>Ga0213869_10001531_pt1 | contig 17113 bp, 21 predicted proteins | sample PICome_10_FD_160083 | JGI IMG/M metagenome (GOLD analysis project Ga0213869, IMG submission 160083) | Coastal seawater microbial communities near Pivers Island, North Carolina, United States - PICO132 | ecosystem: Environmental > Aquatic > Marine > Coastal | place: USA: North Carolina...
CGGCGTCTGCGGCGGTGGAATCGACCAGCACCCGCTCACCGGTCAGTTCGACCACCTGACGCTGCTCGATCTCGGGCCGGGCGACGAGGTGCACCTGCGGCACCTGCCCGTCGGCGTGGTGCTTCCCGACGACTTCGTGCTCCGGGCCGACCAGGATCGAGCGTACGCCCTGAAGCGTCGCGCCGACGTCGTCAGCGTCGATGGATCCGTCGCGGATCCCTGGCGGGACCGCGTCACCGACGAGATCGAGATCGGCATCCGGAATCCCATCGATCGACCGGTCACCTTCGCCTTCGCACCGGCAGGCCCCGCCGAACCGTGGCTGGTCGACGGCCACGAATTCCTGAGTCGAACCCCGGTTCGTTTCGAGAATCGAGTGCTCACCGACCTCGAGACACCGTTCACGATCGACCTTCCCGAACCGGTCACCCTCGAGCCGGGCGAACGTCGGTCCTTCCGGATTCCGGTGACCGCGCCGCAGGTCGACGCGCCGCCGCTGCCACCCGAATTCGTGGTGACCGCCACCTTCACCGACGATCAGGACCGCCGGGTCCCGCTCCGACTCCCTCGAAGAATCACGATCGAGCGGCATGATCCCGAGGTGGACGACGGGCGACCTCGATGGCCCATCGCGGGCTGGGCCCACTCCGTGTACGAGACGATCGAACCGCTCGGTTTCCTGACGACCTCCACCGACGAGGATTCGGGGGATGTGATCATCGAACTGGAGATCGCCGACGATCGATTCGCCGACGACGACGCTTCACCGCAGACCACGATTCGCGATCGCCGCAATCCTCATGGCGATCTCGTCGTCATCACGATTCGAACCGGCGATGGGCCCCGGGCCTTCCTCTTCGAACCCGCAAGCCCCGGCCGCCTTCTCGAATTCGACCCGAAGGGAGGAATCGTGAACGACTGGCCCGCGGCGGTCCGGCGGGTCGATTCGGACCGGACCGGCCCCGATCCCACGCGACGGGTCTTCCGGATCCATCTCCCGAATGTCCGCCCCGACGCCCTGAAGGGGGTTCAAGTCGAGGTCGCGGACAACGACCGGGCGTATCACACCCAGTGGCGTCGGCTCGCCCCACGCGGCCGGATGCTCGAATTCGGACCGCAGCCCGCACCCGATCGGCCTTGACCACCGTAGGGTGAATCGGATCCAATACACGTACCCGGCGCAGGTGCGTCGGCCGGAGCGCCGAATCCGACGCTTCCAGAGCCCATTCGATTCGGAGTCGCCCCCGACTCCTTCAATTCAACGAGGGAAACACCCATGAACACCACACTCCGCTGCACTCTTCTGCTCGCCGCCTCCACCCTCACCGTCGGCCTCCTCGGCTGCGACGGCGGCGACGAGGTCGTCGAAGTCACGCCTCGCAAGCAGCCCGCCAACCAGCCGAAGATCGACCCCGACGCGATGCCCGGTCAGGACGGCGAGAGCGGCATGTCCAACGTGTCCGGCCAGGCCGCCGAGAACATCAGCAAGTGATCGACTGATCACTCGTCAGGAATCAAGACACGCAGGCCGGAGGTCACGCCTCCGGCCTGCGTCGTTTTTTGCGATTCGACGTCGCTCGATTCAGCCGCCCTGAAGCAGGTCGACGAGAATCGCCAACCCCTCCCGAAGGACCTTCTCGTCGACGGCGAAGCTGAGTCGCACGTGGGTGTCACGACCCGAGAAGACCCCGCCGGGAACGAGCAGCACTCGACGCTCGACCGCCCGCTCCATGAATTCGGTGGCGGTCATCCCCAGGGCCGGTGGGACCTCGAAGAACGCGTAGAACGCGCCACCTGGTCGCACCACGTCGACATGCGGGGAAAGCGCCTCCATCACCAGTTCGCACCGGTCCGCGTAACGGGCGACCTGTTCGGTGTTGTCGATGTCGAAGGCCTCGATCACCCCCCACTGCAGCGGGCTCGGCGCGCAGACGTAGGTGAACTGCTGGAGCTTCCGCATCTGTTCGACGAGCCAGGTCGGCCCCGCGGCGTATCCGAGACGCCATCCCGTGCAGCCATAGGTCTTGCCGAAGCCTCGAATCACCAGCGCCTGGTGATCGAACCGCGCCGGCGACGGACAGGTTCCGTCCGGTCGCATCGAATCCGCGAACACGAATTCGTCGTAGATCTCGTCCGTCACCAGCTGGACGCCGCGGTCGCGACAGAGGTCGGCGAGGTCCCGCATCTCGTCGTCCGTGAGCACCACGCCGGATGGATTGCCGGGGCTGTTGACCAGGATGAACTTCGTCCGATCCGAGATCAACGGTTCGACGCGGGCGGCCGTCATCCGGAAGTCGGGATAGGTGTCGCACGCCACCATCGTCGCCCCGGTGAGATGCCCGAGCTGCGGATACAGCACGAACCAGGGATCCGGAATGATCGCCTCATCACCCTCGTCCAACAGGGCCAGGCTCGCGAGCAGCAGTCCGCCGCTCGTGCCGCTCGTGACGATCGTCGAATACTCGTCCCCGTCCCGCGACCATCCGAGATCGTGGGCGAGATGACGTCGGATCGACTCGTGCAGTTCGGGAATGCCCTGCGTGACGGTGTAGCCGTTCCGGTCCTCCTGGATGGCGGCGGTCGCCGCCGCCTTCATGGCGGCGGGCACCGGGAAGTCGGGCTGGCCGATCGAGAGATTGATCGGGTTCTCGAGCGTCGCCCCGAGCTCGAAGGCGCGCCGGATGCCCGAGGCGTCCATCGCGAGCGTGCGGCGGCTGAGGCGGGAGGTGGGATCGATGACGGGATCGGTGTTGGACAAGGTCGGGCTTCCATCCGGCGGATCGGGCCGCGGTCAATGAAGAACCCCGCGGCATGCCACCGCGGGGTTCGAATGATCGAATACGGGATCGACGAGCGGCCGCGGCATCCGCCGGCGGCGGGGCGAATCAGTCGTCGCCGTTCTCGGCCGCCGCGTCCGGACCCTTGGTCGGCTTCTTCTTGGCGGCGGCCACCTTGATGCTCCGGACCTTCGGGATCCCGAGCGGGGAGCTTTCACCGCGAACGAACTTGTTCTTGTCCTGCAGCTTCTCGATGCGCTCGGCACGGGTCAGGACGTTTCGATGCTGGTTGAGGGCACCCGACTTGGTCTTGAGGCTGCTGTGAAGGCTCATGGTTCGTCTCGAGGCTGGGACCGGGGTCGGTCGGTGGTCTGGTTCATCCGGCCGGAGGCCGGTACGTTTCGGGATAGAGACTGTCGAAGTTGTCGCTGGTGCGACCCGAGGCCTTCCCGAACTCCCGGCCGATCCGCTTGAGGTCGGTCATCAGCGACTCGACCCCGGGCGTCGACCGTTCCCCCGGGCGGAAACCCGGCAGGACGATGACTTTGGGAAGTCCACCAGTGTCGCTCTTGACGACGATCGCGTCAAGGCCCCGTGCCCGGATGAAGCCGGCGACTTCCTCCGCCCGGTCCTGCCTCGGCCGCATCACGACCCAGTAGTTCAGCCCCGGGATCCGTGGATCCGCATCGCCGGAGGCCCCTGCAGGCGGCTTCGTCGGGGCTGAGACGGGCTCTCGGACCCGCCCCGCCTCCTGCACCGCCTCCAGGAGGGCGGCATCGACGGTCGCGGCGGACGCCTCCGCGGCACGCTCGCCGCGGCTGAACCCGAGCAGATACGCCCCGATCATCAGTCCGGCCACGAGCACGACCCCCACCCACGCGAATCCGACGGGAAGCCGGATGGATCGCCCCGGGGTCAGCAGCGTGGCGGCCGCCGGTCGCTCCGAATCCGGATTCCGAGGCCGGCGTCCCGGCGTCGCCCGCGGCGCGGCGGGCGACTGGGACATCGCTTCGTAGAGGGTTGGACCGCTTCGCTTCATCATCGGTGCGTCATCCCTTCGCGCCGTCGCCGACCGTCGCCGACGGTGTCCCGACCGCGATGACGCTGGCCATCGCGAGTTCGGCGGTGTGGGAGATCGAGATCATCCAGGACGTGATTCCGAGCGTCGCCGCGAATTCGGCGGCCTCGCCGGACAGGACGATCGACGGGGCGCCGAGATCGTTGCGCACGACGTCCATGTCCGTCCACGCGATTCCCTCGCGGAGACCGGTTCCGAACGCCTTGAGGATGGCTTCCTTCGCGGCGAACCGAGCCGCGTACCGCTCCGCCCGTACTCGGGGGGCGGACTCCGCATACGCCTGTTCTCCGGCGGTGAAACAACGATCGAGGAACGTAGGACCATGATCGACCCGCATCCGTTCGATGCGATCGATTTCCACGAGGTCGATGCCGTGTCCGATGATGCTCATGTGACGAAGCCACGCTACCGTGGACGCCGACCGCCTGCACGTCCCGGACACCGCTCCGGCCACGCGAGCCGGTCGTCTCGAGTCCCACCCCGCGCTCCACCCCGCGCTCACACCCCACTCTCCCGCCGATCGGATCCCGATGAGCGTTGAATCCCACGAATCGGCTGCGAACCGCCGGGCGGCATCCGACCCGCCCCGACTCCACGTGCTCACCGTGAGCGATACGCGAACGCCGGCGACGGATCGCGGTGGCGACCGGCTGGAGGCACTGCTGGTGGCGGACGGGCTCACCGTGCTCGACCGGGATCTCGTGCCCGACGATCCCGCTCGGGTCCGGACCGCGATCGAAGCCGCGCTCGCCGATCCCCGCGTCGACGCGATCGCGATCACCGGTGGGACGGGCATCGCACCCCGGGACGGGACGGTCGAGGTGGTGCGGGATTTGATCGACGTCGAGCTCGACGGCTACGGCGAACGCTTCCGCGCTCTCAGCGTCGACGCGATCGGCGTGGCCGGTCTGCTCAGCCGGGCCACCGCCGGCGTGATCCGTCGCGATGTCGGCGGCGGCCTCCTCGTCTTCTCGATGCCGGGATCGGTGCACGCCGTCGAGACCGCCACGGGAGAACTGGTGATCCCGCTCCTGCGACATGCGATCCACGAAGTTCGGCGGTGACCGCGCCGCCCGCGATCAGACGCTGGCGAGGGTGGCGAGCGTGCGCCGGACCCCCGTCACCGGATCCGGCCATCGGCGGGCGTCGATCACCGGCATGCCCTCGAATCCCCCGGTCCGCGCCGTCACCACGAGGGCGACGCCGTCGATGCGGCCGTCCGGATCCCCCACTGGAATCCGCATGCCGTCGCGGGACAGGTCCGCCAGCCTGATCGCCGACACGCCGCGGGCCGCGGCATCGATGCAGTCGAGCCCCCCGACCAACCAGGCCGGAGGATCGATCCCGATTCCGAGCCCGTCGATCGCCCGGGAACCCACGGGGGTCGACGGCTGGACGGAGGTCTCCACCGGATCGGGAAGAAGAAGTCCCCCGGACTCGCGTCCCGCCTCCAGCGTTCGCACGTCGCGACCGCGCGGCGGCACGCCATGATCGACGAGCCGGACGCCGAGCTTCGACGCGCGGGCGAGGATCGCTTCGATCGCGGATTCTCCACCCTCCTCCGGAAGCCGCGTGGAGACCGGCACCCGGCCGAGATCGTGGGCCAGTTGAACCGCTTCGAGCGTCGCCGACACCGCGGCATCGACCCGCTCGGGCTCGAGCAGCGTCGTCGGGTCCAGCCACGCATCCACCCCCACCACCTCGAGTTCGAGGCGCCTCACCGCGACGAGGAGATCGCGTCGCCCGGAACCATCGAGTTCCCGGGGTCGGGTGCCCGCCTGCCCGGCGGAGATCTGCACCCCCGGCACGCCCATCCCGGCGACCACCCGGAGTCCGGCGCGAGGATCGGCCGCCAGCGGTGCGAGGGTGAGGCCCCATCGGGCTCGGGAATCGTCGGTACCGGTCATCACCCCACGATATCGCGGCGGGTCGTCTACGATTCCGAAATGAGCCGGTCCTCCTCCGAATCCTCGAGTCCGTCGGAAGGCGTGCACGTCGCCATCGAACCCGGCGGCCTGACCCCGTCCGATCCCGATGCGCTGCAACGGACCGACGAGGCGATCGGCGGCGAATGCGTCTTCCGAGGTCGCACCCGACCGGAGATCCATCCCGAACGAGGCGCCCTGCTCGCCCTCGACTACGAGGTCCATCCCACCCTGGCGACCCGGAGTCTGAGAACCATCGCCGATGAGATCATGGCGACCTTCGGTCTGACCGCGCTGTCGATCCGCCATGCGTCGGGACCGGTGTCGATCGGCGAGATCAGCGTCGAGATCGTGGCGATCGCCGGCCATCGGGACGCGGCCTTCCGTGGCTGCCGCGAAGCGATCGACCGACTGAAGCGCGAGACCCCCATCTGGAAGCAGGAACGCTGGACCGATGCCACGAGCTGGTCCGCCGCCGCCACCCCGATCCACCCTCCCCGTCATGACGATGGAGACCACGCTTGAAGTCACCCGGAATGATGTCGACGCTCGCGACCGTGGTCTGGTGGTTGACGCTGGTGGCCTGGACCGCGGCGATCATCGCACCGGCCGCGACCGCCATGAGCGCGTTCACCAGCCTTCCCGCGATGGAGGTCCGAACCGATCGCATCGAACCGTTCTTCGCCGAGGACACCGAAGGGGCCGGCCGTTTCATCGCCGGTTACGTCACCCATCCCGTGTTCCAGGCGTCCGACCGGGTCCAGCTGGGCTGCGCCGTGATCGGGGTCGTGCTCCTCGCCGTCCGCCGCGGGGCGCCCGTCGGTCGCCCCAAGTCGATCGCCCGACGACTCGCCACGACGACGATGATCCTCGCCGTCGCGACGCTTTCGTGGTACCTCCTCTTCATCTCGCCCTCGGTCGAATCCACCCTCGAGACGTGGCGTTCGGCGGTCGACGCCGGTGACCGGGGCGCGGCGACCGCCGCCTATGCCGCCTTCGATCCGTGGCACCGGTCCGCGGAGCGGGGCATGTCCCTGATCCTCGGCGCCGTCCTGCTCACCGTCGTGGCCGGCGGCGCCGGTTCCACCCCGCCCCGGAGCGCTTCACGATGAGGAAGTCCCCACCGGTGGGCGGTCCGCGTCGCAAGTCCGACTTCGATCTTCCGGAACGGAGCGACGCGGACGTGCGTCGGGCCGCGCGGATTCTCGCGGCGCTGCGGAAGCGGTACCCCGACGCCCACTGTGAACTCGACGCGAACACGCCGCACGAACTCCTCGTGGCCACGATCCTCAGCGCCCAGGCGACCGACGTCGGCGTCAACAAGGCCACGCCCGGACTCTTCGCCGCCTTCCCGACGCCGGCGGACTTCGCCGCGGCGTCTCCGGAGGCGATCGCCCCCCATCTGCGCACCCTGAACTTCTGGCGGAACAAGTCCAAGAGCGTCCACGGCGCGATGACGATGCTGGTGGAGCAGCACGACGGTGCCGTGCCCGACGACATGGAATCGCTGCTCGCCCTGCCCGGCGTCGCCCGGAAGACCGCGAACGTCGTGCTTGGAAACGCCTTCGCCATCAACGTCGGCGTGGTCGTCGACACCCACGTGGGGCGGATCTCCCAGCGATTCGGGCTGACGACGGAGACCGACCCGAAGCGGATCGAACCGCACCTGATGTCGCTGTTCCCCCGGCCTTCGTGGTGCCTGCTCAGCCACCTCTTCATCTTCCACGGCCGCAAGGTCTGCAAGGCCCGCGGCGGCAACTGCACCGACGACGCGATCTGTCGACGCTACTGCTCGAACGCCGTCGCGGACTGACCGGCCCGGATCAGGGCTTCGACGGCTGGGGCAGGCCGCCCGCCTCCCGCATCGATTCCTCGGCCTCGGCCGCCTCCTCGGGACGGACCCGCTGGACCAGCGCCGAATCGGCCTCGGGATCCGGTACCGCTTCCGCGGTTCCGATGCCACCGAACGCGCTCACGAACGCGACCTCGTTGCCAACCCGGGGCCGGAAGAGCCAGGCGACCGGCCCTTCCATCACGATCGATCCGGTCGTTCGGACCGCCTCGTCCCGGAATTCGAAGACGTCGATGCCTTCATCGTGACCGACCCAGACCCGCTCGTCCGCGGTCTCCAGGGTGTAGATCCGCCCCTCGTTCGGCGGTGACCACCGAAAGTCCGAACCGGTCAACGGGGTGATCGTCAGCGACGTTCGATCGTCTCCGATCTCCGCCTCGCCCCAGCTCAGCGTCACCTTCCGTGAACCGGCGGTGTTGCTCTGAAGATCCTTGTCGGAAAGTTCCATCCGGCCGCCGATGCGATAGAGCCAGTTGCCCTCTTCGCTCCCCGCCAGGACGCGGCGCCCGTCGGTGATCGCCTGGACCATGCGTCCGGGACTTCGCTCCACGGCGAGAAACTCGTCGGCGGCGCCGCCGGAATCCGCCTTGTAGCGGTAGATGGCGCGACCGAAGGTTCCGGCGACGGCGTAGTAGTTCGGCCGGAGCAGACCGACGTCTCGGGCGCCCTTCACCGGAATGAACTGGGGTTCGACCATGCGCCCGGCATCGTCGATCCGCCAGGTGATCAGTTCGTCGTCGCACACCGCCCAGAGCCGATCGCCCACGATCCGGGCCATCCAGATGGTGTCACCGAAGGTCTCTGAATCGAGTTCCCGGAAGTCCGGCCCCATCAACCCCACGGTGTTCGCGGCCGCGCCGCGAAGCACGAAGACCATCGCCTGCCGGCCGAGTCGAGCGGACATCGCGGGCGGCACCGGGCGGAGTTCGGACGCGGCACCGAGATACCGCCCGTCCTCGACGGCGATGACCTGCCTTCGATTCGTGACCACTGGACCCGCCGACGTCTCGAGCACGTGGCCGAAGGATGGCGGGTCCACGAGGTTGCCGAGCTGGACGATCCCGGGCTCGTCCAATCGGGCGAGCCCCTCCCGACCGGAGACCCAGACCGTGCCGCCGGCCGACGAGAGATGGATCGGTCGAACGCCGAGATCGGCGCGGGTCCACGTTCGATCCTCGGTGGGACGGCGCGGATTCGAAAGGTCGAACCGGACGACGCGATCGTTGGCGTAGGCGACGTACAACGCACCATCGGCGGCGATCACCATGTCGCTGATCGAGGGGATCGTGCCGAACGGCCCGAGATCGATCGTGCTGATCCGGAGCCCGTCCTCGGCGTCGATGATCTCGATCACCGGCCCGAAGGACTGGTACCACTGCTCGCCGTTGATCACCGTGATCCGCCGGGTCCCGCCGTGGTGGTCCTGGACCTCGACGACCCGCGGCCGGAGGTCGATCGTCTGCCGGGCCGAATAGCCCTCGTCGCAGCCGGTCTGGCCCAGGATGGCGAGACAGGAGACGATCACCAGGGGAACCGTGGCGAAGACGGAGCGACGATGCCTGACATGGGGGTCGTTGGATGCGGTCATGCTCGGAGCGTAGTCGTTTCCAGCCCGGGGGACGACCCCTCCCCGCTTGTCCTCGGCGTCGATCCGACGGACAATCCCTGCATGCCCGAATCAGATCGACTCAAACGCCTGCTCACGATGCTGGAAGCCGAACCCGGCGACGCCTTCTGTCTCTACGGCATCGCCCAGGAGCACGCCAAGGCCGACGAACACGACGTGGCGCTCGGATGGTACGACCGGGCGATCACCGCGGATCCCGACGACGGCTACCTGCATTTCCACAAGGCACGCTCGCTCGAGTCCCTTGATCGCATGGATGAGGCGCTGAAAGCGGTGGAAGCCGGCCTCGACGCCGCGCGACGGGGCGGCGATGCGCACGCACAGTCGGAACTCGAAGCACTTCGAATGGAACTCGGCGGATGAGTCGACCCCGCCCCCGGGATGGACGATCCGATTCCGAGCCCGAGCCCGGACCTCCGCCCTCGAACGCGTCCCGGGTGACCGCGATCCGGGCCGATCCCGACCACCCCGGCCTCCTCACACTGGAGATCGACGGCACGATCGCCGGCACCCTGCCGAGATCCGAGATCGATCCCGACGCGATCGTCGAGGGCCTTCCCGTCGACGATCCGCGGGTGATGGCGGCGATTCGGTCGATCGGCGTCCGAGCGGCCCGAGCCGTCGCGCTCGATCTCCTCGCGGCCCGCGCCCACGCCTCCGAGGAACTCGCACGCAAACTCCGCAAACGGGATCACACGCCGGAGATCGTGGATCTCGTGATCGAGGAACTCGTCGAGGACGGCTGGCTCGACGATGCCGACCACGCGGCGACGCGAATCCTCGAATGGCGGACCGCGGGCCGAAGCGATGCCGAGTGCCGACGCCGCCTCGAAGCGGCGGGTCTCGTCGAGTCGACGATCGAGGCCGGTTTCGAGCGGGCCACCCATCAGGCCGAAATGGATGCCACCCCGCACGCCCCCCGGGATTCCGAGCCCGACGCTTCGAGCGAACCGGTCGCTCCGGAGCTTGAAGCGGCGATCACGGCGTTTCACCGACTTGAACGATCGGGTCCCATCGAAGACCCCGAGTCGATCCGCCGAGCCGCGGCGAAACTCGCCCGTCGTGGCTTCGACGTCGACACGATCCGGTCCGCGCTGCGAACATGCGGCGTCGACGACGGTCCGCTCGACGAGGACTGGACGCCCGAAGACGCTCCATGAACCGACCTGAAACCATGACTCGGCGCCCGACATGACGAACATGACGAACATGACGAACATGACACGCACGACACCCATGCAGCACCTGAAACACACGAGCACCATGCACACCATGAAGACCATCGACCTTCGAAACCGAACCCTGGCGCGACGCCTGCTCGCCGGCCTCGCCGCCGGTATCACCCTCGGTGGCTGCGCCGCCCCCTCGCCGCCGCCGCTGACCTTCGCCGGGACACCCACGACGACGATGACGACCAAGGATCCGTGGCGAACATCGCTCGATGGCGAGTTCGACCGAAGCGGCTGGCCGTCGATCCGGTTCGAGATCCCGATGGCCTCCGTTCCATGCAACCCGACCTACGCGTCCCCGGTCGTTCCCGACGACGATGGCGTCGGACGCCTGCAGGAGAACGGCGCGTTCCCGACCGTTGAAACGGCGATGTCCCTCGAAACCGATCGAAGCCAGGTCCGATGGTCCGCCGCGGCGGATCCGTTCGTCGCCGCCTTCGATCTGGTCGCATCACCCTTCCGCATGATCGGCGCGCCGCCGGATTCGACCGTGCTCGAACCGCGCGGTGACTGGGAACTGCTCCCGGGATGCGTGCCGAACGCCGCCGTCGCCCCCGAGGCGAGCGAGGTCGAGGAGACCGATCGGTCCGCACCGGCCTCCGAGCCGGACCCGACGGAAGACCAGGGGCCGTCCGACGAAGCGGACGAGGCACCGACCACCACCGCCGGTTCGGACGGATGGACGATCAGCCCGGTGTTCGATCGACCCGCGGACGCCACGACCGCGTCGGAGAACGAAGAATGAGCACCAGGCATCCCTGGGAGATCGGCCCCGACGAGCTGCAGACCCTCCGGGCCGACGGCGAATCACCACTCGTCATCGACTGCCGCGAGCCCGAGGAGGTCGAGACGGCCTCGATCGACGGGACCAGGCACGTGCCGATGGGCGACATCAAGTCGCGACTCCCCGAGTTGGAGGATCACGCGGACGATCTCGTCGTCGTGCTCTGTCACCATGGCGTGCGCAGTCTCCAGGTCGTCGGGTTCCTCCGCGAGCAGGGATTCGCGGACGCCAGATCACTCGCGGGCGGCATCGATCGCTGGTCGATCGAAATCGACGGAAGCGTTCCCCGGTACTGAAGCGACGACGACCGCCGGAACCCACCGACGGCCGCGGCGAGGATCATCATGCTCCGACAACGATTGATCACCGGCCCGATCCTGATCGGCCTGCTCATCCTGCTCGTGTGGCTCGATGCCAGAGGCGTCGCCGGCACCGGATCCGGCACCGTGTTCGCCGTGGCCTTCGCGATGCTCATCCCGCTCGCCGCGGCGGAGGCCGCGGCGCTGGTGCGCGCCTGCGGGACGCGGTGCCCCACCTCGCTCGCGACCGTCGCGGCCCTCGCGATGTACTTCGCGGGATTCGCCGCCTCGAAGATCGCCGATCCGGCCCTCGCCATCGGCGTCGCGATGCTCGGACCCGTCGTCGGATTCGGCGTGGCGATGGTCGGCCTCGCATCGACCCGGCGGATCCGAGGCGCGTTCGTCGGTGCCGCGGCGATCGCCGGAATCGCGATCTGGACCGGCCTGCTCCCGGTCTTCTGGCTGCTCGCGATCGAAAGCCACGGGGCGTGGCTGGTGGCGGGGCTCGTCCTCGTCGTGAAGGCGGGCGACATCGGGGCGTACTTCACCGGCATGCTCGCCGGACGTCGCAAGATGATCGAATGGCTCAGCCCCAAGAAGACGATCGAGGGTGGCCTGGGTGGGATCGCCTTCGCCGCCCTCGTCGGTGCCGGGGTCGCCAGGCTCTCCGAGGGCGCCCCCCCCGACGCCGAACTGGGGCTCCTCGCCGGGGTCATCGGGGGAATCCTGCTGGCGATCGTCGGCGCCGGTGGCGACCTCCTCGAAAGCCTGCTGAAACGGGCTGCCGGTGCGAAGGACAGCGGTTCCGTGCTTCCGGGGATGGGCGGCGTGCTCGACGTCCTCGATTCCCCCCTCGTCGCCGGCCCGGTCGCCTGGATCGTTCTCCGGCTGGGCACCGGTGGCTGACGTCGCGACGCGACCGGTTTCCCACCGCCGCTGAAAACCCGGAATGGCGCGCCGAGGAGTGCTACCATTGCCAAGATGACCCTTACCGAAGATCTCATGTCGTTGTACCGGGTGGACAGCCAGCTGCGAGGCCTGCGTACGCGGGTCGAGAACGCAAGCGACCTCCTCGCGGCCCGGACCCGAAAGCTCCACAAGCTCACCGCCGAACACGACGAGAAGGCCTCGCAGCTCCGACAACTCCAGGCGCAGGTCGCGAACCTCGAAGGTGAGTCGACCGATTACAAGGCTCGGATCGAGAAGCTTCGAAGCGAACTCAACGCGTCGACCAACGACAAGCAGTACCGCGCGATCCTCGCGGAGATGAAGTCGCTGGAGACGCTTCGGGACGAGATCGAGACGACCCAGCTCGGCGAGATGGAGAAGATCGAGCGTGCGGAGGCCGAGGCGAACACGATGGCGGACACCGTCTCGAATCAGTCCCGTCTCTGTGAAGCCGCCAAGTCGGAGCACGAGGAATGCACCACCGCGGTCGGCGAACGGGTCGGCGAACTCGAGACCGAACGGAGCAGCGCCGCGGACCGGATGCCCGACGCGGTGTTGACGGTCTTCGAGGAGGTCGCGGAGATCACCGAGGGCGAGACCCTCGCGGCCGTGATCGAGCTGAGCAAGAAGGACCGCGACTACACCTGCGGGGCGTGCCACGTCACTCTCCCGTATCACCTCGTCGTGAATCTCCATGCGAACGACACCGGGATCCAGCAGTGCCCGAACTGCGACCGGATCCTCTACCTCGAAGCCGCCGAAGCCGAAGCCTGATCACGCCGACACCGGGGCGCGGCCGTGAAGCAGGCGTTGCATTCGGACCGGACCGGGGTTCAGGCGAACCCGAGTCGTTCGAGGTCGTCCTCGTCGAGCCCGAAATGATGGCCGACCTCGTGCAGCAGCGTGATCCGGATCTCCGCGCGGATCAGGTCGACGCCGCCTCCCTCGATCATCAGGCCATCCTCGTCCGGCTCCCGCCAGGACGACCAGCCACCCGAGCACGCCACGATCCCCTCGCGGTAGAGGTGGATCGCCTCCACGACCTCCGGGTTTGAATCGACCGATCGCTCCGTCGCCATGGGCCCGGTGTGCAGACCGCAGATCTCGTCGGCTTCCGACGGATCGAGCCCGAGTTCGGCCAGCACCTCGACGCTCGGCCGATCCTCGACGAACACGGGTTTCTCATCGAGCAGATCCCGCATTCGTTCGGGGAGCGCTTCCACGACTTCGTCGACGAGTTCGTCGAATCGCGATCGTTCCTTCGGACTCATCCCGACCTCCGGTTCAAGGTTCGAATCCGCCCACCAGGTCCTCGACCGATTCGAACCCCTGGCGACGCACCCATCCTTCGAGCCCTCGGACGACCCGTTTCGGTGCGCCCGGGTCGACGAACAAGCCGGTTCCGATGCCGACGCCGGTGGCACCGGCGAGCACGAACTCCGCGGCGTCCGACCACGACTGCACCCCGCCCAGCCCGATGATGGGAACCAGCAGCCCTTCGGCCGCCAGTCGTGCCCGGACGTCGTGAACGAGCTTCACCGCGATCGGGTGCACCGCCGGTCCGGACATGCCGCCCGCCGCCCGTCCGATCCGACTTCGCCGCGTCTCCGGGTCGATCGACATCGCGGGATAGGTGTTCGCGACGGTCAGACCGTCGGCACCGGCGCGGACCGCGGCGATCGCGAGACCTGCGACGTCCGACTCCCCCGGCGACAGTTTCACCAGCATCGGCTTGGAACCCAGCGCGTCCCGGGCCGCGGCGACCAGGGTCGCGAGATCGTCCGGGTCGGACCCCAGCAGACGTCCGGTGGCGGTGTTCGGACACGACACGTTCAACTCCACCAGTCGCAACGCCGTGGCGGACTCGCCACCGAAGGCGGCGGCCACCTCGACGTAGTCGTCGATCCGGTGGCCGGCGATCGAACCGATCATCACGGTGTCCAGCCCGTCGAGTGCCGGCAGCACCTCGTCGACGAATCGTGCGAGCCCGAGGTTCGCGAGGCCGATCGCGTTCAACATGCCCGCCGGAAGATCGGTCACCCGCCACGGCGGATTACCATCTCTCGATTCGGGCGTGATCGACTTGGTGGTGATCGCCCCGAACCGGGTCGCCGACACCACGTCGGCGATCTCGGGTCCGTATCCCGCCGTGCCGGAGGCGGCGATCAGCGGGTTTCGAAGTGGAACGCCGCAGAGGTTGGTCGCGAGAACCGTCATGCGGTGCAGAGGGTACCGGACCGAGACGACGATCGTCAGGTGAACCGGACCGCGTCGATCATCCCACGAAGACGTCCCGCCTCGACCTCGTCGAACACCGCGTCGTCGCCGTCGTTCGAGGAAACACGACAACTGGAATGAAGATGTCCTGCGGCCGCGAGAAAATCCTCCCCGTTGCAAGCTCGAACTCCGCCGCAGGGAACGACCTCGACCGGTGGATCAAGTCGCCGTCCGAAGGCCGCCAGCGATCCAAGCCGCGCGCATCGGAACGCCTTTGAGTGCCCGCCCGGATCGAATCCGGACACGCCTGCGGAAAGCGCTCGAACCACGCCCGCCCGGGAGAGCACGGCCAGTGAGGACTCCGGATCCGGCGTGAAATCGAACGCCCGATGAAACGCCGTTTCGAGACCGTGCTCACGGTGCTTCGCGACCGCTTCGACGCAGTGTTCGAAATCAATCTCACCGTCGAGGCCGAGGAATCCGACCACGATCGCCGAAACACCCTCCGCGGCGTACCCCGGTGCGAGATCCTGGAGTCGACGCCGTCCCATGGAATCGACCCGAAAGACCTCCGATCCGCATCGGCGTCGATCCGGCGGCGGCGGCGTTTCCTGGAAGAGGACCGCAAGGTCGGGCAGCGGAAGGTCGGCCGCCTCGATCGCCCGGCGAACGGCCGCGACGTCCTCCACCGAAGGGGTCAGCCCGTCCCGATCGAGGGCCCGACAGATCTCCAGTCGAGTCGCGAACCGGGCGGCACGGACGGCGGTCCCGGGATCGTCGATCGGTATCTCGAGCGAAGCGGCGGACATCTCAAGATTGTCGCTCGACCTCGGCGCGGCGGCAATCCGGCCTCACGGTGCTGCGGGCGGGGATTTCACCGACCACTTCACGAGGGCCGCGGCCGAATCGAAAGAAAGTCGCGATTCCCCGAATGATGGAACGAGCCAAAGCCCTTCCACAGTGGGTCGACCACCACTCGCTTCGGCCGGGGAAAGCGATTTCGTCGTCGACAAGGGGCCGAGAGACCCGAAAGGAAATCGAAGACATGGCGAAGTCGGACTCACAGAGGCTGAAACTCAGTCGATTCGTCGATCTGGCCCGGATGTATCGAGGATGGTCGCGCACCGAACTCTCGAGGGTGCTCGGTCGCGATCCCTCGAAGATCGTTCCGGAAAGTGGAAATCCCAAACTGGACCTCCTGGTCGGACTCGCGGACGCCCTCGATTGGAACGTCGGGGACGTCGCGGAAAGCGTCTGGAGCGACCAGGACGCCTCGGGCCGGGTCGAAACGTGTCCGTTCCGGGACCTCGGGCTCGAATCACTCAAGGCCCACGAAGCCGGGCGATATCAGGAGATGCTCGATATCGCTCGACGAATGCGATTGGTGGCCGAGACTCCGCGTGAACACGCGATCACCTGCAATCGAGAGGTCGGTGCCTGGGACGGACTCGGTCGATATCCGCGGGCACTGGAATCCTGCCAGGAGGGGTTGTCGGTGGGATGTCCCGACACCGACGTGCAATCGATGTTGCAGGCGAATCTCGCCAACGCCCATTACACGCTCTGGCACCTGCTCGAAGCCAGGACGGTCGCCCGGGATCTGATCGAGCGTCTCGATCATGCGCCGCACCGGGGCGAAGCCACGCGAGTCGCCCTCGCGCTTGCTCATTACGTTCGTGGCAACGTGGCTCGTCGCCAGCTCGACGACGAGACCATCGACCGATCCGCGATCGCTCGAGAAGCCTCGGATCACCTCCATCGATCGATCGAACTTCACCTCGATCTCGCCGCGGACTTTCCCAGCCCCGCCTACGAAGGCGTCGCCAACACCGCGCGAGGCGGCCTGCTGGAAGTCGAGGTGGCGTTGGGCGTCGTCGAACCCCGGGATGCGATCGATCGAATCCTGACCGGCATCGAACGCGTGGTGGATCCGGAATCCGCGTCCTTGTCCGGTGACCTGCTCGAGTCCTGGGGCTGGTGGTCGATCTTCGGTTGCAACATCGCCCTTCGGCACCTGGATCAATCGACGATGCATCGCCCCATGGCGATCCTCACCAACAAGGCGACGGAGATCGCGAACGTTCTGGGCAACTGGGCGCTTCGAGAACGTGCATTCACACTCGAAAACTTCCGCCGACAACGGATCGCGGATCTGACGGGCATGCAGCCCGACTGGTTCCTCGACGAAGAGGAGATCCGGACCATCAGCGGAACGATGGGCCGATTCCCGGGATTTCGCGAAGTCGGCTGGCGGATACTCGATGCCGCCCACATCTTCGACACCACGAATTGAGGAAAGGAGATACCGATGACCAGCCCTTATTCACGCCTGTTCGGTCGGCCGCGACTCCGGTCCCTTTCTCCCACCAGGTCGATC
>Ga0213869_10001532_pt1 | contig 17112 bp, 15 predicted proteins | sample PICome_10_FD_160083 | JGI IMG/M metagenome (GOLD analysis project Ga0213869, IMG submission 160083) | Coastal seawater microbial communities near Pivers Island, North Carolina, United States - PICO132 | ecosystem: Environmental > Aquatic > Marine > Coastal | place: USA: North Carolina...
GAGGTCGAGTAGATAGTTGCTCTTGCATTTGAACGTTCCGCCATCGTTTGGCGGTGCGGCTGGCTCGAAGCGTGTATTCACAATGTTTGCGGTGCCAGCGTTGCTGATGCTGTTTCCTGTCTGATTGCTTGTACCTTTTCCATCGAGTACGGAGTTACTAAAGGAAGCCTCCGCCCCTGTTGAGATCACGGCGCCAGAGCCGTTCTCACCAGTTGAGCCGCGGGCTTTGGTGTTGAACGCTTTAAGGACGGTGTTGGTCCCATCGACTGCGATGCCCCTTGAAGTATTTCCGTCTACGCCCGAGCCGGTAGCAGTGACGTCGTTAATAGTTGCCTGCGATCCACCGGTCACGCCGATGCCGGTGTTTACTGCCGATCCCGACCCGGTCGCAGTGCTGTTGCTGATATCGACAACTGAACCACTTACGTAAATACCGGTCGGGGTATCACCGCTGGCGGCAGACGCAGTCGTATTGTTGGCAACAAGAACCGAACTCGCCACGTCAATTCCTGTTGTTTCCAGATTCGAATTAGAAAGGCCGGTCGCCTCGGCGACGACATTATTGAGTGCTGCGCTCGAATTGGTCTGAATGGAGATTGCTTTGTTTGTTGTTGTGCCTCCAGACGCTTTCGCAACGGTCGTTTCGATAGTGACGGTTGATGCGGAGGTCTTGATGCCGTAATTGGAGGCCCCGTTCGACGCAGTCGCTGTCACGTTCCTTAATTTGAGCGTCGAGTTCTTCGCGTCAATTCCGGTAGCGCGCGTCGTTGCGCCGGTTGCCGTAGCGGTGACGTCTGCGACCGATACCGACCACGTTAAGTTCGAGTTCTGATTGGAGTGAATGGCGTAACCGAATGGGGATCCCGTATTTTCGATGGTGATTTGCCGGATTTCGGTGTTCACCTCGCCGATTGAGATCGTTGATCCGCTAACAGAGTCGTCACTGTCACTTCCGCTGCACAAGGCGCAAGTAACAGTGGTGATGCCTTGTCCGGAGCCTTCAACGTCAACATAGTTTTTCATTGCAACGTTTGAGGTTTCGGTGTAGGTGCCGGGTGCGATTTTGATCACATATGGCGTAGCGGCGGTGTTGTTGTCGGGGATTGAGGCCATAGCTTCGGACAGTGACGTGAAGTCGCCGCCGCTTTCGGCAACCCAGATGACCCGGGCAGGCGACACAGCGTCTTGGCCGTCGGCCCCGTCGGCCCCGTCGGCGCCGTCTTGGCCGGCTGGTCCTTGTTCGCCGGTTCCGCCGCTGCTGGTGATGTAGTAGCCGGAGACGTCAACAACAAGATCGGTTTCAGCAAAGGTGTACAAACAGATGTCGCCGTCGGGGCCGAGCGGGACAGTGAATTCGTTGCCGATGTCTTCGCCTGGACGGTAGTTGACCGCTGCAGCGAGTGGTCGATCAACACTGCACGGATACACCGTGAGGTAGCCGGGACCTGATGGGTTGGCTGCAACAAAGTTCGCGGTGACCGACGCTGCATCTATTGGGATGCCAGCACGGCTGGCGATGTCGAGTTCGTAAGTGGTGTCAGCATCAAGACGGCCAACAGCTTGGTCGAAACCGTCGAAGGTGGTGGCGTTTTCGCGGGTATCGAGGAGTCGGGTGGGGACTAATCCAACGAACACTGTTTCTTTGGTGCTGTTGGTTGAACCTGACGTGATTTGAGCGGCACCAAACACCACACCCACAGCAACCACAAACGCAACAACAACAGAAAAACGACGACTCATACACAGCGAAAGCTACATGCTGTCAACGCAAACAGAGTCGATGCCCAGATTGCAACGAAATGCATTAGGCGGAAACGTCTGATGAACCAGTGACGCCGCTCTCCGCCACCAATCATGGGGCTACCCGTAGGGGGTGCTCTATCGATCAGCCCTTGCGCAGGCTCTTTAATCTCAGTCACCTGGTCACCGACGGACTTTCCCGGGAGTCGGGCTGCACCACCTTTCGCTGCCACCTGCGACGCAGGCAGTGCTGGACGACAATGTTCAGCTCAGTCAGCGACCACATCGCCCGGCATTCCTAACCGCGGCAGAACACCGTCAGCTGACGTTCAATGTCGGGTAGATCCGGGTGTCGCGTTACGCCTTACAGTCAATGACGCTGGACTCGGCACATCGACTTATTCGCAAGCGTCCATGCCCTAGCGTCGCGGGGTTGCCGGCATGGCCTCAAGCAGGACGCCGGCATGCCAGTCGTTCGAGATATAAACGGCCGCGAGTTCAAGAACCTGTGTAGCGGGGTGCACGTTTGTCGACAAACGCTGACACCGCTTCGGCGTGGTCGTCAGTGTGAAAGCAGGTCATTTCCAATGCCATCGAAACGTCGAAGCTCGTCAGTAACGCCTGTTTGATCTGTTGGTTGATGCTGATCTTCGTTCCTTGCACAGCAATCGGGGGTTGCGCTGCCAAGTCGTCAGCCCACTGCCGGGCGCTCGTTACCACGTCAGCACGGTCGCACACCTGAGCCGCGATACCAAGGCGGAGAGCTTCGTCAGCACCCAGCGGAAGCCCGAGCATGAGGTGGCGTTTCGCTGCAAGCGGACCGACGAGCAGCGGCCAGATTGCCGCTCCGCCGTCGCCTGCGACCAGTCCGACCTTCACATGCGGATCGATCAGCGTCGCGGTGTCGGCCATGACGATCAGATCGCACATCAGTGCAATGGATGCACCCAGTCCGACAGCTGGGCCGTTCAGCGCACAAATGATCGGCGGCTCGATATCGAGCTGGTCCCAGATGATCTGCTTGCCTTCGCGCCGCAGACGATTGAGGCGGTCAGGTGAGGTGAGCTGCGGGAACCATGACATGTCTCCCCCAGCTGAAAACGCAGGGCCGTGTCCTGTAAGGACTATGGCTCGTGCCCCTGTGATGAGTTCATCTTCACCGACAGCCAGGTAGCGGAACAGCTCTGCGAGCTCCCGGTGAAGCAGTTCGTCGACTGCATTCATTGCCGATTTTGGATGGTCGATGGTGACGAGCACGACGTGTCCGTCGCGTTGAACGGTGATGGTCTCGAGGTCGACTCCCATGCCAGCGAACTTACCGTTGGTGCTCCGGGCCGCCCGCACCGAAAAGGGCGGTCCAAGCGATGCCAATGGCGGCGACGTAGATTGCCGGTCAGAACATTGACGTATCAGTGTCCTGGCCGAGCAGCAGTTGGCCGATCTTTTCGTTCAGTTTCGGTGCAGTCTGGATGTGTTGGGTCACGACGTGGGCGTCGCGCAAGCAGCGACCCAGCAGGCTGGTGTCATACACCGCTGTTCCTCCTGCAAGCGTGAAGGCCTCGTCAGCGACCGCCGCACCAACTGTTGCTGCGTGCGTTGCAGCAAGGCGGATCGCAGTCCGTTGTTCAAGCGTCACTGCTTTGCCCGCAGCGACCGTTGCCCACGCACTACCCACTTCATCGAGCAGGAACGCTCTGGCTGAACGTATCTTTGCCTCGGCGCGGGCCAGCTCGATCTGGGTAAAGGGGTTCTGCGCTAGCGTGCGCGACGAGTACTGCGGTTTCTTTCCCTGGGCAAGGTCGTTCAGCTCATCTAATGCGCGTCGGCCCACTCCGAGCCCAACGGCGCTCACTCCGGCGGCGAGCAATGTGAAGTTTGGGAAACGAGACAGCGGCGTGTCGACGACTGGCGGAGTAACGCCAGGTTGCATTGTGTGACTCGCAGGTGCGAACGCGTCGGTCACGGAGTAGTCGAGCGATCCGGACCCACGCATGCCGCCGGTGTGCCAGGTGTCGTGAAAGTCGACATCGTTTTGTGGAAACCAGCACAGCCGGAACGTGCCGTCGTCACAAAGCGCGCCCCCCAGCACCCACTTGCAGTGCTGCGTCCCGCTACCCCACGCCCATTGACCGGTCACAGCGAAACCTGCGACGCCATCGCTTTTGGTTGCTACACCAACGCCGTTCGGTGCGAATACTCCACCTGTGACGACCTGCGGGTCGCCGTAGATCGTTTGGGCAGTCTCTTCTGGCAGGAACGCTGCCATCGAAGATGTTGTTGATGCGATCATCGAGCACCAACCGGCAGCGCCATCACCGATCGCCACGGCCTCGATTGCCTCGATCAACGTCACCGGGTCAGCCTCAGGGCCTCCGTACGCAGACGGAGTGCACATGTTCATTAGGCCAGCGTCGGTCAGGGCGTCAACAACCGGGGCGGCCAGTCGGCGCCCTTTTTCACTGGCTTCTGACTGTTCCTCAATTAAGGGGCGAAGTTCGCGTGCTCGCTCGACGAGGGTGGCCATAGCTGAACTGTACGCAAAACACCTCGTGCCGTCAGATCCTGCCCCGGCACGGCTCTGAGACATTTCTGACAGCTTCGACATCGTCGTGCGAGGCCAGCGGACCAACCAGTTTCTCCGCAGCCACCCAGACACCAGTCCCACCTGGTGAATCGAATCGCTGTGAGACACGATGTTTGAACACTCGCCGATGGCTGCCACTTAGACCGTCTGATGCAGGGACCCCCGTCATAGGTGGTTACCGTCGCTCGACGTGAGCAAACCCGTAGATGCGACTACCACCGACAGCGCGAGAGGTTGGAACTTCGCTGACCTCTGGGAGGTCATTGCCGCTCAGCTCGGTGACGCACTTGCCCAACAGCAGGGCGACCGACAGATTTCATGGGCAGAAATGAACCGCCGCGCTAACGGCGTAGCTCAGGCATTGCTTGATGCTCCCAACGTCGCCGAGCAAGACAAGATTGCGCAGTACCTCTACAACTGTCCGGAGTACCTTGAGTCGACGTTCGCTGCATTCAAGGCCGGCTTCGCCACCGTCAACACCAACTACCGATACGCAGCGGACGAACTCGTCTACCTCTGGGACAACGGAGACGTCACTGCAGTCGTGTTCCACGGTACCTTCGTCGACCAGATCGAGGCAATCCGCCACCGAGTACCTCGGATCCCCACATGGCTGTGGGTTGACGATTCCTCCGGGCCCTGCCCTGACTGGGCAACGCCGTACGAGACCGCGGCAGCATCGGGTACTGACGCCAACGTTGCTGGGCCGTGGGGCCGTTCCGGCGATCACCTCATGCTCTTGTACACCGGTGGGACCACGGGAATGCCGAAAGGCGTGATGTGGCGCCAGGACGACCTCTTCGGAGTATTGGATGCCAACAACCGCAAGCGCATGCCGCCCGAACAGGACCTCAATGCCATCGAGGAACGCGTGAGTCGGCCAGGCCCACGCAATATGCCGGGAGCGCCGCTCATGCACGGCACCGGGCTCTTCAACGCGATCAGCAATCTGATGGTCGGCGGCAGCGTCACGACGATGACCGGCCGACACTTCGACCCAGCTGAGTTCCTCGACACCGTGCAGCAGTACGGCGTCAACTCGACGTCGATCGTCGGTGATGCCTTTGCCAAACCGATTCTGCGCGCTCTTGACGCCGAACCCGACCGATGGGACATCTCATCGCTCAGAGTCATCGTGTCGTCCGGCGTGATGTGGTCCAAGGAAAGTAAAGACGGCCTGCTCCACCACAACAACCGGCTGATCATGGTCGATGCGCTGGGCTCGAGCGAGGCGATCGGCATGGCGACGAACACCACGACCTCCGAATCGGGTGGGAAGACCGCGAAGTTTGAACTCGGGCCAAACACTCGCGTGATCACCGACGAGGGAACGGACGTCGTGCCCGGCTCCGGCGAACTCGGCCGCGTCGCTCAGCGCGGGCGCACCCCGGTCGGCTACTACAAGGACGACGCCAAGTCGGCGCAGACGTTCGTGATGATCGATGGCGACCGATACTCGATTCCAGGCGACTATGCGACCGTTGAAGCCGATGCCACCGTCACGTTGCTCGGCCGTGGCAGTCAATGCATCAACACTGGCGGCGAGAAGGTGTACCCCGAAGAAGTTGAGGAGTGCCTGAAGCTGCACCCGTCAGTCGCCGACGCAGCCGTGGTTGGGCTTCCCGACGACAAGTGGGGCGAGGCGATCAACGCCCTCGTCGAGCCGCACGCTCACGCAACGATTGATGCAGCTGAACTCCGCGACCATGTCAAGGCCCATCTCGCCGCCTATAAAGCACCAAAAGCGGTCTTCACGATCGACTCTGTCAGCCGCGCTGCCAACGGCAAACTCGACTACAAGGACCTCAAGCGCATCGCCACCGATCGCGCAGCTGAGCAGGCACCATGACGCGGGCGGGCGGTCGCGCATAGCCTCAGCGAATGGATCGAGTGACGGCGTCCAACTTCACGTGGACCGACTACGCGGGCGCGCTGTTTGACCTCGACGGAGTGATCACGCCGACCGCTGAGATTCATGAGCACGCATGGGGCGAACTCTTCGCCGCCTACGACTTCACACAGGCCGATTACCTGCACCACGTTGACGGCAAGCCCCGCTACGACGGTGTCCGTGACTTCCTCGCGTCACGTGGCGTCACTCTTGCCGAGGGAACACCCCACGATACGCCTGGCGATGAAAGTGTCTGCGCGATGGGCAACAGGAAAAACGAGCTGTTCAACATTATTCTTGAGCGCGACGGCATAGCGGCCTACCCCGGTTCCCAGGCCACTGTCGACTTGCTTGCCGAAGCGGACATTCCGAGTGCCGTCGTGTCATCTTCGAAGAACGCCGTGCCCGTGCTCGCTGCTGCTGGTCTGAGTAGTCGTTTCGATGTGGTCGTTGATGGCACCGTTGTCGCCGATAAGGGTTTGGCTGGCAAGCCAGCGCCCGACGGATATTTGCTCGGCGCCGAACGCCTTGGCGTCGAACCAACGCGGACAGTTGTGATCGAAGACGCAACGTCGGGAGTCGCCGCTGGAAAGGCCGGCTGCTTCGCCGTAGTCATCGGTGTTGATCGTGGCGCAGGGGTCGAGGCGCTCCTCGACAGCGGCGCAACTTTTGTCGTCAACGACCTCGACGAACTCCTTCCGTGCGCCGATAACGATGCCGCCGCAATCAACGGCGCCGCACGATGAAGCACCGTCCCACTCCAACCGGGCTACCCCAGCATCGGTTTCCCGTCGATCGCTGGCGGCTTGTCGAGACCAAATACGACGACACTGACCTCGGGGTCACCGAGTCGTTGTTCGCGTTGGGTAACGGCTATCTCGGCATGCGCTCTAACCCTGAGGAAGGTCGTGACGCGCACAGCCACGGCACCTTCCTGAACGGCTTCCACGAAACCTGGGAAATCAAGCACGCAGAGGAGGCATACGGGTTTGCCACGACAGGCCAAACCATAGTCAACGTCCCCGACGGCAAGTTGATGAAGCTGTACGTGGATGACGAACCATTACTGCTCGGGACCGCAGATCTCGCAGAGTACGAGCGGTCAATTGACTTTCGCGAGGGCGTCTTGCGACGCGATCTGCTGTGGCGTACGCCGTCCGGCAACCGGGTAAAGGTGTCGTCGACTCGCCTCGTCAGCCTCGTCCATCGCCATCTTGCGATGGTGACAATCGAAATCACGCCACTTGACGCGCCCATCCCTATTGCCGTGTCATCGCAGCTCCTCAATCGCCAGGACGGTGAAGACGAGTACCACGTCCGCTCCGCAGCACTAGGTGAGGGCAAAGATCCCCGAAAAGCAAGCAAATTCAATGAGCGTGTACTTGAGCCACAGCTACAGCAACGCGAAGAGGGCAGTGTTGTCCTCGGCTTCCGGTGCCGCAACAGCGGCATGACGCTGGCGTGCGGCTATTGGAACCAAGTTGACGCTGCATGCGAGACACAAATCGAAACAACACTTGAGAACGACCTTGCGAAATCAGTGATCACTGCGCTACCCGACGCAGGAGAAACGGTGACGATCACCAAGTTTTTGTCCTACCACTCCTCCCGCGGTGTTCCGCCAGAGGAACTCGCCGATCGATGTTCGCGCACATTACGTCGAGCCGCGGACGAAGGTGGTGCACACCTTGTCGCCGAGCAAAGCCGGTGGCTCGGCGACTATTGGGCAGCGTCCGACATTGAGTTACAAGGCAACGACAGCGATCAACAGGCACTGCGTTGGAACCTCTTCCAGCTCGCCCAAGCGTCGGCGCGTACGCATGAACAGGGAATCGCTGCAAAGGCCGTCACTGCGGGAGGCTATGACGGTCATTACTTCTGGGACACCGAGGTATACGTCACCCCGTTTCTTGCGTACAACAACCCTGAAGCGGCCCGCAAAGTGATGCGTTTCCGTTGGAAGATGCTCGATGCTGCCCGCCGACGCGCCACGATGCTCAGCGAACGCGGCGCCCTGTACCCCTGGCGGACGATCAATGGTGAAGAGGCGTCTGCATATTATGCGGCTGGCACGGCGCAGTATCACATCAACGCCGCGATCGTTTTCGCTCTGCGCCGCTATCTCGACGCCACCGGCGACGTCGAATTCCTCGCGCACGAGGGAGCTGAAATGTTGATCGAGACCGCGCGTCTTTGGGCCGACCTCGGCTTCTACGCAACCAATAGCTCGGACAGCTTCCACATTCACCGAGTGACAGGGCCCGACGAGTACACGACAGTCGTCAACGACAACACGTACACCAATGTGATGGCGCGTTTTAACCTGCGCTACGCGGCTCGAACCGTGCGCTTCCTTGCCGAGTGGAATCCCGAGCAATTTGCGCGTGTGCAGCGTTCAACGGGACTCGACATCAGTGAGCTTGACGAGTGGGATGCTGCGGCAGATGCGATGTACATCCCATTCGATAATGATCTCGAAATTCACCCGCAAGACGCTGAGTTCCTCGAACTCGAACCGTGGGATTGGGACGGAGTTGCCGCCGACAAGTATCCGCTTTTACTGAATTATCACCCTCTGGTGATCTACCGGCATCAAGTCTTGAAGCAGGCCGACGTCGTGTTGGCGATGTTCCTCCGTGGCGAACACTTCTCTGAAGAGCAGAGGCGACGAAACTTTGACTACTACGACCCAATCACCACGGGGGACTCCTCGTTGTCGGCATGCGTGCAGTCAATTGTCGCGGCCGGGGTTGGGTACGAAGATCTTGCTGTCGACTACTTCCGTCAGGCTCTGTATCTCGATCTGTGTGACTTGCATGCAAATACCGCTGACGGTGTCCACATCGCGTCTGCAGGCGGAGTGTGGGCGGGAATTGTTTACGGGTTCGCCGGGATGGTCGAACGCGGCGACTGTATGGAGTTTGCGCCGCGTCTGCCTGCGGTCTGGAAATCGGTCACGTTTCATCTGACCCGACATGGGTCGCGCGTGCGTGTCGCACTCGATCATGGCGGGTGCACGCTGACATTGACAGAAGGCCTTGGGGTGCCGGTCGGCGTAGGAGACCAAATTCATGTCGTCACTGCCGGAGAGCCGCTGCGCATTGACCGCTGAACAGCGTGCGTTGGTTCAGTTCAGTAGGTTCCCAACCTCGTACGATCGTTGGGAAAAACCTTTACGCAGTTCGAAGTCGGCCACAGTGAGGAACATCTCGTAGCGATCGCCTGAAGCTGCATCAGAAATCTCACAGCGGAGCCGATCGTCGACCAGAACGGTGCTTTCGTCAGGGCATTGGACGTCGGAGGGGGCGATGACCACGCCAATTTCCTCGCCAAGGACATCAGCCGCCTCAGTTTCGACGGCAGACATCTCGCTTGCAACGATGATGTTCGAAGGAGCAACAAAGATCGAATCGTCAGGGTCGATCACGCCCTCGAATGTCACTGTTTCACCAGCTTCGGTCATTGCAGTGCACGAAAAAGGCGTTCCAACCTCGCCATCAGCGGGGGCTGTGCAGGCAGCGTCGGCGAAGACGAAACCGACTTGCTCGCCTATTACTTCCTCAATCAGCACCTCGCCGGCCCGCTCAGGAGGCGTGCCCGACGACAACGAGCAGCTTGCCAGGACAGCAGTGAGTCCGGCGACCAAAGCGAGGTTCTGTGACTTCATATTCATTAGTTGAACACATTTCCATCACCTGCGATCACACTGTTGGATCTTGACGCGCCGATTGGAGTGTCGTGCTCCGCGGATTTCGGTGCCTTGATACCCGCCGGTAACATCAGTCCCCATGACAGATCTTGGTTTCGACGGCAAAGTAGCGATCATCACCGGTGCCGGGGGCGGGCTCGGTAAACAGCACGCCCTGATGATGGCAGCGCGAGGCGCTCTCATCGTGGTCAACGATCTTGGCGGCTCGGTTGATGGGTCAGGCAGCGACAAAGGCGCTGCGCAGCTCGTCGTCGACGAGATCACCGCATCGGGCGGCGAAGCAACCGCAAACACCGACTCGGTTGCCACGCCTGAGGGAGGCGACAGCATCGTCAAGACTGCCGTCGACGCATATGGCAAGGTCGACATTGTCATCAACAACGCCGGTATTTTGCGAGACAAATCGTTTCACAACATGGGGCCGGACCTCGTCGACCCCGTCCTCGACGTGCATTTGCGTGGCGCTTTCAACGTCACCGGCCCTGCTTGGAAACTGATGCGCGAGCAGGGCTATGGCCGCATCGTGTCGACCTCGTCGGCCGCTGGCATCTTCGGCAACTTCGGACAAGCCAACTACGGCGCCGCCAAGATGGGCCTTGTAGGTTTCACCAACGTACTCGCCGTTGAAGGCGCCAAGTACAACGTCAAGGCCAATGCCATTGCACCGCTCGCCTTCACTCGCATGACCGAGGACCTGCTCGGTCCACTCGGCGAGAAGCTGCAGCCGGAATTGGTTTCGCCACTCGTCACCTACCTGAGCCACGAGTCGTGCGACTCCACTGGACGCGTGTACTCCGTTGGCGGCGGGCGTGTCGCTGAGGTCTTCATTGCCGAATGTCAGGGGTACACGAGCAACGAGCTCACACCTGAAAGCCTGCGCGACAACTGGGACACCGTGACTGATCAGGCGGGTTACGAAGTCCCGGCCGCTATTGCCGAAGAAACAGCGATGTTCCTGAAAGCCCTCAAGGACTGACCTCGGCGCCGAACTACTAAAGGCATGTGGACGCTGCGCTCCTTGTTCGCCTACTGCGAATACTGTCGGCGCGTTTACGGGCCCGGTTCTGACATGCTGGAGGCGTGAGCGACTCTGACTTCGATGACCAACCTTCTCGCAATGGCCGCAACGGGCCCGGCCTGTTTCTCATCCTCACCATCGTCGTTGCCGTTATCACGGCGGTGTTCGTCGCACAGAACCGCGATCAGATCGAGATCAAGTTCCTCTTCTTTGATTTCTCAAGCCGTATCTGGACCGCTATTGCGATGGCCATCGGGCTGGGCATTTTGCTCGACCGGTTGGTCATCGGCTGGTGGCGCCGCGCCCGCAAACGCAAGAACGACGACTGACATTTGAATAGAAGCGGCCTTTGTCTCGCCATATTGCTAAGAAACGACAGAATTAGCGGAGGCGAGGATCATCCAGCGATGATGTCGTCGTGCGGGTCGAATCTTCTGATGGTGTCAACGTTGCAGTCCACGACTTCGGAGGCATCGGTCCGAGATTGTTGTTCAGCCACGCGACCGGATTCCACGCTCACTGCTATGAGCCAATCGCAAAGCGACTGAGCAACGAATTCACTTCGTTCGGTCTCGACCACCGAGGACACGGCGCTACGCCACGTCCACCCGACTGGAAGGTCAACTGGGATTGTTACGGCGACGACGCCACCGTCGCTGCAAAGGCGCTTGCTCTGGAGGAGGGCCTGGTGGCCTTCGGTCACTCCATGGGCGGCGCCAGCCTCGTGATGGCAGCACTGCGCAATCCGGAGCTGTTTGATGTGATCGTGGCTTTCGAGCCAATAATTTTTCCACAGATTATGGGGCGGCCTGGCGACGACCCATCACCAATGGTTGCCGCCGCACGGAATCGGCGAGACACCTTCGACTCGTTCGAGGCTGCAATCAGCAACTACGCCTCGAAGCCTCCCATGATGTTCTTTGAGCCAGAGATCCTGCGCGCATACGTCGAGTACGGATTTGAGCCGATGGACTCGGGCATCACGCTGCGCTGCGCACCAGAACACGAAGCGCGCACCTTTGAGATGGGAGCGACGCATGACCTTTTCGAGCGACTCCCCGAAATTGAGACACGCGTCGTCGTGGTGTCCGGCAAGGTCGACATCGAACGCAGCCCGGCAGGTATCGCCAAACGGGTCGCCGAACGGCTGCCCAACGGCACCTACATCGAACTCACAGCCGGCAACCACCTCAGCCCGTTCATCGACCCAGACGAAACTGCCGATCTGATTCGTTCCGTCATTTGACGTTTCGCTGTTCACCCAGGGCTTGTGGAACTTTCACCAGCAATCCACGGCAGCCTGTTCCCGGACCGCCAGCACCCGGACTCTGTGTGCGCTCATCGGTATGGTGGCCATCATGACCGAGATTGCCGCTGACACCGACATGCCGGCGTACACCGTGCCGATGACGTTGTCCCCCTCACGAGTCAGCTCATTTACGTCATGTCCAATGCAGTTCCGTTTCTCGTCCATTCAGAAGCTTCCCGAACCGCCCGGGGTCGCCACGACCAAGGGCACCATTGTTCATCGAGCGCTCGAACTGCTCTTCGTCCGCCCGACAACTGACCGCACCCCAGCGTCACTTGCCGTTGACCTTGCCGCAGCTCTGGCCGAATACTCGACGCACCCCGATTACATCGGCCTGCACCTCGATGCTGCGGCAGCAGCATCGTTCCGCTCCGAGTGCGAGACACTGATCGAAAAGTACTTTGCGATGGAAGACCCGACTGCGGTCCGGGAAATCGGACTCGAGCTCTGGATGACCGCCGATGTCGACAACCTGCAGTTACGCGGCATCATCGACCGGCTCGAACTCGACGACCATGGTGGCTTGGTCGTCACCGACTACAAAACCGGCCGAGCTCCGTCTGGTCGTTTCGAGCAAAAGAGCCTTGCTGGCGTCCATTTCTATGCTTTCCTCTGCGAGCAAGTTTTCGGTGTCATCCCGTCGAAGATTCGACTGATGTACCTCAAGTCAGGTGAAACAATCGAGACCGTCCCCACCCCGCAATCAGTCAAGTTCATCACCACCCGCACAAAGGCCGTCTGGTCAGCAGTCGAGCGAGCCTGCGCCACGGGTGATTTTCGGCCCAATCAAAGCACCCTGTGCAATTGGTGCTCCTTTAAGCAGTGGTGCCCAGCGTTCGACGGCGACCCTGACCTGGCCGAAGTGGAAGCTCGTGCCACCTACGACGCACTCCTTGCGCCGCAAACGCTCAGCGCTACTTCGCCATGACCGACACTCTCAGCAACGACTCAGAGGTTCCCGGCCAGGGTGCCTTCGGTCCCACCGTCGATGCCTTCGATCGCCGAATCGACGAACTCCTTGACCAACTACGCGGCAATCCCGTTGCCGACAAGCTGTTCACTACCGCGAGCCATGTCGGCGAGTTCAGTATGGTCTGGCATGCCATCAGTCTGGGTCGAGGCCTCGCCAAGGGTCGGCATGACCAGGTCCTCCTCCTTGCGATCTTGATCGGCGCCGAAAGCCTCGTAGTTAACCAAGGCGTTAAGCGATTGTTCAAGCGCACACGGCCGACCACCGACGGCGAAGACGGCCTCAAGGTACGCCGGCCAATGACGTCGTCTTTCCCCAGTGGGCACTCCAGTGCCGCTGCCTTTGCCGCCACGATGCTCTCTAAATGGGACGGCAAAGGACTTGGTGGTGTCTGGTTCAGTGTCGCCAGCATCGTCGGCGTTAGCCGCGCCTACGTCCGCATTCATCATGGCTCCGACGTAGTCGGTGGATTCGTCGTTGGCACGCTGCTTGGCTTCCTTGGGCGCCGAGTCGCCCGGAAGTTGCTTCGCGCCTGATCCGTAGCGCTGCTGGCGATCCTCCACCGCCCTCGTCGTCGGCCCTCTACCCTGATCACCAATGAGCGATATCGTCTACGGCTCCAAGATGAGCGACGCCGAGGGTCTGATGTGGCGCCTTGAAAAAGACCCACAACTGTCTTCTACGTTCGGAACAGTCACGCTTCTCGACCGAGCACCTGACTTCGAGCTACTTACCGCCCGCCTTGTGCGTGCCACGCTGACAATGCCCCGATTACGGCAGCGAGTTCAAACTACCCCAGGAAATATCGGTGCTCCGACCTGGGTCAACGACCCGGACTTCGACATTAATATGCACGTCCGACGTCTTGCCCTCCCCAAGCCGGGCAGCGAGCGACAACTGTTCGACCTTGCCAGCCTCATTTGCGCCGACCCGTTCGATCGTTCTCGACCGCTCTGGCAGTTCACCGTCATCGAAGGTCTTCAAAATGACCGGGCCGCCATCATACAGAAGCTCCACCACACGATCGCTGACGGCGAAAGCGGTGTGCAACTATCGCTCGAGTACCTCGACTTTGAGCGCAACGCAGCGCAGCCGATGACTCCCAGTCCAGATGAAATTGATAGCGCCTCTGAAGACCTCCGAGATGCCGACACAAAGGCCGCCGACGCAGTGCGCGACGTGCTCGGCAGCGGTTTGCGGTTCCCGCTCGAAGTAGCGAAGCAGGTCAAGGAACTGCTTGCCAATCCTGGGCAACTTTCTGATGCAAGCAACGCTGCAGCCGACACCTTTCGCGGAATCATCTCGCAACTCAGCGATACCGATGCTGCGCATTCGCCTCTCTGGACTGGTCGGTCCGCGCGGCGCCGAATCGAACACGCAACGGCACCGCTCGACAGCACAAAGGCGGCCGCCGAGGCCCTTGGGGGCACCCTTAATATTGCGTTCATCACCATTGCTTCCGAAGCAGCCAGCCGGTACCACGTAGCGCTCGAAGCCCCAGTCGACTTCCTTCGGTCATCGATGGCGATCAGCACTCGTACCGAGGAGTCGGGCGCCAACGCATTTTCACTGGTCCGACTGCTCGTCCCAGCCAACGAAATGCCAATCGACGAAAGGTTCCACTCCATTCAAAAAGCTGCGACTCATGCGATTGAGGCCGGCTCAAACACCTCCCTGGACGCGCTCGCCGCCATGACATCAGCGATGCCAACCTCGCTGATCACTCGACTGGCGCGCCAACAGTCGCGGACCGTTGACTTTGCGACCTCAAACGTGCGCGGTGCGCCTGTCCCGTTATATGTCGCCGGAGCGAAACTGTTGCACAACGTCCCGATCGGCCCGCTCAGCGGCGTTGCGTTCAACCTCACGCTGCTCAGCTACAACGGACATCTCGATATGGGGCTGAACTCTGACGTGGCGGCCGTGAGAGAACCTGAACTCTTAAAAGCCTGCCTAACCGACTCGATTTCAGCCTTTACTGCCCTCGCTGGCTGAACTATCAACAGGCTCTTTCGAGTCAGACAGCTTCGGTAGCGATTGGCTCAATCGTCTCGATCACCGGCAGGACAGCAACATCGGCTTCGGTGGTGAGAAGGCTCCGTACATCAAGCAAAAGATCGGCAACCTCGCCGGTCGACACGAGTTCACGCGACATCATCTTGGCGAGTGCGCCGTCGATGACTCCGAGTGCTTCGTTGATCACTGCTTCGTTTGCGTTGCGCTGATCAGTCATTACTCCACACGGTACCTGCCGATTAGCGCGCGTGCGTGCTCTACCTGCGAGTTCAGAAAGCTGTCACACCATCGTTTTGAATCCGCGATGATCCGGAGCGACAGCGACACAACTTTGAACCAGGCGAACAGCGCAGGCCCCTACGGTTCGGTGCATCGAATCCTAATGATTGACAACACCCCAAACCAGGGTGGTGAGCGGTCGTCCGCCTACGATGCGTTGCCATGGAGCTGCACGGAAAAAACGTCGTCGTCACGGGTGCAGGACGAGGCATTGGTGAAGCGCTCGCCCGCGAGTTTCACGCACGTGGCGCCAACGTCGTGTTGGCCGACCTCCGAGATGCTCGCAACGTTGCTGCAACCCTCCCTGGCGCCGTGGCCCTTGACGCTGACGTCAGTACCGATGCGGGCAACAAAGCGCTCGTTGAGCAGTCGATGAAGGAGCTCGGGCAGATCGACCTGTTTTTTGCCAACGCTGGGGTAGGGACGGGAGCAGGCATCGTCGAGACGCCAGAAGACGATTGGGAGTTGGCGATGAATGTGAACGTCCACGCCCACCGCTGGGCAGCCAAGTACCTCCTTCCAGACTGGCTCGAACGCGGCAGCGGGTATTTCTGTTCCACAGCTTCAGCGGCCGGGCTGCTCGCACAGATCGGCTCTGGGCCGTACACCGTTACCAAGCGGGCAGCCGTTGCATTTGCTGAATACATGGCCATTACATACGGCGACAGCGGTGTAAAGGTCACCTGCCTCTGTCCTCAGGGAGTCAACACTGCCATGTTGCATGCAGGCGATGGTGTACTTCCTGGCGGCAACGTAGTGAAGGCAGCGGGCGACGTCCTTGAGCCTGCCGACGTCGCAGTCGAGGCAGTCGACACCATTGAACGCGAGGAGTTCTTTGTTCTTCCGCATCCCGAAGTGGCGGACTATGTGCAGTTGAAAGCTGAAAATCCGGAGCGTTGGCTAGGTGGCATGCGCAAGTTGCAGCGCTCGGTCATGGGCGGCTGACTTTCCTCAATCTCGCCTATGCAACGCTCGCCTGCCGCCCTCGCCCGCCTCGGGTTACGCCACGGCGAGCCGATTCGCTTCCGACGCAACAAGACGGGCCGGTGGGTGGTCGGCAAAGTTGTTGGCATCGAACCGGACGGCAGCATCTTGCTTCGAGACCCTGATGGCTCCGCTCGGTCGCTGCGCGCCGAAGTCGTTGAGATCCGTCGCCCCGGGTCGCGAGGACGGTTGCGGTGGCGTGTTGTCAGCGACGTGGCCGTCACGTGGGAACAACTTGAGATGTTCGGCACCGACCCGGTAGCTCCAACCTTGTTCGAGGAGTGATCGATTCCGCTGGGCACAATTCTCTACTCGTGACCCGTTGAGCTTCAGCGACCGCCATTGCCATTCAGAGTCATTGCAGCGATGTAAGAAACTGCGTCCAACGCAAGGCGTAAAATAGCGTTGGCATTGAAGTTGAAATCGACGATGAAAAACCGGCCGCCTCAGTCAACGGGCATGTTGCAGCACCGATCCTGCAGCTCGTTGCGGTAGCAATGATTACGTCAGTGAGCTACAGACCAGTCAGTGCGTTCAGACCTCGTTGATCCACTGTTCGATGATCCTGCCGGCGATCGACATTGTCGGCGGAATCATCGGCAGATCGTCCTT
>Ga0213869_10001533_pt1 | contig 17110 bp, 14 predicted proteins | sample PICome_10_FD_160083 | JGI IMG/M metagenome (GOLD analysis project Ga0213869, IMG submission 160083) | Coastal seawater microbial communities near Pivers Island, North Carolina, United States - PICO132 | ecosystem: Environmental > Aquatic > Marine > Coastal | place: USA: North Carolina...
GAAAGCTTTATGCTTGAAGAATGGATAGCTAAGCGCATCGACAATCCCCATGTTGTCAAAGCGATTGAACCTACCCGCAAACGTAATTATTTGTATTTGCTGAGTGAGTACGTCGAGGGAATAACCCTTAATCAATGGATAATCGATAATCCTAAACCAACCATTAATCAGGTTAGAGCAATTATTGAGCAAGCGGCAAAAGGTCTGCAGGCTTTTCATCGGCAAGAAATGATTCATCAGGATTTACGGCCAAATAATATTATGATCGGCCCTGGCAACACGGTGAAAATTATCGACTTTGGCTCAACCTTTATTGCTGGTGTAACCGATATCAAAAACGAAGAAGCCGTGCGCGGCACTATGCGCTATTCAGCGCCGGAATACTTCTTGGGCAAAGTGGGTAGTCAACGTTCGGATATTTATGCATTAGCCGTAATTGCTTATCAAATGTTGTCTGGCCGCTTTCCTTACAATATTGAAATTGCCCAGGCGAGAAGTCTTTCCGCACAGCGTCGTCTGACGTATAAAACGGTCGTTAATGAGGATACCGAGTTTCCAATTTGGGTTGATGATGCACTGCGCAAGGCATTGCATGTTGAACCGCAAAAACGTTACGAAGAGTTGTCAGAATTTGTCCACGATCTGCATCATCCCAACAAAGCGTTTATCTCGCGCAATAGCCGGCCATTGATCGAGCGTGATCCGGTTATTTTCTGGAAAGGTGTGAGTGTTGCTTTATTGTTAATCATTGTTATTGAGAAGCTGATATAAAAGAACTGCGGTAACAAACGCCAGTTGCTAAAAAGCCCGCAGAACGCGGGCTTTTTAGGGATAACGGAAGCAACAATTAATGTCTAAAGTGACGCATTCCAGTAAACACCATCGCCATGCCATGCTCATTGGCCGCAGCAACAACCTCATCGTCACGCATAGAGCCGCCGGGCTGAATCACACAGCTAATTCCTGCCTCAGCCGCATTGTCGATACCGTCGCGGAATGGGAAGAAGGCATCTGATGCCATCACTGCACCCTTAACTTCAAGACCTGCATGCTCGGCTTTAATACCGGCAATTCGAGCCGAGTTAATGCGGCTCATCTGGCCAGCGCCAACACCGATGGTGCGGTTGTTCTTAGAATAGATAATCGCGTTTGATTTGACCATCTTGGCGACTTTCCAGGCAAACATCATATCGGCCATTTCATCTTCGGTGGGCACTCGCTCACTGACCACTTTAAGATCTTTTTCAGCCACCATACCGTTATCACGATCCTGAATTAACAGGCCGCCATTAACGCGCTTGTAGTCAAAGTCCTGAGGTCGCTCAGTACCCCAGGTGCCGCACTCAAGAAGCCGCACATTCTTCTTCGCGGTGATTACGGCAACCGCTTCCTCAGAAACGGAAGGGGCGATAATCACCTCAACAAACTGCTTCGCGCAAATTGCAGAAGCAGTGGCTGCATCCAGTTCACGGTTAAAGGCAATAATGCCGCCAAAGGAAGATTCCGGGTCGGTGGCAAAGGCCAGTTCGTAGGCCAGATTAATATCCGTTGCCACAGCGACACCGCAGGGGTTGGCGTGTTTTACGATCACACAGGCGGGCTCGTCAAACTGTTTAACGCACTCAAGAGCGGCGTCGGTATCGGCAATATTGTTAAACGACAGCTCTTTACCCTGCAACTGCTTGGCGGTCGCAACACTGGCTTCAGTGGGGTTGGCTTCAATATAGAATGCCGCTTTTTGGTGAGGATTTTCACCGTAGCGCATCTCTTGAGTCTTGTGATACTGAACATTGTAAGTATCAGAAAAGTTGCGTGCCTGATTGTCGGTATCGCGAGCGCCAAAGTAGTTGGCGATCATGCCGTCGTAGGCTGCAGTGTGCTCAAAGGCTTTAACCATCAACTGGTAGCGAGTGCTGTAATCTAGCTGACCCTGATTGGCCTGCATCTCCTCCAGCACCGCCGAATAGTCGCTGGCATTAACTACAATAGCCACGTCTTTATGATTCTTTGCCGCCGAGCGCACCATGGTTGGGCCACCGATATCGATATTCTCAATCGCGTTAGGCAGGCTGCAGTTAGGATCGGCAACTGTCGCGGCGAAGGGGTAGAGATTTACCACGACCATATCGATTGGCTTAATGCCGTGCTCCTGCATAACCGCGTCATCAGTGCCGCGACGACCGAGAATGCCGCCATGGACTTTCGGGTGCAGGGTTTTTACACGGCCGTCCATCATCTCTGGAAAGCCAGTGTAATCCGATACTTCGGTTGCCGGAATACTGTTCTCGGTAAGCAGGCGGAATGTACCGCCAGTCGAGAGTATTTCAACACCCTGTGCCGTTAGGGCCTGGGCAAATTCTACAATGCCGGTTTTGTCAGAAACGCTTATTAATGCGCGTGAAACTTTTTTCAGTTCGCTCATGGAGTCCTCGAGGAAAGATTACAGAAGGTCGTATTGTTTTAGTTTTTTTCGCAATGTGCCGCGATTTAGGCCGAGAGTTTCCGCGGCCCTGCTTTGATTTTGTCTGGTGTAGGCCATCACTGCTTTAAGCAGTGGTGGCTCGACTTCGGCCATCACTATATCGTAGAGGTCGTGAGTTGCCTGTCCGTCGAGATCAGAAAAGTAGCGCTGCATAGCTTCGGTAACACTCTGCTTCAGAGACTGACGCTGATGGTTGGCGCGGTCTTCTTCTGAGTCGCTGGGTGTTTGTGGTACTGGATTCATGCGGCCTGTTCCTGACAAATGTTTTTGTGTTGAAAAAATTGCTGCAGAAAATCCTGCTGCTCAAGATGGTTTTCGATTTTATTAAACTGCTTGGCAAAGGCTTTGCCACCAGCCAGGGTATTGACGTACCAACCGATATGTTTGCGCGCAATTCGCACACCGGCAAATTCGCCATAGAACTCATGCAGGGCTAAAAGATGTCTGCACATCACCCGCTCTGCTTCTTCGATGGAGGGCTTGGCAGCCACTTCACCGCTGTCGAGAAACTGATTGATCTGTTGGAATATCCACGGATTGCCCTGTGCCCCACGGCCGATCATAACGGCGGCAGCACCGGTGTGCTGCAACACAGCCAGGGCTTTTTCGGGCGAGGTGATATCGCCATTGGCAATCACCGGAATTGACAGCGCAGAGACCACATCGGCAATGCTGTCGTACTCCACTTCTTTAACAAAGCGGCAGGCTCGGGTGCGGCCATGGATTGCCAGGGCAGCGATGCCGGCATCTTCAGCAATTTTACCAATGGTGACGGCATTGCGATTTTGGCGATCCCAGCCGGTGCGAATTTTCAGGGTGACAGGCACATCGACACTGTCGACCACGGCGTGAAGAATATCGCGCACTAGATCCGGGTGTTGCAGCAGTGCAGAGCCAGCGGCTTTTTTCAGCACTTTCTTGGCTGGGCAGCCCATATTGATATCAATAATTTCAGCGCCCTGCTGAACATTAAAGCGCGCTGCTTCTGCCATCATCTGCGGGTCATAACCGGCAATCTGTACAGATCTGGGTGCCGGCTCATCGGCAAATTGAATGCGTAATTTAGATTTTCTACTCGACCAGGTACTGGGGTCTGCGGCGACCATCTCAGAGACCACCAGGCCAGCGCCCATCTCGCGACAGAGCTGGCGGAAAGGCAGATCGGTAACACCAGCCATAGGTGCTAACACAGTCTTTCGCTGAATCTGATAGGGCCCAATATTGAACAAATTAGCCTCGAGATAAGCCTGATATGAAGAGGTCGCTAATCATACCCTTTGGATAGCTGATTAAAAAGTGATCAATTAAAAAAATCCAAAATTTTTATCTGTATGGATCTGGGGCGATTAATCGCTCAGCTCTACAAGATAATTAACTGCGCTCAACCCCGGATCGACCAGACTAAAACTGATATGTGCCTGGCGGCCACTGGCGATATTTTTTGGCGCTGGAGAATTCTGTGGGTTTTGCCGGAGGATGTATTCCTGCGGAGAGAAAATACGCTGAGCTACAAGCTCGCCATGCAGATCGTCGAAGCGCACTTTAATGTTTGGGTAGGGCTGTCTGAACTGCGCTTGGTTTTCGATCAGCATATCGACAATAACTGCGCCGGGCTGGGTCGGGTGAGACTGAATAATAAAGGTATTGATGGATAATTTATTCAGGTCGCTGTAGGGATCAATTTTACAGCCCAGATAGTAACAGCTGCTGATCAGGATCTGGCGGTAATTTTCATGGCGACTTAATTCGCCGCTAAAGAAATAGATAGTTTGCCCCGTAAGAACCATTGCACCAAGGGCGACGGCGGCGAGCCTGCCAAGAAAACCTTTCAGACTATTCGATGCCTTGGGGCTGGGCTGCTGTTCGGTGAACTCATTGTGAATTAACGCGGTTAAGCGCGGTAATCCCTGCTCTATTTCGTGGTTCTCGCTAAGAGGATTCGGTTCGGTGCTTTGGGTCTCGGTGAGAGGCTGAGTTGGCGAGAGAACCTGGTGCTCTGGTGCATTAAAGACGCCGATACATTTGCCGCAGCGCACCATCCCATTTGCCGCGTCGAGTTGCTCTGGGGTAACTCGAAAGGCAGTCTCGCAGGTTGGGCAGCGCGTGATTATTTCCGAAGCACTTTTTTCAGAGCCGTTTATTTCCGAGCTAGGCTTATCTGACATGGAAATTCCAAAAGATCTTTGCTTGAGTTTAGCAGGATAAAAACGTCGCGACAGCCGAAGGGGTGGTTATTGTATTAGCTGTTTTTAATAGCAGACAGCTGCGCCCATTCAGATTCAATCGCCGGTTCGGCAAAGACAAAATCTTCAGAGTAGGGAAGGCTAACGGCATCGATCTGATGTTCCAGCAGGCCCGACAGGCAGAGCAGTCCCCCAGCGTCGGTGTGGGCGATTAATCTCGGTGCCAGTTCAATCAGCGGTGCGGCAAGAATATTGGCGAGCATGGTTGCGCCGCAAATATCGTCGGGCAGTTGATCGGGTAGATAAGTGATCAGGCGTTCCTGGGCAATATTATTGCGCTCGGCATTGTCGCGGGTTGCCAGCAGTGCCTGGGGATCATTATCAACCGCGATAACTTTTTCCGCGCCGAGCAGCAGGGCGGCAATGCCGAGAATGCCCGAGCCGCAGCCGTAATCAATAATGGTTTGTCCGACCAAATCCTGCTTATCCAGCCAGCGCAGGCAGAGATGAGTGGTTGGGTGGCTGCCGGTACCAAAGGCAAGGCCGGGGTCGAGGCTCAGATTGATGCCATTGGCATCGGGCGGCTCGATCCAGCTCGGGCAGATCCACAGTCGTTCGCCACACTTTACCGGCGAAAAATACTTCTTCCACTCTTGGGACCAGTCTTTATCTTCGAGCTGTTCCCAGCGCAAGGCGGTCAATTGAGGAATCAGTGATTGCAGTTGTGCAGTGATTTCAACAGTGTCTGTGGTCGCATCAAATAGTGCTTTGATCTGGCAGTTATCCCACAGAGGGGTTTCGCCAACACCGGGCTCAAAGATAGGCTGATCGGCAGCGTCTTCAAGAGTAACAGACACTGCACCGCAGTCGAGCAGGGCATCTTCAATGCTACCGCTGGTCTCGCGAGTAGCACTGATAATTAGCTGAAGCCATTGCATTGATATATGAGCTTAGAGGTTGAGTTCGAAAGAAAAGCTGGACTGTAAATTACAGTCCGAGCTTCTTCTCGAGATAGTGGATATTGACGCCACCTTTCTTAAACTCAGCGTCTTCAACCAGATCCTGATGCAATGCAATATTGGTTTTAATACCGTCGATCATCATCTCGTCCAGAGCATTGCGCATTCTTGAAAGCGCCGAATCGCGATCGTGACCATAGGTGATAATTTTACCGATCAGTGAGTCGTAGTTTGGTGGTACGCGGTAGCCGTTGTAGATATGCGAGTCTACGCGTACGCCATTGCCGCCGGGAGCGTGGTAACTTTTAATCGTGCCGGGCTGCGGCAGGAAAGTGACCGGATCTTCGGCATTGATTCGACATTCAAAAGAGTGGCCGCGGAAAATAATATCTTCCTGCTTGATGCTCAGCGGTTCGCCGCCGGCGATCAATAACTGCTCTTTGACAATATCCACACCAGTAATCATCTCTGATACCGGGTGCTCTACCTGAACACGGGTGTTCATTTCAATAAAGTAGTAGTGGCCATCTTCGTAGAGAAATTCAAAGGTGCCCGCACCGCGGTAACCGATTTCAATACAGGCATTGGTGCAACTTTCGAAAACCGCCTGACGAGCTTCTTCTGGAATGCCTGGCGCTGGCGCTTCTTCGAGAACTTTTTGATGGCGGCGCTGCAGTGAACAGTCGCGATCGCCCAGATGGATAGCGTTACCCTGACCATCAGATAAAACCTGTACTTCCACATGGCGAGGATTTTGTAAAAACTTCTCCATATAGACAGTGCCATCACCGAAGGCCGCTTCTGCTTCGGTCTTGGTAATAGTGATTGATGTGACCAGGCTCTCTTCTTTTTCTACAACGCGCATGCCGCGACCACCGCCGCCAGCTGCCGCTTTAATAATCACTGGATAGCCGATGCGTCTGGCCATCGCTTTTAGTGTTTCTGGGTCGTTATTAAGAGGGCCGTCAGAGCCTGGAACTGTTGGCACGCCAGAGGCTTTCATCGCCTTAATCGCCGCCACTTTGTCACCCATGGTGCGGATACATTCAGCGGTCGGGCCGATAAATACAAAGCCGCTGTTTTCTACCTGCTCGGCAAAGTCAGCATTTTCTGCTAGAAAGCCATAGCCAGGGTGAACGGCTACAGCATTAGTAACCTCCATGGCGCTGATAATAGCGGGGATATTCAGGTAGCTTTTCGGGGACGGGTTGGGTCCGATGCAGATCGATTGATCTGCAAGCTTTACATGTTTGAGATCCGCGTCCACTTGGGAGTGAACCGCAACAGTTTTAATTCCTAACTCTTTGCAAGCGCGGAGAATGCGCAGAGCAATTTCGCCGCGATTTGCGATCAGCACTTTATCGAGCATGATTCTATTCCTGAATAGGTTTAAACGATGGTGAACAGTGGCTGGTCGTATTCGATAGGCTCACCGTCTTCGACAAGAACTGCGCCAATTGTGCCGGCCTTATCAGCCTCAATTTGGTTCATCATTTTCATTGCTTCGATAATACATAACACATCGCCAACCTTAACCGCTTTACCCGGCTCAACAAACACTGGAGATCCAGGTGCAGGGGAGCCGTAGAAAGTGCCGACCATCGGTGAGCGAACTACATGGCCAGCCAGCTCTTCCGAAGCGGCTGGTGCTGCTGGCGCCACTGCTGCAGGCGCAGCCGCAACAGGTGCTGGAGCAGCTACGGCTGCCGGCGCTGCAGGAGCAGGTGCAGCTACAACAGTAGCACCGCGGCTGATACGAACGGACTCTTCACCTTCAGTGATTTCCAGCTCATTGATGTTTGACTCTTCGAGTAGCTCGATTAGTTTTTTTACTTTGCGAATGTCCATGAATATCTCTCGTTCTGGGATTAATGATCAAGCTTGCTGTGCGCTGCTTGCAGAGCCAGCTGGTAACTTTTAGATCCGAAGCCGCAAATAACGCCTTCAGCAATATCTGAAAAATAGGAGTGATGACGGAATGCTTCGCGGGCGAAAACATTCGACAGATGCACTTCTATAAAGGGTATCTCTACACCGAGCAGGGCATCGCGAAGAGCGACGCTGGTATGCGTGAAGGCACCGGGGTTGATAATAATAAAGCTGACATCTTCTTTTTTGGCATCGTGAATATGCTGGATCAGCTCAAACTCGGCATTGCTCTGAACAGCGGAGAGGCTGTGACCAGCATCTGTGGCTTGAGCGGTCAGGGTTTGGTTAATATCCTCAAGGGTCTCTGCGCCGTAGAGTTCCGGCTCTCGAGATCCGAGCAAATTTAGATTGGGTCCGTGAATTACCAGTATTGATGCCATAAACAGTATTTCCCGATTACCTTTTGCGTGCAGTTCTAATTAGTGCGGGAAGTCTGCCCGAAAATAAAACAGCTGTCCACGAATAGATAAAAAAAACTACTTTTCGACGAAATTTACCGAAAATGTCGACGAAAAGTGATTTTTTTATGATTTTAATGCGCAGTCATTTTATTGAAGTGCGACGTTTAGGCTTTTTTAGGGGCTTTTCTGCGAAAAAGCGCCCTAAAAAAGCTAAAATCGGCTAAATTCTATTAACTTCTCCGAAATTGCCGTTAAAATAAGCTAAAAGTCGATAAAGATTCGCAAAAGGTAAAAAATTTATCTAGATGCCTTGGTTAAGGCCTCAATAACCATCGATTCGCTAAGAATTTGTGGCAGAATCTGCGCCGGCCCAGAGCCGCGCGGGTAAACTAGATAGAGCGGTACACCGCTGCGCTGAAATTGATTTAGCAGTGCCGTGATCTGCGGGTCACTGTTCGTCCAGTCGCCCTTTAGGTAGACAATTCCCTGATTATCCATCAGCTGCGCCAGCCTTTCTGAGCCCAGCGCCACCCGCTCATTAACCAGGCAGGTGATACACCAGTCGGCGGTCAGGTTGATAAATACCGGCTGGCCGGAGCTGCGCAGCTCGGCCAGTCGCTGTGGACTGTAGGTTTCGAAAGCTGGCTTTTCAGCATCCTTGGAAAGGGTCACAACAGGGGCTGCCAGAGCGGCGCCGAGCACAGCGACAGCAATTAGCTTGCCCGCTGGTTTGACGCTTAATTTCCAAAGCCATAGCCCCATCACCAGCAATACCAGCCCAGTGATCACCGCAGCGGCCACATCCATGGAGGTCTGTCTTCCCGCTACCCAGAGCAGCCATACGGCAGTTATATAAAGCGGGAAGGCGAGGAATTGCTTAAAGGTATCCATCCATGCGCCTGGTCGCGGCAGGCGTTTGCTTAAGCCGGGAATCCATGCCAACAGAATAAATGGCAGAGCCATACCCAAACCCAGACAGGCGAAAACCAGCAGTGCCAGATAGGTCGGTTGTGAGATTGCAAAGCCCAGCGCCGGGCCCATAAAAGGGGCTGTGCAGGGACTGGCAATTGTGGTCGCCAGAACGCCAGTCATAAACGACGACATCAGTCCCTCTTGGCGTTTTGATAGCTGACCCAGTGCCATCAGGTTGCTGCCAATTTCCAGGTATCCAGAGAGGCCGAGTCCCATGACAAAAAACAGATAAACCAGAAAGATAACAAATAGCGGCGACTGCAGCTGGAAGCCCCAGCCAATGCTCTCACCGGCAGCGCGCAGTGCCAGCATCAGAACTGCGATGGCAACAAAGCTCAATACCACGCCAGCGGTGTAGACCAAGCCATGTATATGTCGGCTGCGGGTGCTTTGATGGGTGGTGGTAAAACTTAAAACCTTGATCGATAGAATCGGAAAGACGCAGGGCATCAGGTTGAGAATCATTCCTCCGAGCAGGGCGAAAAGTAGAACAGCCGCCAGGGAAAGAGTCTCTGTAGAATTTTGCTTCTGCTGTTCTGGTGGCTCGCTGCTGATATCCACATCGCCAGACTGCAGGTCGACCTCAAGCCACTGTTTATAGGGCGGGTAACAGAGGCCGGCATCCGCGCAGCCCTGGGATTCAATCTGTAGATGAAGTTTGTCGCCGGTTGAGCGAAAGGGAAGTCGCACTGTAGTTTGTGAATAGTAAACCTCAAGTTCCTTCTCAAAGAACTCATCCCACTTAACGATGCCGCTGGCAAAAATCGGTGCCTGCAGCTCAAGACTGCTATCGAGAGATCTAAAGTCGAAGCGATCGCGGTATAAGTAATAGCCGTCGCGAATATCCCAGTTGAAGATCAGCTGCTGTTCTTCAACTATCAGGTTAAATTGATAGGCCTGTTCGACCGGAACAAATTCTGCGCTGCTGGAGAATGTATTAGAGGGGCTAAGAGAGTTGCTGCCAAATTCCTCTCCGAACAGGTTTTCGGTTGCCGCTGTCGCATTGGCAAGCAGAGTGAGGCAGAAAAAAATAATTCGCAAGCTGATGTTCATAATAGATCCGGGCATTTTTACCATAGGGCATCTTTACCAAAGGGCATTATAGTGCAGGGTATTAGCTGAGTGTTTGAATATCTTTTATTGGAACCTCAGCGCTCACTATAGTTTGCCCTGTTGTTTGAGCGAGAGTTTAAGTAATAATTAGCCGTGGGAATAAAAACTGTTTACGGGAGCGATTAACATTCATATCACATGCTATAGTTTGAGCAAGGATTCCTATGAAAAAATCAATATTTAACAGTTTATTATTTGGCTTCGCCAGCTGCGCAGTTGTCAGTCTTGTCTCGGCAGAAGGCCTGTCCGCAGAGCAAGCCTATATTCGGGCCATGCCCCCGGGTCAGCAGGTGACAGCAGCCTTTCTCAAGTTGGTCAACAACAGTGATGGAGCCTGCAAAGTTACCGGTGGCAGCTCACCTATAGCCACAGATATCCAGATTCACGAGCACCAGCACAGCGACGGCATGATGAAGATGCGTCCTCTACCCTCGGTGACTGTCGAAGCTGGGAAGAGCCTTCTCTTCGAACCCGGTCAACTGCACCTGATGTTGTTTGGTTTAGAGGCACCGCTAGTGCCCGGTCAGTCCCATGTCCTTGTACTAACTACAGAGGATTGCGGTCAGCTTTTGATTCAGGCTGAAGTTCGCAGTCTGTTTAAAAGTAAACCGCCAGGCCATAAAGGCCATGACCACGACTCTCACGACCACAGCGCCCATGCTCATAAAGGCCATGACCATAAAATGCATGGCGATCATAAAAAGCAGGACAGCAGAAAATGAGATTTTGGCGTCGACTAAAAATGGCCGGACAAAAACCATTTCTCGATTCCAACGAAGAAATAACTGATGGCTATGTCGACCAGAAAAAATCCAAAACCCTGCGCAACGGACTCGCCGCCTTACTAATTCTTCTGTTATTAATCACTGGACTGGGTTGGTACTGGAGCAGTGAGCCGGATCTGTTTGATGTTCGAGAGCAGACGGCAAAAATTATTGGCGAACAAGAGCCCGTGGTCGGCGCGACCACTACGGCCACTCTAATTCACAGTATAGAAACATTGCTGCACAAACCGGGCGGTTATCTGAGTAACGATCTTCTGCCGCCGGGCGTGCTGCTGGATAATATTCCCAGCTGGGAATTCGGTGTCCTAGTGCAGATGCGCGATCTCAGCAAAGCCATGCGCGAAGCCTTTAGTCGCTCTCAGTCCCAGTCCACAGAAGATGCCGATCTGGCGATAGCCGAACCGCGCTTTCATATAGACCACAGAAGCTGGGCAGTGCCCTGGCCGGAATCGGAATATGCCGAGGGGCAGGAGTATCTTGCTGCTTATCTGCAGCGGCTGATGGACAATCAGGCCTACGATGCGCAATTTTTTGCCCGCGCCGATAACCTACGCTATTGGCTGGGTACTGTAGAGACTCGATTGGGCAGTCTCTCCCAGCGGCTCTCCGCCAGTGTCGGCCAGCGACGCATCAATACAGATCTCTCCGGCGATGCAGCGGGCCGCCAGTCCACTCGAGCATCTGCAGAAGTGGTGGTGAAAACCAGCTGGCTGGAGATAGATAACGTTTTCTATGAAGCTCGAGGCACTACCTGGGCGCTTCTGCACTTCTTAAAGGCGGCCGAAGTCGACTTTGCCGAGGTGCTGGCGCGAAAGAATGCGCGTGCCAGTCTCCAGCAGATTATTCGTGAGCTGGAAATGAGCCAGCAACCGGTTCATGCGCCGGTTATAGTTAATGGTGAAGGCTTTGGTTTGCTGGCCAATCACTCGCTGGTTATGGCCTCTTATATCAGTCGCGCCAATGCGGCAATAATTGATTTACGGGAGCTTCTCTCGCAGGGTTAATTTTACAGGGACTACTGTTGAGGCAGATACTTAAGTTAAATCTCCCAAGGTAACCCTATCAAGGTAAAAAGGAATGAATAATATTTTCCACATAAAGGGAGTTAGTGGAGCCGGATCTGAGTTGAGCCGGGCCCTGGTTGCGGCGCGCTTAAAAGGCGGGGTGATGGTGGTAGACCGCAACTTTAGAGTTGTGATGATCGATCGCAAGGCTGCCGAGTTTTGCGCAGTTTCCCCCGGGCAATCCCAAGGTAAGCGTTTCTATGCGTTATTTCCCGCCCTTCTAGGTACAGAATTTGCCGCCAGCCTGCATCAGGTCACCGGCACCCTCGGTGCCAGACGCTGCTCGCGCCCCGCAGATAATTCCCTACTGGATCAGTTTGTGGAAGCCTTTTCCAGGGATCACTCGATGCTGCTGGGTATATCAATTAAGGCTTATGAGGACGCCTCAAATATCTATGGCCTGATACAGCTAAGGTTACAAAACCTGCCCCAGGAATCTCAACAGAACAATATCACCCAGCGAGCGAGCGAAGATTTATCTGCTGCAGCGCCGGCAAATGCCGAGCAACAGAAAAACGCATTTCTTCTCGACAGCAATTCGGCATACATTATTACTGATCGATACGGATTTGTTTCGCGGCTAAGTGAGGCGGCAGAGAAACTATTTGCCTACAGTAATAATCTGCTGGCTGGCAGTTCGGTGCGAATTTTATTTCCCGGACTCGATGAGATGGACAGTCTCGATTTAAGAGAAAATTTTGCCAGCCTGAGGGATCAGCATATTCAGGGTTATGTGCTTGCAGCCACCTCCCAGGGAGAAAGCCGCTATCTGGATATAACCCTGTTTGCCAGTGCCGAGAGGGAAGATGAGCTGATTATTGTCTGCCGCGACTGGACCCATGCCAGTCAGCAGGCCGATGACCTTATCAATCGTGGCCGGCTGTTTGATTTAACCTCTCGGCATATAGCCGATGGTGTATTGATGGTCGATGCCGAAGGCTTTCTGGTCGAGATGAATCCGATTGCCGAACAGCTGTTGGGTTTTGAATTGGACAAATCCAAGCCGACCCAGATTCATGTCGCCATGCCACTGGCCAATGAAGATACCGGCATTACCGTCACACCGGTTCACGACGCTCTTCATAAAGCGCTGAATGTCGAGTCCAACCAGTCGCTGTTATTAAAGGTGCGCGGCGCAACACCGATGAGCGTTGCCGTGTCTGCATTTCCGCTGCGCGATTCAATGGGCAGAATAACCAAGTGCCTGGTTATTTTCAGACCGCTCAGCGAAGCGCGCAGAGTATCCAGTCGTCTAAAGTGGCAGGCTATGCACGACCCATTAACCGGGCTGCCCAATCGCGCCTCGCTGGCCAAGCGCATTCAAAAGGCAATCGAGATTGCCCGGCTCGAGGGTGCTATTCATGCGCTGCTGTATATTGATCTCTACAACTTCTCGGTGATCAACGATACCAGCGGCCACCATGCCGGGGATGAGCTACTTAAACAGTTTGCCCATCTGCTGGTCAAACTGGCCGGCCCCAGCGATATAGCTGCGCGTATCGGCAATGATGAATTTGCGCTGTTACTGCACCGGGTAAATTACGACAAAGCCATGGCCCTGGCCGAGCAAATACTCAATGAATTAAAAGAGCTGAGTATTCCCTGGGAGGGTGAGGTATTAAAAATCGGTGCCAGCATTGGCGGCATCCTGATTGATTCCGATGCAGTTTCAGATATTGACCTGATGATCTCCGCCGGCTCGTCCTGCGCCACCGCCCGCGACAAGGGCAGAAATAAAATTCACTTCCAGTCGTTTAATGAAGAGGTCGCCAAACGCCGCAGGCTCGCCACCAGCATGCCGAAAATAGTCTCGGCACTGGATGAAGATCGCTTTACCTTATTTGCCCAGCCGATAGTGCCGATGAACAGAGCCACCGGGCCAGCCAAATACTACGAAGTGCTGGTCAGAATGCGCGATAGTGACGGCAGTATTTTACAGCCCTCTGAATTTATTCCGGTCGCCGAACACTTTTCGCTGATTGATGATCTGGATAAATGGGTATTTAACCATTCACTAAAATTTTTGCAGATGTTAAAAGCCAAAGGTTCTGCGCTGCCCATGCTCTCGGTGAATTTATCCGGCAGCACAGTGGGTGATGAGAATGCCATTGATTATATTCTCAGTGGCTTTAGCGACAGTGGAATATCGCCCCGGCATATCCAGTTTGAGATTACCGAGACTGCGGCGGTAAAGCATCTGCAGGAAGCCAAACGCTTGATCTCGACACTGAGGTCTGTAGGGGTGTCGATTGCCCTGGATGATTTTGGCAGTGGACTCTCTTCATTTGCCTATTTAAAAGAACTACCGATCGATTGCCTAAAAATTGACTCGAGTTTTATTCACACCATGGAGAATAGCGATGTTGATTATTCGGTGGTCAGTACTATCAACCACCTCGGCCATATTATGAAAATTCCCACTGTGGCCGAGGGTGTCGAAAATGAAAAACAGCTAGAGCTATTAAAAAAAATCGGTGTCGATTATCTGCAGGGATTTCTTTTTCAACATCCCCAGCCGCTAAATAAAATAACAGTCTAGTGCTGCTATTTAAGTGCTTCTAGCTAAGCGTTTCTAGTAAGTCCTTCTTTTAAACCGTCGTACTCGGCGCTGTGCAGGCGCGGGCCATATTGGCCGACCACAGCACTGGCTGCACGGTTGGCAAAGACTGCCGCCGACAGGCTGCTGTAACCCTGGGTTAACCCGTAGAGATAGGCGCCGGCAAACATATCGCCCGCACCGTTGGTGTCAACCGCGGTAATCGGCTGTGCAGGCGCAGATAGGTATTGATTGCCATCAAAGACCATAGAGCCATTGCTGCCGCGAGTGACGACAAACTGTTTGGCGGTGTTCTGCAAATGCTCCAATGCCTGATCAATATTGTCGGTTTCACACCAGTTGAGCGCTTCCTGTTCATTGCAAAACAGAAGATCAATTCCCGAACCTGCAATCTCCTGTAGGCCGGCGCGGAAAAATTCAACAATACCCGGGTCAGAAAGACTTAAGGCAATTTTGGTTCCGGCCTGTCGCGCTATCTCAACCGCTTCTATAGCCGCCTGTTTAGCACTCTCACCAGTGACCAAATAGCCTTCTATATAAAGGTATTCAGAATCTGCGATAGCGTCTGCGTCGAGATCAGCAGATGAGAGTTCAGTGCTGGTGCCAAGAAATGTATTCATGGTGCGCTCGGCATCGTCAGTAATCATCACCAGGCATTTGCCGGTAATCCCCTTAGATATTTGCGCATGGGCATTGTGATCGACGCCGTTGTCGGCAAGATCCTGCATATAGAAATGACCGTTGTCATCATCGGCAACTTTACAGGAAAAGAAACTTTTACCGCCGAACTGGCTGAGAGAGATAACCGTATTGGCCGCAGAACCACCGCAGGCAAGCTTCGACATCACCATATGGTCGGCAAGGTTATCCAGCAAAAAATGCTGGCGCTCCTCATCCACCAATGTCATTAAACCTTTCTCAATACCCAGATCGTTAAGGTTGTTATCTGTGACTTCAATTTCGGTATCGACCAATGCATTACCAAGACCATAGACATGGTACTTTTTCATAATTGCTCCGTGCTTTAGATTTTGGTGCGATGGGTAACAATACCCTGCTGAGTTGCGAGGAATAATATATCGGCAGGCTTGCAGGCGAAGAAGCCATTGGTAACCACACCGGTAATCTGGTTAATTTTTTCTTCCAAGTCTGTGGCGGAACCAACCGGGTAGAGATGGTGTACATCGAGGATCTGGTTGCCGTTATCGGTGATCACATTTTCACGCCACACCGGATCGCCGCCCAGCTTAACCAGCTCGCGAGCAACATGACTTCGGGCCATGGGAATAACTTCAACCGGCAGCGGGAAAGTGCCCAGATAATCGACCCACTTACTTTCATCTGCGATACAGACAAACTCACTGGCAACCGCGGTAACAATTTTCTCTCGAGTCAGCGCGGCACCGCCGCCCTTGATCAGTTCGAGACGAGGATTGGCTTCGTCAGCACCATCGATATAGATGGCAAGTTCCGGCGCAGAATTTAATTCAATAACATCGATGCCGTGACCGCGAAGGCGTTCGGCAGAGGCTTCAGAGCTGGCAACCGCCGCCTGAAATTTATGTTTGTGCTCTGCGATTAAATCAATAAAAAAGTTAGCCGTTGATCCCGTGCCAATACCGACAATACTGTCGCTATTAATCTTGGTTAATGTGTATTCAACAGCTGCTGCTGCTACCGCATGTTTAAGTTGATCCTGATCCACCCTTTGCCTCGCTAATTATCCGCCATCAGAAGAGAGCGATTATACGGTGATAGCAGGAATAAAACAGATTCATTGCTTTGAGGGTGGCGTAAATTGTTTTATCAACATACCATTGCCCTTAAGAAAATATTGTTAAGTACTCTGGAAACGGAACCTTTATGTTAAGGAATATCCATGCCGACTAAGTATGTGAAAAAAATTCTCGACGCGCGTATCTACGATCTGGTGGTAGAGACACCGATCGACCCAGCGCCTTTGCTCTCACAGCGACTGAATAACCAGGTGCTGTTAAAGCGCGAAGATCTGCAGCCGGTGTTCTCGTTTAAGTTGCGCGGCGCCTACAACAAACTGCGACAGCTTTCGGACCAGCAGCGCGCCAATGGCGTGATTGCAGCGTCCGCGGGAAACCACGCTCAGGGTCTGGCGCTGGCGGCAAAAAAGATGGGGATAAAAGCGACCATTGTTATGCCCAAGACAACACCGCAAATTAAAGTTGATGCGGTGCGCTCGCGCGGGGCAAAGGTTGTTCTGGTGGGTGATAACTACGATGCGGCATCGGCTCATGCCAACAAACTGGTTGAAGAGAAAGGTCTGGTCTATATCCATCCCTTTGATGATCCGGATGTTATTGCCGGTCAGGGCACCATCGGTGTGGAAATCTTGCGCCAGCTGTCCGGGGATCTCGATGCGGTCTTTATCGCCGTGGGCGGGGGTGGACTCTGTGCCGGCGTCGCAGCCTATATAAAGTATGTACGTCCCGACGTAAAAATTATCGCTGTCGAAGCCGATGATAGCGCCTGCCTGGATGCCGCCTTAAAGGCTGGCCGCAGAGTGCGCCTAAAAGAAGTGGGCATCTTTGCCGATGGCACAGCGGTAGCGCAGATTGGCAAGGAGACCTTCAGGCTTTTAAAACAGCTGGTGGATGAGGTTATCACTGTTAGCACCGATGAAATCTGTGCG
>Ga0213869_10001536_pt1 | contig 17100 bp, 16 predicted proteins | sample PICome_10_FD_160083 | JGI IMG/M metagenome (GOLD analysis project Ga0213869, IMG submission 160083) | Coastal seawater microbial communities near Pivers Island, North Carolina, United States - PICO132 | ecosystem: Environmental > Aquatic > Marine > Coastal | place: USA: North Carolina...
GAGCCCAGTGAAACCTTTAAGTTTTTATTTGGAATAATTCTAGGAATATTTACAATTGTTAAGATCGTTACTGCAAAACTTAGGATAATTAAAATCGTAAAAAAGGTAATAACGCCTATAAAAAATTTACTAATTTCTCTCATGCAACTTTATTTTAATCCAAAATTCTTCTAGCTCCTCAGAGGTAAGATTATCCATTTCTTTCGCATTTTTACAAATCTCTTCTTCCATTAAACTAAAGCGCTTTACAAACTTATGATTTGCTTGATTGATTGCTTCGCTTGCATCTACTCTTAAGTGTCGACTTAAATTGATAATAGAAAACAATAAATCTCCTAATTCTTCTTGGCTCTTTTTTTTATTATTTTGCTGAATCTCATGTTTAAGCTCTGTTAATTCTTCTTCAACTTTTTTGATAACATCAATGGTTTCTTTCCAGTCAAAACCTTTTTTGCTAGCTTTTTTTTGTATTTTTTTTGCTTTTATAATTGGGGGTAATGATGAAGGTATATCACCAAAAGTATTGCCAGCATCCTTTGAGTTTTTTTCTTGCGCTTTTATTGCATCCCATGCTTGAGTTTGCTCTTGAGCTGAAAGAGGTTTTGGTGCCCCCTCAAAGACATGTGGATGTCTTCTAATCAATTTTTTATTTAAGGTATCGACTATTTCATCAAAATTAAATAACTTTAATTCATTGGCTATCTCTGCTTGAAATATAACTTGAAGTAGTACATCTCCAAGTTCTTCTCTTAGATTTTCATAATCTTTGTTAGCGATTGCTTCAGAGACCTCGTAAGCTTCTTCAACAACATACGGTGATAGAGACTCAAGAGTTTGTTCAATATCCCATGGGCATCCATTATCCTTGTCTCGAAGCGTACGCATTGTTTCGAGTAAGGTTTGTATCGAGGACATCAGAAACCGCTTATATCTGCATACCTTGCTTGGTGGTATTCTGAGGTGCCGAAGATCTGTTCTGCTACCCGAGCTCTTTTTAGGTAAAAGCCAATATCATATTCGTCTGTTACACCGATTCCACCATGCATTTGTATGGCTTCATTGCTTACTAGATGAAGCGTTTCTCCAGCTTGAAATTTGGCAAGACTAGCGAGTCTTTCTAATTCGTTTGAACTTTCATCAGCAGCATGCATGGCCGCCAAGACGGCTGACTTTGTTAATTCAATTTCACAGAACATTTTGGCAGCTCTGTGTTGTAAAGCTTGAAAGGAACCAATAAGTACACCAAATTGTTTTCTTTCTTTAAGATAGTTAACTGTTATTTCAAATGCTTCTTCAGTATTGCCAAGCATTTCAGATGCCATGGCAATCCTCCCAAGATCTAAGACTTTTTCTATAATTTCACCTGCTGTATCAACTTCTCCTAAAAGTGCATTTCCCTCAAGAACTAAATTATTCATTTTGAGATTTGAATAGTTGCGACAGTCTGCTGTAGAAATCTTAGAGATTTCTAAGCCCTCACTATTTTTTTCAGAGACAAAGACGGAAAGCCCATTAGATTCTCCTTTTTTGCCAGAAGTTCTGGCAACAATTAAAATGTAATCTGCACTTGCTCCGTCAACAATAAAAACCTTTTGGCCATTGAGAGACCATTTATCTCCTTTAAGGATAGCAGTTGCTTCAATATCAAGAGGACTATGATGATTCCCCTCATCAATTGCTAGGGCAGTTGTTACATCACCAGATACGATCTTAGGAAGGTATTTTTCTTTCTGCTCTTGAGAACCCAGTAAATTTATAGTCGACACTCCTAACACTGAGGTAGCAAGAATAGGAGAGGGTGTTAGAGTTTTTCCAAGTTCTTGCATAATGACGCTGATCCCAGCAATTCCAAAATCTGATCCACCAAATTCTTCAGGCACCAATATGCCTGACCAACCCAGTTGAACCATTTCCTGCCAAATTGAATCATCCCAACATTTAGTATTTTCATCATCTCTTAATTTTCTAAAATGAGTTGTTGGCGTTTTATCTCTAGCAAAGCTCTTAGCTGTATCTTTAAGAAATTGCTGCTCTTCTGATAGTATTAATTTCATTTTTTTCTTTAACTCGGTAGATCTAGAACTCGTCTAGAGATTACATTCAATTGAACCTCGGAGGTTCCGCCCTCGATTGAGTTTGCTTTTGTTCTTAGCCAGGCCTTGGTAATCGCTTGTTCGTCATCGGAAAAACCTTGATCACTCCATCCGAGGCCCTTATTACCCATTGATGCAATCATTAGTTCGTAGCGATCTTTGTTATGCTCTGTTCCATAATACTTAAACATTGAAGATGCTGCAGAAGCTTTTCCACCTTCATCTCCAGATCTTTGAAGAGTAAGACCAAATGCATGCTCTTTCATTTTATGAAGAGTAATATTATCTCTGTGACCGGGGTGAGCTATTTTGCCATTATTTTCACCTAAATATTTCTTTGCAATGCTCACGACATCTGCTCCAGAACCAGTCCCACCGCCTGCAAGACCAAAATTAGAGATAAAATTTCTTTCATGTTGCAATAGTTTTTTTGCAATCGTCCATCCTGAATTCTCTACGCCAACTAAGTTTTCTTTCGGAGCTTTGACATCATCAAAGAATGTTTCGCAAAAAGGAGATTTACCACTAATTAGGGTAATAGGTTTAGTGCTGACTCCTTTTGTAGCCATATCAATAAGCAAAAAACTAATTCCGCTATGCTTAGGTTCTTGTGGACCAGTCCTAACCAGAGCAAAAATCCAATCTGCCTTGTCAGCATATGAAGTCCAAACTTTTTGACCATTCACCAAGTAGTGATCACCCATATCCTCAGCTTTTGTTGACAGACTTGCTAAATCAGAGCCAGAACCAGGTTCTGAATATCCCTGACACCATCTAATTTCACCTTTAATAATTTTTGGAAGATGTTCTCGTTTTTGCTCTTCACTACCAAATTCAATGATGCAAGGCGCGAGCATCCAGATTCCAAAACTATTCAAAGCTGGTCTCGCTTTAATTTTGTATAGCTCTTGATGTAAAATTTTTGTTTGGTCTCTGTCTAGACCTCCGCCACCATACTCAGTTGGAAGGCTAGGTGCCGTCCATCCTTTTTCCCCCATTCTTTCAAGCCATAATTTAGATTCAGGATTAACATATTGAGCATTTCGGCCACCCCAAACTTCTTCCTCGGGCACTAACGGAGTTCTCATTGATGGAGGGCAATTTTCTTCAAGCCATTCGCTTACTTCTTGTCTAAATGCTTCTAAGTTACTCATAATCTTCTCAACTTGCGGTAATTTTAAGAACAGATATTATAATCAGATAATCAATATTTAGGTAATTTAAAGAATGAATTCGTACCAAGCTACTGCACCGGGAGAGTCATTAGAGCTTGTTGAGCTCCAAACGCCTGAACCCCAAGGCAAAGAAGTATTAGTTAAAACTATTGCATGCGGAGTATGTCATTCAGATGTTCATATTCACTCAGGTGCATTTGATTTAGGTGGTGGCAATCAGCTACCTGTTCCGGTTCCCAACCCCTTTACTTTGGGGCATGAAATTTTTGGTGAAGTCGTAGCAAAAGGTTCGGATGCCACAAATATTAATATTGGAGACAGAAGAATTGTCTATCCGTGGATAGGTTGTGGTGAATGTGATGTTTGTAATTCTGGTGAGGAACATTTATGCAATTCTGGTCCAGTAATTGGAGTTATGCAGCCCGGTGGTTTTGGTGATCATGTGATTGTTCCAGACTCTAAATATTTGCATGATGCAGGCGAGACACCAGACCATCTGGCTGGAAGCTATGCATGCTCAGGGCTTACTGCTTACAGTGCTTTAAAAAAAGGCGCTCCATATAATTCTGATAATAGCTTGATCATTATTGGGGTTGGTGGTGTCGGAATGATGGGCCTGCAGATAGCAAAAGCAGCATTTAATTGCAATCCTATCGTAATAGATGTTGATGAGGATAAATTGAAACTTGCTCTTGAAAATGGGGCGATTGCTGCAATCAATCCAACCGATGAAGATGCCATGATGAAAGTTTTTGAGATCACCGGAGGTAATGCCTCTGTGGCTATTGATTTTGTAGGATCAGAGCTATCCACCGGATTTGGAATTAATCTACTAAGAAAAGGTGGTAAATATATTATTGTTGGACTTTATGGTGGAGAGTTAAAACTACCTTTGCCTTTAATCCCAATTATGGAAAGAGGAATTCAGGGCTCATATACTGGCAGTCCAGGAGATATGCATGAATTGATGGAGCTTGTTCGTTCCGGAAAAGTTGACCCTATTCCTGTTGAAAAAAGACCTGCCTCTGAAGCCAATCAAACTCTAGAAGATCTTAAGAACGGAAAGATTCTTGGAAGAGCAGCTTTAATGCATGACTAAAATAGATTATTGAGCTTAGAGCAAATATTTTCTAACTCATCGTTTATAACAACATCAGCCTTAGAATCATAACGAGTTTTGTCTCTATTCAAAATCACTACTTTTGCACCAGAACTAATGGCTAAGCCTGGTATTTTTCCTGCCGGCATAACCTTTAAAGAAGAGCCTATCACTAACATTAAATCACATGCCTTGGAAGCATCAGAGGCCTTGGCCATATCTTCCTCCTTCATTGGCTGCCCAAAAGAAATTGTTGCTACTTTTACTATTCCGCCGCATGAAGAACACGCAGGAAGCTTTGCATCTTTATTTATTGAGTCATGAAAACTCTGAATATTGTTGATTTTATAGCAGTCTAAACAAGCAGCTCTTTTAGCATTGCCATGAATTTCAATTATTTGATCCTGGTTCATTCCAGACTGTTGATGCAAGCCGTCAATATTTTGTGTTATCAAAATGTTATCTTTATTTAATGAAATAATTTTTTTGACTAATTCATGGCCAGAATTTGGAGCAACCTTCTCTAGTAACTTGTGCAATTCAATATTTCTTGCCCAAGACAAACGCCTTTGCCCCTCGTCTTTTGTAAAATTACTAAATTGAATAGGCTCATTATTTTTCCAGAAACCGTTATCACTTCTAAAGTCAGGAAGACCTGACTCTGTGCTAATCCCAGCGCCTGTTAGCACTGTAATTTTTGAGCTAGATATAATTAGTTCAGCAATCTTTTCAAACGAGTTCATAAATTTTATTCATATTCTAATCCTCAGAGTATAATTGCTCCCATGTTTAAAAATATAGGCATAGTTTTAAAAAAAAATGCATCCTTGCAAGAAATATCTGTGGTGCAAGATTTAATTGCAGTTCTTGCAAAGACCTCAATGCAAATTTTTTCTGAAACAGGTTCGAATCTTCAATTGGCCACAGAGAAGACCCATGATGACTTTCAAAATACAATTGATCTTCTGATTGTATTTGGAGGTGACGGTACTCTTCTTGGAGCGGCAAGAAAGTTTATTGCATCCGAGATTCCATTGCTTGGAATTAACCTGGGAACCCTAGGATTTTTAACTGATATCAATATTGAAAACTTCGAAAGCGTTATTCACGATATTTTAAAGGGTGAGTTTGTTGTTGAGGAGAGGAGCTTAGTTGAGGCTCATTTTGCGAATGAAGAGGTATTTGGTCTTAATGAGATACTTATTCACTCAGGTTCTTACGCTCAACTAATGAGGTACAGATTACTAATAGATGGTCAAATGGTTTATGAGCAACGCTCAGATGGCCTTATAGTTGCAACCCCTACAGGATCTACTGCATATGCCCTATCTGCCGGAGGCTCTATTATTCATCCAGAACTTGATTTGTGGAATATTATTCCCATGATGTCCCAAAGCCTCTCATCTCGCCCCCTAATCGTTTCAAACAAAAAATCACTAGAAATTCAATTAATCCAAGGACCTCTGGATCATGCGATGATCTGCGTAGATGGCCAGCAAGATATCCCCATTCAATATAATGAGTCGATTGTTATTAGAAAAAAAGAAACCTCTCTCAGGATTATTCATCCTGCTGATAATGATTTTTACGAGGCTTGCCGTGAAAAACTTGGTTGGAGTTTAGACATTACTGCTAATAAAGCCTAGCTTCTTTCAATACACAAGTGTATATTTTCAATCAATTTCATTTTAAAAATCTTGATGTCTTCTTAATTACTAAACTTAAATACAATAGGTATAAATAAAAATGAAGTACAAAATTTCAATAATAGGCATGGGTTATGTTGGCTGTGGAAATGCATTAATGCTTTCCAAGCGTAACGAAGTTTCTATTGTGGATATTGATGAAAATAAAATAAAAAATTTTAATAATGGCCAATTGCCAATCAATGATGCTTTTGCCCAACAATATTTTGAAAATGAAGATCTACATTTATCAGCAACATGTAATTTAAATGAATCTATTCAGGGTACTTCTTTCATAATTTTATCTCTTCCAACTAATTTCGATGAAGTAACTAAACAATATGATACTAAGATTATTGAAGAAGTTATTGAGCATATAATTCTAGAAAATACTGATGCATTAATTGTTCTTAAATCAACAGTTAACATAGGTTATACAAAATCTTTAAATGAGAAGTTCGGAACTAAAAGAATTATTTTTAGCCCAGAATTTTTAAGAGAAGGGCATGCCCTCGAAGATAATTTATTCCCCTCTCGAGTTATAGTTGGTGGTGAAGATGAGGATTCTAAGTTATTTGGAAAAATCCTATGTGAATCTTCCAGCGCCGGAGCAGCTCAATTACTATTAATGGAATCAACGGCTGCAGAATCAGTAAAGCTCTTTTCCAATACTTATTTAGCAATGCGCGTTGCTTATTTTAATGAGTTGGATGGATTCTGCATGGACAATAATATTAATACTAAAGATGTGATCACCGGTGTTTCGTTAGATAAGAGAATTGGTGAGTTTTATAACAATCCTTCATTTGGATTTGGTGGCTATTGTCTGCCAAAAGATTCTAAGCAACTTTTAAATAGATTTAGCAATTCTCCGCATGATTTAGTAAATGCAATCCAGAGCTCTAATCACTCTAGAATAGAATTCTTATCACAAAAGATTATTGAGGCTTCGCCTAAGACCGTTGGGATATATAAGTTAGCTATGAAAGAGGGCTCAGATAATTCTAGAGATTCTTCAATCTTAAAAATCATCGATAGACTCTTATTGACAGACATAGAGATTATAGTGTTTGATGAATCAATTGATGAGCTACATATAAAAAATATAACTCTTGTCCATGATTTTTACGAATTCGCCGATGTATCTGATTTAATTATTACGAACAGGCTGAATAATCAAATTAAACCCTTCTCAGGTAAAATATTTTCAAGAGATATTTTTTCTTCTGATGAGTAAAAAATAATAACATGAATATTTTAATTACTGGTGGAGCTGGCTTCTTGGGTGCTAATTTGTCTAGATCTCTTTTAGAGCAAGGTCATTCCGTCACATCAATAGATAACTTTCATAGTGGCCGCAAAGAAAACCTCATTTCTTATGAGGATTCATCTTCATTTCAATCAATTACTCATGACATACGTAAGCCACTAGATATATCAGATAATGTAGATCAAATTTATCATCTCGCCTGCCCAGCTTCTCCAAAATTCTACCAATCTGATCCAATCTATACTACCGAGACATGTGTTATTGGCACCCTCAATGTTCTGAATTTTGCTTTGAAAAAAAATGCAAAAATTTTATTTACCTCTACTAGTGAGGTATATGGAGATCCAGAAGTTCATCCTCAGCCTGAGTCATATAGAGGATCGGTTAATCCAATTGGCATTAGAGCTTGTTATGACGAGGGCAAAAGATGTGCAGAAAGCTTATTCTATGATTTCCAAAGAATGCATGGTTTAGAGATAAGGGTTGCAAGACTCTTCAACACCTATGGACCATTAATGAGATCAGATGACGGGCGAGTTGTTTCAAACTTTATTTGTCAAAGCATATTGGATCATCCCATAACTATGTATGGAGATGGTAGTCAAACTAGAAGCTTTTGCCATGTTAATGATTTGATTAGGGGTCTACAACTTCTTATGAATACAGAATCTAGCATCTTGCATCCTATCAATTTAGGCAATCCTGGGGAATTTACTTTATTAGAGCTCGTCAATCAAATAGAATTATTCACAGAGAAAAAATTGCAAGTGCAATTCTTGCCACTCCCCCCGGATGATCCGAAAAAAAGAAAGCCTGATATCAGTATTGCAATGCAAGAATTGGAATGGACGCCATCAATATCTTTAAAAGAAGGACTTAAAGATACCTATGAGTATTTTCAAAACCAGCTTCTATAGAATTTGTTATAACAGAAATTTTTTCTTTCATACCAGTGTTTAAAGTTTTGCAGTGCAATCTGCTTTCATAACGCTTTTTATCAATTGATTGTATACAGCTTCTTCAGGTAAATTATTTTTAACTATTCCTGTTAACAGCAAAGTCATTAATGTAAGCGTACCAGTTTGAAGAAACACTAAAACGAATACACCCATGACAACTGAAAACCAGCCTGGGGTAGCTATACCCAGAAACTTGAGAAGAATTGCTGTCATACCACCGGCTACTGATAAAAATGCAATAAATGCACAAAATATACCAACCCTTACAAGCACTTCTTCAGAAAAAACCATTAGAGCCTTGAATCCATGCAGAGCAAAGCCTACAAAATTTAACTTTGATTTTCCAAAATATCTTTGACCTCTATCCAGCGGACATTCTGCCAACCGAAGCTTGGATGATAGAATGGTAGCTGCAAAGTGAGTCCAAATTTCTGGCATTTTTACAATTCTTTGAAGGCTTGAAGATTTTAATGCTGTAAAATTTCCGAAACCAAATGATCTTCCAGTGAGTGATGTAAAAATAACTTTATAAATTTTGTAAAAAAATTTAAACTGAAAAGCTTCAGATCTATTCCTTCTTTGCCCCACTGCAATATCAATATTATCTTGATCCAATTTTTTTAAAAGTTCTATTATTGTATCTGGATTATCTTCTCCGTCAGAATCCATAACAACAACTCTATCCGCCCAATCTAGTTGATCAGCAACATATTGCAGACCAATTGCAATAGCTTTTTGATGACCAACATTTTTTACTAATTTTAGAACCACACCATCAGCGTTCACCTTATTTAAAATATCAATTTTGACCGGCTCAACTATAGACCCATCATCCACGGCTACTATATAGATCTTGTTTTTAAATTTATTTTTTAATTCAGATATCAGCTGTTCCGCTGATTGCGTGTCCTCGTATATTGGCGTAACAACAACTAATGCATCTTTCATCCAGTCACCTTTGATTTAGTTAAAAATTTATAAGAAGCATAATAAACTATCACACCCACTTCTAAAACACGTACAATGACATTATACAAACTTAGATTTTAGGCAGTGGAAAAAATTACCATCAAAGAAACTTCTAAATTTATTATTAACGGCATAATAGCAACTAGCGTTCATTTCTTATTTTTACTGGCCTTCTTATCTTTTACTAATTTTAACTATGGAGTGTCTAATTTTTTTGCATGTATTATTGGCTCAACTTCTTCATTCTTGGGAAATAAGTACTATGTTTTTATCTCGAATAATGCTGCTCATACTTCTTGGCAGCTAATTAAATTTATCCTGCTATACCTCCTCTTATCTTTAAATCATGGTTTTGCATTATACTTTTGGAGCGATGTTTACAATTATAATTTTTTGCTGGGCTTTGTAGCGATTACTATTTTTAATACAGTCTTTAGTTATTTGATTAATAAATTTATGATTTTTGGTTCGCATTCATGAAGAGTAAATTCAAGACATTCCTCTTGGCGATATCTTTATACCTTTTTATATATACATTAATTTATTTAGCCCATATTAATTTCTTCAAGGTAAATGTTATTTTTTACTCATCATTATTAGACTCTATTATCGCCTTACTAATTTTTTTACCATGCTATGTTTCAGCTAGAGCATTTAATAAATTCAATAATTTTGAATCATGCATGTTATTTTTTATATTGCTCTTAATTGGGTATTCTTTTTCTATTAGCTTGCCCACCGTTATAGATAGGTCTCTTTCTTTTTACTTTCTTGAAAAAATTAAACAACATGACGGCGCCATTAACAGAAATGCCATGAATGAAATTTTCATAAATGATTATATGATTGAGTATAAATTGGTAGAAATGAGACTCACTGAACAACTTAGCTCTGGTACTATTGAAATACTGGATGGCTGCATTATCTTAACTGAAAGGGGGTATCTAGTTACGAAATTTAGTAGTTTTTTTAGAAAAAATTTCATCGCTAATAAACGCCTGATTTTAGATGAATATTCAGACCAGCTCACAGATCCTTTGCGGGATAGTCTTGTTAACGCAAGATATCTTTGTGGTAATAATGAATAGGATTTTCTTACCTCCGTTCAAATATAGTGAAGTCTTTTCTTCTTCTTCATTGTATTTCTCACTAGATACTCATTCTCAATTTTATTAGTAAATGATAAGCTTCAATTATTTATGAATCACAGCTTTAATAATAATCTTATATAGAGCTTGTTAAGAAAAGCTTTGCCTAAATATAGATAATATAGCTAATAAAACTTAACTCAAATGAATTTTAAAAGCGCACATTTGTATATTATAGCTACCGCTATTTCCTTGACCCTCTATACCAATTTTGGCAATTATGGGTCTCTTGAATTTTTTTTGATCATCAAACCAAGCTTTGGGTCAATATACTCATCCCTTGAGTCCACCTATATAATAAGTAATGAATGGTGGAGATTGATAACTCCTACTTTCTTGCATTTTTCGATAACTCATCTAGCCTTTAATTGTCTTTGGATCTATGTCCTAGGTTCCAAAATAGAAAATATGGACGGCATAGTATTATTTTTGATTATCTTTTTTTTAAGTAGCATTATTAGCAGTGCTGGCCAACTCGTTTGGTCCCAACAATATTATTTTGGTGGTCTCAGTGGTGCGGTATATGGTCTTCTGGGCTATTGCTTTATTATTGAGCTAGATTACAAGGGATCGAGATATGATCTCCCTGAAGCCCTTTATTTATTTATGTTTCTTTGGCTACTGCTAGGCTTTACTGGCGTTTTAACTATTTTTGAATTTGGGAATATCGCTAACGCAGCGCATTTAATTGGTATGATTGCAGGATTTATAATAGGCTTAATTACAAAATACAGTTTAAAACTTTAAAAGCATGCCCAAAATTACAAAAGCTATTTTCCCCGTGGCAGGTTTAGGAACACGTTTCTTGCCTGCTACAAAAGCAATACCAAAAGAAATGCTACCTATTATTGATAGACCTTTGATTGAATATGCCGTTGAGGAAGCTGTCATGGCAGGCATTACAGAGATTATTTTTATTACCAGCCACACAAAACGAGCAATTGAAGATCATTTTGATCAAAATTTTGAGCTGGAGGCAAAGCTTATTAATTCTGGAAAGCAGGATTATATTAAAAAAATTAATCGTGAGATTTTTGAAAATATAAAATTTACGTATGTTCGACAGAAATCTCAAAAAGGATTGGGAGACGCGATTCTTCAAGCTCAGCACTTAATTCAAGATGAAGCTTTTGCTGTATTGCTGGCTGATGATTTAATTTTAAATGATCCATCATGCACTGCTCAGTTAATAGATATATATGTCCAGAAACATTGCAGTGTTCTTGGATTAAATGAAGTGCCTGAGCAAGATACTCATAAATATGGTGTTATTTCTAGTAATGAGATCGCAGGCGTGGAGCGAACTTTTGCCATTAATGATATTGTAGAGAAACCTCAAAAAAATCCTCCTTCAAATCTTGCAGTAGTTGGCCGATACATTTTATCCTCTTCAATTTTTAATTATCTTGAGAATTTAGCTCCAAGTGTTGGTGGAGAAGTGCAGTTAACTGATGCCATCAAGTTGATGCTGAGAGATGAGCTGATAGTTGGGCATCTTTATGAGGGCTTGAAGTTTGATTGTGGCTCTAGGCATGGATATGCGCAGGCAATTACACATTTAGCAAAAGATATTCTAGCTAATTAGGTGGTATTGCTGATGCTAAGAAAATGAAATTCTTAATTTTACTACTAAGATTATTGCCTCCAGAGATCGCTCATTCAGTTGCCCTAAAGGCACTCAATATTTTATATATTATTGGTCTAAGCAAATTTTTATTTCCCGCGCCAATAAGAGAGAATTCTTTTGCTTATAAGAATTTAAAGTTTAAAAATAGACTGGGCATTGCTGCAGGGCTTGATAAGAACGGTGATTATATCGACTCCCTTGGATCTCTTGGCTTTGGTTTTCTTGAGATAGGGACGGTTACTCCATTGCCTCAAGCTGGCAATCCTAAGCCAAGAATATTTCGTTTTTTCAAACAGCACGCCATTGTGAATAGACTAGGTTTTAATAATAAAGGGCTGGACTATCTTATTTCAAAAGTTAAATCTAGAAAATATGCAGGTATTTTAGGTATTAATATTGGTGCCAATAAAGATTCGCAAGGTCAAAAACGTATTGATGATTATGTAGAATGTTTTAATAAAGTATCCCCTTACGCTGACTATATTACAGTTAATATTTCATCTCCTAATACACCAAATTTAAGGGCTTTGCATGCACGAGAGAATTTTGAGCCACTTTTTTCTGCGCTTAATATTGCTCGGATAAAACTAGACTTTACAAAACCAGTGTTTATTAAATTATCACCAGATGAGAGCAAGGACGCAATCACTGATATTATTCAAGCAGTCCGAGAGTACAAATTTGATGGTGTTATTGCTTCTAATACCACCATTAATCACTCAGGGTTGACGGAGCAAGACTCTAACAAAAGATTGGGTGGCCTATCAGGCAAGCCTCTATTCAAAAAATCTAATGCCCTCCTGGCTTTCATTCATGAAAACGATCATGATCTATTTAAGATTGGTGTTGGAGGGGTTTTTAGTCCAATAGATTTTAATAAGAAATTAGAATTAGGCGCTTCCCTGGTACAGATATATACAAGTTTTATATACGAAGGTCCTGGCATAGTCTCTAAATTACTCAATTAACATGGCAGCCAATGAATTTCTAATTATTGTTTTGGTAATTTTATTTTTAACTGGAGCCATCAGTTTTTTAAAACCATCTAAAAAAATGAAAACCTTGAGCGAAACTAGATTTCTTGCTAGCAAGGACGGCTTTAAAATAGGTTCTTCGTCTCAGCTAAGAAAAAAATTTAAAAGTTGGACGCCTCAAGTCGCAATTTATCAAATAAAAAATGATTCTTCGTTTAAGGACATGCACTTTATTCGGGAAGGAAATGCATTAATATTATATGCACCGATATCCTTGAAATACGATGAGCAATTTACAGTCCTGCAAGAAAAAATTTTACTATTGCCAAATTCTGTACTTGAAATTATTTTTTTTCAGTCCAATATAGCAATCGTCTGGAATGAATTGCACGGGCATGAAGAGCTCTTGAAAATCAAAACAGCTATTTTAAATATATGCAATTGACTAAAACCATAAATTACTAAATAAAAAATGCCCAAGACTCTTGTCATAGTTGAATCACCATCGAAGGCAAAAACGATATCTAAATATCTAGGTTCTGACTATATAGTCAAATCGAGTGTGGGCCATATTAGAGATCTGCCTAAAGGAAAATCTAAGACACCAGCTCAAAGAAATACTATTCCTAAGGATTTGCCTGAGGATGAAAAACGTCTGCTCAAAAAAATTAATGAGCGTAAAAGATTAGTTCGACGCATGGGGATTGATCCAGACAATGATTGGGCTGCAAATTATGAAATTATCCCAGAAAAAGAAAAGGTAATTAAAGAACTGAAAACTGCTGCAAAATCAGTAGATACAATTTTTCTTGCAACTGATTTGGATAGAGAGGGAGAGGCAATCGCATGGCATTTAAAAGAAGCTTTAGGAACAGAGAAATTTAATTACTCAAGAGTTAGATTTAACCAAATTACCAAAGATGCAATTTTAAAATCTTTTGAGGACCCCAAAGAGATAGATAAGAATTTAGTTGATGCGCAGCAGGCTAGAAGGTTCTTAGATCGAGTGGTTGGCTTTGAATTATCACCATTGTTATGGGCTAAAGTTGCTCGCAATTTATCTGCTGGTCGAGTGCAGTCAGTTGCGTTGAGATTGCTGGTTGAAAGAGAGCACAGTATCCAGAAGTTTAAACCCGACGAGTTTTGGGAAATTTCATTTACTGCTTTCAATGATGATAAAACTAGTATTGCTTTTAGCTTAAATAGAAAAAAAAGCGATCCATTGCTTCAATCTGATGAAGCTCAAAAAATTGCAGAATTAATTTCGTCGTCTGCTCTCTCAGTTCATGAAGTTACTCAAAAACCAGTGAAATCCAAGCCTAAAGCACCATTTATTACATCTACCTTGCAACAAGCCGCAAGTACAAAGCTTGGCTTCAACGTTAAACGAACAATGAGGACTGCTCAAAAATTATATGAAAATGGATTGATTACATATATGAGAACAGACGCTCCATCCTTATCCGCAGAATCAATTGCAGATGCAAGAATGTATATAGAGACTAATTTAGGTGAAAAGTACCTTACAAATGCACCACGCATATACTCAAGCAGTGAAAATGCACAAGAAGCTCATGAGGCTGTTCGTCCAACCAATGCCTCAACTACATCTGATTCATTGCTATCATCTTCTGATGAAGAAAAAAGACTTTATGAACTTATTTGGCAACAGTTTATTGGCTCCCAACTTCCCGATGCTGAATATTTAGCGACAAATGCAAAGATTCATTTAGAAGAATATATCTTTTCTGCCACAGGTAGGGAAGTTGTGTTTGATGGGTACACGAAAATTGTTAAGCCTAAGTCAGATGATCCAGATGCCCTTATTCTACCTGCATTAAAAAATGGGCAAATTTTGTATCTCAATGAACTAGATAATAAACAAAAATATACTAAGCCGCCTGCGCGTTTTTCAGAAGCAGCTTTAGTTAAAGAACTTGAAAAAAAGGGAATAGGTAGGCCTTCAACCTATGCCAATATTATTTCAACCATCCAAGATCGTGGGTATGTTGATGTTGAAAATAGAAGGTTCTTTGTTAAAAAGATTGGAATGATTGTTTCGGATAGATTGGTTAGCTCATTCGACGATATTATGGATTATAGTTTTACAGCAAATTTTGAAAATGAATTAGATCGAGTTGCAAATGGTGAGTTGAAGTGGAAGGATGTCTTGGATTCATATTATGCAGCATTTCAACAGGATTTATTGAGTGCTATGGATGAGGAGACTGGCATGTTGCCAAATCTCCCAACACTAACGAATATTAACTGCCCAGACTGCAAGAAGAACAAATTAACGATTAGAAATGCAAGTAATGGAGTTTTCCTGGGATGCTCCGGATACAGCCTTCTAGGTGATGAGCAATGCAAGAAAACCCTTAATTTAATTTCTGGTGATGAGGCTGTCAGCATAGATGATCAGGAAGAGGCACAGAATTTAATTACAAAACATCGATGCTCAAAATGTGACTTGAGCATGGATAACTATCTTTTAGATGAAAATCATAAGCTGCATGTTTGCTCTAATAACCCAGACTGTGATGGCTTTGAAGTAGAAGAGGGCGCTTTTAAAATCAGAGGATATGATGGCCCTACTCTTTCATGCCATAAATGTGGCTCAGAAATGCAATTAAAAACTGGTCGTTTTGGTAAATATTTTGGCTGCATGAACGATAACTGCGGCACAACAAGAGCCTTACAAAGAAATGGTGAGCCTAAACCCATTGTTATGGAACCTATTGTTACTGAAATTGCATGCGCAAAATTTGAAGACTTTTATTTATTACGAGATAGCATGAAAGGTTTATTTTTGGCTGCTAGCAAGTATCCTAAAAATAGAGAGACAAGAGCGCCGTCTGCTAAAGAATTTCTTGGGGCAGTATCTAAAGAGGCGCTAATAGATGCATGCCAATATCTAGAAGATCCTATGAAACATCTTCATTTATTAGAAGCTCCAAAAAAAGATTCAGAAGGCCACCCATATATCATTCGCTATAATAAAATTGAGGATACGCATTACCTAGCCTCGGAAAAAGAAGGTAAAAAGACAGGAACTACGGCTACCCATAATGGAATTAAGTGGGTTGAAGTGATCAAATAGAACCCACTTGATTTAATACATTTTATTCATATATAAGTAACTCAAGCATAAATCTTCATTATCGTTTTGAAGAGTGTTACAGTTTAGACAATAAAGCTATGTCAAATTATTTAGAATTAACACAACTCCCAGACGGCACCATTGTTTTAAGGCGATCTGACGATCATGAAAATCCGATTGTAAAAATTGAATTCTCTGGTGAGTCCAAGGAATTCTTAAATGGTGAGGAACTGTCAGTTGCCAAGGAGATGATTCGAGCTGGTATTGAGAGTGTCAGCGGCAATTCTATTGATTTCGATGACTTTTTTGACAGTCAGAAAAAAAGCTTACGCAAAAAACCTGTAACGCTACATTAATGAGTTCGAATTAACCCAACACTTTTCCCCTCAACAAATGCTTCTTGCTCCCTTAGATCAATTTCAATTGTAGAAAAGTCCTTGTTAGCTGGGATCAATTCAAGTAAATGATCTTTTTTCTTAAAATATTTTAAAGTAACTTCATCTTCTAGCCTGACAACAACAAGGTCACCGTTTTTAACGTCTGTTGTTTTTTTAATAGCAATTAAATCATCCTCATGAATTCCCGCATCAACCATACTCAAACCTTTTACTTTTAAAAAATAATCAAATTGATCAGCAAACATCTCAGGATCGCATGGAATTCTTTTTTCGATATTCTCTTCGGCAAGAGTGGGTGATCCTGCTGCAACTAAGCCTATGACTGGAATTTGTAATCCAGATTGCTCATATTCTTGCTGACTTTTAATTATTGAGATGCCACGCGAGGAACCACTTTTTATATTTATATACCCCTTTTTTTCTAAGGCTCTTAAATGCATTTCAGCAGCATTAGGAGATTTAAATCCTAGCTCTTTACAGATTTCTGCCCTAGTTGGTGGAAAACCTGTTTGATTAAGATAAACTTCTACACAAGCTAGAACTTTTGTTTGTTGTTTTGTTAATTCTTTCATAGTATTTATACTGTATATTTTTACAGTATAT
>Ga0213869_10001538_pt1 | contig 17083 bp, 25 predicted proteins | sample PICome_10_FD_160083 | JGI IMG/M metagenome (GOLD analysis project Ga0213869, IMG submission 160083) | Coastal seawater microbial communities near Pivers Island, North Carolina, United States - PICO132 | ecosystem: Environmental > Aquatic > Marine > Coastal | place: USA: North Carolina...
AATAACATTTTAATCCCTTGTTTTTAAAAAACTACGCAACATCCATGCGTGTTTGCCAAACGCATCAATACGACTAGCTATAAAATCAGCTACGCCTTGTTCGTTTGCCTCTTCTGCAACTGTAAATATTCTTTTAGTTAAATCTAACATCTTGTTAGTATCTTCTAACAACTCTTCAATCATTAATCTTGCTCTTGGCACATTAGTCTGTCCATCTACAGTGGATAGTGTGCTAAAACGTTCAAAACTTCCTGGAGCATAACTATCTAATTGCCTAATTAATTCAGCTGTCTGATCAACACTATCAAATACTTCTTGATATACGTTGCCAAAAAACTCATGTAATTGAGCAAAGTCACTTCCTTCAACATTCCAATGAAACATATGTGCTTTCAATTGATATGCGTATGATGATGCTAATAATACTTTTAAATCTGCTACTAACATATGTCTTTTTCTTTATGTTCTATGTGTTTACGAACAGCTCTCATATAATCATCAGCTTTAGTTACTTTTGATTGTACCCATCCTGGTAAACCTCTTTCTTCAGAATAATGTTGTGCTAGTAATTTGTAAGTTTCTACTGCATTTTTAGCTAGTTCTAAAAGATCTGCTTTAGCCATTTGTACTTCATGATCTAAATGATCTTCGTTGAAATCGTTGATGTTCATAATATACCTTAACCTTGTCGTTAAGTATATTTATCAATGTTGGAAAGTATTAAACTCTTTTGAGCGGGCCGCCAAAGATTGAAGTTCCCTTCATATCTAGAGCATTGTCTGTAGGTTTTTGTTTCTTAGGCTTTGGACCTTTGTATTTTGCTACATGTGGATTAGCAACACTGGCAATATTACCAGCACTGGTTGTTCCTGCTGACGCTGTTTCTTTTATAATTTCAAATATTTTCATTTTATATTATCTCTATGGTGTTATCTTCAATTATGCGAGCATCTCCTAGGTCAACACGCATGTTGCTTATATTAAATCTTGCTTTAGTAGGATGGCATTTTTCTATCCTTACTTTATATTTACCTGGAACTGCTTTGATCTGTAACAATTCTTCTACTATACAAGTTTGAGGCCAACGCCAGTTACGTTCAGTGAATAATTCATTGTTGATATATAAGCGGTAACCAGGTTTCCCCTGATTGTTAATTCTTTCAACTTTGAGATCAAATAGTATTCTGATAAATTTTTCTTCCATGCTATTACTTATTGAGCCCTGTTAGTGCCCTTTTAAAATTATTGTTCCAGAATAATTAAGCCAAGGGCCAAGCTACAAGTCCTAAGGTAGGATTGTTCTATTTTTTGCTCATGTATGCAGTTGCGCCAAAGAACATACCAATAACAGATGCTTGTGATAAAAATAACATATCACTTAGGCTTGCTATTGTTGCTAATCTATCTGCTGGTATAAAAGGCATCAATGGTAGTAATGCGTATACGCACATTGAAATCATTGCTACCCAAGCCATTTTACGTTGAGCATCTGATTTTTCTTCTCTTAATTCTAGTTCAAGCATTTCCTTACCACGACTTATTTCCTCGTCTGTGATAGTGCCGTCTCCGTCTGTGTCAAAGCGATCCCAGAGTGAACCTGCTTCTAATGTCTTTCCTTCTTTCTTAGCCATAATAATCCCCCCAGGATTATGTTTATTAATAGCAGTATTTATTAAGTTTCGTAGGATTTGAGCCAAGGAAATATTTTACGCCAATTAGTATTGCGTCTTTTATCTTTTTCGTTGAGATATATTATAAGATTATTAATTTGTTTAGTATCAGTTTCTCGACTGTCTTTTAGTATACTTTTCATATAGGTGTGTGCTAATTGTTCTTGCTCTGTTTCATAAGGCATCAATGATAAAATCTCTTTGGTTGACTCACTCCATTCACTATCGTCAAATATACCACACTTCATATATTCTGGACCAGGAGCAATGCCAGCAAAAAATTGATTGATTTTGTGTTCTTTTCTCCATTCGTTAACTAATTTTAAAAGAGCAGGCATAGTTTTAACTGTGAGAACACTAACTGTTTGATTAATATTTAAATAAATCCATTTCTCTTTTAGTAGTCTTTCAAAGTTACGTTGCCACTGTTTTAGATCCAATCCGTATCTAACATATTCTTGTTCGGGTCCCCAACAATCAATAGAGCAACTTATGTCAAACCTACGTATTTTTCTTTTAGCAACTAAATTTTTAACCTTGTTGATGTAGTGTTCTAATCTGTCTATAGGTAACATTAGATTACTTACTACGTTTAACTCACAGTCTTTGTTTGGATATTGTTCAATCATATCTAACAGTTTATCAAACTCTTTTTGTAGCAATGGCTCACCACCTAGTATGTGGAATCTTTTTACTTTAGGAAATCCTTCTGGAAACCATTTCCAAAACAATGGAATAAAGTCTTTTGCTTGTCTGTCTAATAGCTCTACCTGCCAGCCCAGATCTATTCCATCTTGTTTAAATTCTCCAAACTTTTTATTTTCTTTTTCAATACTAGAGCTCAATGTTGGATTACAATATAAACAACCTAAGTTACAAAAGTTACTAAAAAATACTTCAACTATCTGAGGTGTAACATGTGTAGCTGTTAGATTACCGCTGTCTACTTCTGGTGGAACAAGATCAGGAATAGCTAATTGTCTAATGCGATCGCTGATGCCACCTTGATCTTCTATATTTTTACAGTAACCACAATGTTTCTCAGGCCAACGACCTGCCAACATATCTTCTCTATCCTGTATCTTTCCCGGAGTGTTATGAAAGTCATTGAAGTTTTCTGAAGTTAAGTCACTGACGCTTGTTCTATGACAGCTGGCTGTGGTGCCACTGTTTAGATAAAGAGTACTCCAATTCCATTTAAGTTGGCAGGATGTTGCTGTTCGTATAGGGAATATTTTCTTAGCCATACAGATATTTATAGCATAGAAATATTAGGTGATAATTAATCTTTTGCTGGTGGCGGCACGTACTCTACAGTTATTTTACCGTCCTTGAGTGTTACCTGTATCTGTCTGTATATTGTAGTTGGTAATCCATCTTGTCTATCTATTGCGTTTTCTACACTAATACTAAACACATTTTCTAAATCGCCTATGTATTGATTACGTCCGTCATCTTCTTCAATTTGTCTAGCTAGTTCACGCACTTCGTCTACAGTTATATCAAGGGCACCGTAAACATTACCGTAATAGGCTCCTGCTTGATCATTGTATTCTGTGTATGAAGGGGTATCATCTTTGTATTCACCCTCTTCATCAACATAGCCCTCGTCTCGAAGATATTCATAATACCCGTCATCGCTCATTTCCCAATCCATCATAATTTCATTTAAGAATTCTAAACTCATCTGTTTAATTTCTTCACAGGCTTTTCTAAGTTCATCTTCGTTAGGGAAAAATATTATACGTCCGCCTAGGTCTGGGTCTATAGTTAACCACCACTCTCTAAAGTCATCACCAAATCGTTTTATTAAATCGTCTGCTTCTACGTCACGATCTTGTTCGTCCATATACTGTCCAGACTCTGGATGTATCTGATACTTCTCACCTTCGTATTGGGCTTTGGTAGGAAGTAAGATGTACATTGGTCCATCTCGATTGTATCTATCAAACATATTGTTACTGTCCGCGGCTGTACACCAACGTGTACCTTGCCCATAGTAACAAGCGGCATTTACGTCTTTGGGCTGTATGACACGCACACCTGCGTCTTTGTAAATTTCTTTTGCTTGACCTTTTGATCTCTGTTCTTTGCCTTCAGGCTCTTCATATTGATCAACTACATCATAGAATGATTTTAAATCTTTAAATCTATTAAAGTCTGCGTGTTCAGGTTTAAGTAATTTTTTAACTGCTAGTGTAGCAAACTTAGTCAAGTAGTCACGCATTGTGCTACCTATGTCTTCCCATTTGATTAAACCGTTGGCATACATCTTTGCTAGGGCTTGTGAATACTTTTTCTGTTTAGTAGGATCGCCCACTTCAATTTGATTTTTAAGTATCATCTCAGCGGCTTCTACAGGAGTCATGTTATCCTGTATATTTTTTCTAACAGCACCTGGAACAGTGTTATCAGCCATAGCAGTATTAACTAACTTGGCGGCAAATGCCTGTGCTGTTTTAGTTCTATCGTATTCTATTATAAATTGTTTTGCTCTCATTATGCTCTCTCTGGCTCCCCGCCTGAATATCCTGTTACTGACATTGGATAACCATAACTATCCAACAGTTGGTTAATCGCTTTTTCATACTGTTCTTGAGCTAAACCGCTTGATTGAGCTTCATCTTCTATTCGTACCATACCTTTTAAGAATTTTTCTAACTTTTCAACTTCAGGCTCATTACTTAATTCCTCAGCCTTTTCAAAATCAACACTACTGACTGTAAGAACTGCTGATTCTGGTTCTTCACCTAGTTCAGCATATGTTAAACCTAAACAAGCATCACTCTTTGCATCAAACCAACCGTAGGCTATGTATTCTGTACCTGCTAGATTTGCCCAACTGTTGCCTTTCATCATACTCTTTTCAACTAACATGTCAATGGTACTACGACTAATCTTCCAGGAGTTCAATGAAGTTCCAGGTTGATTTAGACTTAGAGTATACATGTCACCGTGCATTACACGATTTCTAAGTATCTGTTCATTGGTTTCTTTTTTCCACTCAGCATAATCTTCATCACTCATTAGTGCTGGTACCGTTTTACGTTTAGCCCAGTCAGTTATTGTTTTAATATTACGTATTGAAGGATACTGTTTTAGTACCTTGTACATATCTACTTCACCATCTTGCTCGTCCATAAACTGTCCACTTTGGAAATGGAACTGATACTTTTCGCCCTCGTACTTGGGTTTAGTAGGTATTATGATATACATATCGCCCATCTTGTGATACTGATCAAACATATTGTTACTGCGTGCCGCAGTACACCATTTAGTACCTTGTCCATAATAACAAGCCGCCGCTTTGTCTTTAGGCACTATAACTCTAATCTCACTGTCACGATATATTTCACGACTGCTACCTCTGTCTGTAATAGGAGCTTCTAAGTCTTCTTCACTGTAATTTTCCATTGCCCTAAGTAGATCATTAGGATGTTTCATTTGATTAATATCTTTGTGTTCGGGCTCTAGTTTCTTTCTTAACTTGAGAGTCACATACCATTCTAGTGCATCTCTCATTTTACTCTTAATGTCTTCTAATGGAATAATTTGTTTTGAATACATACGTGCCAACCATTGACTGTATTCTTTATTTTTTGTAGGATCTCCCATTTCAATCTGAGTAAACACTTTGTTTAACAAATCTTGTTTGTCGTTGGGGTGTAGTCCACTCCATTGGCCACTACGTGAGTGTAAGTTCCATATGTCTATATCAGCACGTGGTTGCTTGTCTTTCTGTAGTGCCTGTATGATTTTTTCACCATGCACCTGCTGAGTTTTTTCTCTGGAGTACTCTAAGATAAAGTGTCTTGCTCTCATTTTTTAAATATATTTCCTTTTGTATCTTCGGCTATAACATTTACTTTGCCATCGTATTTAAATTTTATATATGGATCCTGCGATATAGATATCTTAGTATCTGCCTGCATAATAATATATTCTTCTTCGTCAACCCAAGTAATAGTTTTAATAATCCATTTTGGTATATAACCACCTGACTCTAAGTCTTTTTGTAGTCCACTAAACATTGGATGCTTAATTCTAGTTGTCTTATAACCTTTCTTATCTTTAAACAATATCTTACCTAGGTCTTTTGTCAGTGCTGGATCATGTACGTCCATATAGCCTGAACAGCCGCCACTAGCTCTAATACCAGTCTTGTGTACAAACAACTCTCCATTGATTGTTTCGCCGACTACACGCACATAACTATCTGTTTCCATTCTAATACGTGTTGATATTTCAGTGTTCTGTGTTTTATCTGTTAACTTAAATGTTGCCGCATGTTGTACTGGATTAGCGTCGATAACCAAGTAAAGTTTAACAAAACGATCAGTGTTAACAGTAATAGTCACAGGTACCTGAGCACCACTGGCCGCTCTTTTAGGACCTGATATTGTTAGCTCATTATTGTTAGGTAATTCTACTGCTGTTCTCACGCCAAATAATCTTTCTTGTACGTATGGCCATAGATCAGGATTAAAATGTTTGTCGTCATATGCAAACACCTGTGATGTAAACAACATTAATACTATTAGTAATATTTTCATGTGTTACTCCTTAACAGGATAGTATGCTGGTATTTGTTGCATACCTAACTGTTTTGCTTTAAAAGCACGATGGTTACCATCTATTATAACACCATTATGATCAATTACAATAGGTCTTGCTAGTATTTCTTCTTTACTGATACGTTCAATTGTATCATCATCAAAGTCTTGAATACGATTATACGGATCTTCTCCTTCATCATCATAGTCTTTTACTTTAACCATTGACATAGGCACACGATCTAAATCCCACTCTGAGTGATCGGTTACAGCGTAATCTAATTCATCTGACCAATTGTGATGACTTTGCTTAACATACTTCAGCACATCATTGCTTAGATAACTTTCAATTATAAACTCAGTTGCTCGCATCTGGATCAACTTCTCCTAGTTCAATCAATAGTTCTAGTATTGGATCCTCTACTGGAACTGGGTTAGTTTCAGCTTCATACTCTATCTTTGCATTATCTTTTTCTTTTACAGAACAGTCAAGGCTTTTTAACAATAAAGCACATAATATAGGATTTTTCATCTTTTTACTCTGTTTTTCTGTTTGTTCTGTCTCTGTCTGTTCTTCTACTATTGGTGTAGTAGTACAGCTCGTTTGAAGTATTAATATTATTACTAATACAAATAATAATATCCAATACCCTGAAAATTTATTCTTCATCTATTTGGCTCCACATGTAAGGTACATATAGTACCTGGCTCTGTACATTTTAGTATTGTGTCATAGTCTATTAGATAACCATTAGCTATATGACTAAGTCCTAGTATTACAGACGCAATAATAATTGCTTTACTTGTTGTCATTTCTTCTTACCACTTTTCATATTAGCACACCAGTGATACATTTTTGCTTTTTCACCAGATGCTTTTTTTGCCTTTGCTCTCAAATCTGTTACTGAACCTTTACAACTAGCACCAGCCTTTTTTACTCTACCTGGACGACTTTTACCTTTTACTTTACCATCAGCAAAGTTTTCTTTTACTTTCTTTTTACGTCCATCGCAATGTGCTTTTTGTGAGAAACCTTTTGGGTTACTACAGTCTATTGATTTCTTATATTTTTCTGACCATTCTTCTTTAATAACATACTGCTCGTCCCACATCTTATTCAATGTTCTTTCAGGATACTTAGTTTCCGCATTAGGATCGAATTGACTAGCACTTGGATCTAGCACAGTGGTGCCCATCTTAACTACATAGTGTTTCCAGTATTTCTTAGGTATTTCTTTCCAACGCTCATCTGCTTTACTGTCATCACCTTGATAACCTGCTACCTGTACTAGTTCAGCATCTAGTCCTTTTTGTTTAGCACGAGTATATAATTGTTCAGCATAGTCAAAACACTTGTTAAACTCATCTTCTTTTATTTCAACTGTGTTACATGTTTTTTCTACATCACAGTAAATAGATTCTAATGCAGTTGCTACTTTGCTTAACGGATCTTCATCAGCCTGATACTTAATGCCAATGCCGCCTGCGGCTATCCAAGCTCTAATGTTAGAACCTTTATCGTCAATTAATATGTTAGGAACATTACCTGTCATTGCGTGTTGTGCTTTTTCAGGAGTTATTTCTATACTCAATGGCTGTGGTTTTAGATATGCTCTAATCCAAATCTTTTTCCAGTATGCTGAATTATTATAGTCTTTACGCAAAGGTGAAGAACAGATATGATAACTACCTGCATGTTTGATTGCTAGCTTAATAAGTCGATCAGTTGTAGGAAACTTAGGTAGTCTAGCAAAGAAGTCAGTACCAATTAAACTGTTTAATATTGGATCTACTTTGGCCGCTGGTATATCTCTATATGATTTAACATCTGCTAGTTTAGCGTACTCAGCAAAGAAGTTGGCAAGAACTCCATCCATGTCTAAATAGATTTTGGATTGTTGTTGTGCTTTCCTTGTAAATTCTTCTGCTTTCATATTAACCTATATGCTTAAACATTTCTACTTGTCTAAGTCTTTTTTCAGCTTCTGCTTTACTTGTATATGTTCCAAACTTACGATCGCCTTTTTTACTGTAAACAGTATACTTGTTGCCTTCTTTACGTATAGCTTCGTTAGTTAATCCAAGATTGTATGCTTTATTAGGTGAAGTATTCTTAGCGGCTGTTTTATGTGCCAGTGGAGGACGACCTTTTTTGTCAATAGTCATGCCAAGCTTTTTAGCTTGTCTCTGAGTTTCTCCTGGTTTTACGTCAGGCGTTGAATTTTGTTTGGTAATAATACCAACTCCGGCTTCTTTAATAAATTCACTAGCTTTCATAACTAGTATTTATCGCCTATTTTTGTTTGGACTTACCTTTAGATGGAGTTGTTGCGGGAGGTGTGACGCTCATTTTCTGTCTAATATTCTGATCGGACTCGGCACAGAACACAAAGGAGCCAGAGTGTTTAAGATTTACTCTGCGATCTACCCAAATTTTACCATCTAGGTCACGCCAGTTCTCACAGAATGTCCAATCTTCTGAATAATAACGCCCTTCTCTAACAGCAGTATCGAAGTATGTACGCATATGAGGATCTAGTTCTTTAGGTAATCCAATGTCATTGACAAATGGTTTCACAGCAGGGTGTTCCTTCATTTTTTCAAACACGTGCTTTTTAATCATCATAAAACCAGTACCTGATTTTGTAACTTCTACCCATTTACCGTCATTCTCTGTATCAGTTCCGTCTACACTATTAACTACCCATTGTACTGGAACTGTCTTCATAGGATATAATCCACAAGCTATATCTTTATTCATATCCATCAAAGCTAATACGTGCCAAGCCTCAAATCCAATATCACTATCTACAAAGAATAAATCTGTTGTCTCTTTGTCGTTAAGGAATTTTGCTACTAGAGTATTACGTCCTCGAGTAATAAGACTTTCGTTGACCAATGTATCAATTTTCCAACTCAGTTGTAAATACGTAGCCATGTTTGCCCATTTAATTATACTCATCATAGTTGATTCAGTGACCATGCCACCATAACAAGGTATGCAAATATGCAATACTCTCTTTCTAAGATCTTCTAATGTTGATTGTAGTGGTATTGGGGAATTGATTTTTATTTCTGCCATTGAATATCCATATGTTTTTTATTATATTATACGGATATTTAACGGTATTGTCAATACCATTGGGAATTATTCTTCAGGTATTAAATCTACTTCTTGATCTAAAGGTAAAGGTTTGTCACCTTGGGTGTCTAACCATTGTTGATACAATTCAAGTGCTTGTAATTTCTTTTCTAACGCACCATTTTGATATAATGTATAATAAGCTGAAGTAAGATTACCGCTTTTAACCATTTGATTCATCTGGTCAAGTTGTGAAACTACTGATTTACGTAATCCATCAAAATCCCAACTGCCTATACCGCCACTTGGTACAATTCTGTGACCTTTAGATGTATTAACTACTTTAGCATGTGATAAATCTGCTTCTTCGATTGCTTTCACTTCTCTCTCCATCTCAAGTGCGACCTGTATTTTACGCATGTTTTTATCTTGCTTGCTTACAGTGCCTTCCTTAAGTGTTGTCATTATTCTTGATAGTTCTTCTGTAATACTTAATTTTTTATCAAATATTTGTTCTATGTCTTTATTTACTGCTCCGTACAGGTCACTGACAATTTTTTTACGTCCCTGTTTGTCAGCATCAATGTATGCTTTTCGAATAGCACTTGCTGAATCCGCATTCTTACCAGCAACTTTAAATTTAACTGTTGGAGTTAAAAAAGCGTAGCCATGCTTATCCATTGATTCTAGATGTGCATCGTTTTTTGGATAAGGTTGTATGTAGCCTGGTGTGCCATCTTTCTTAGTAAATGTAAATCTATCTATATCTTTTTCACTTAATGCGAATACTAATTGAGTATCTGTGGGATTAAGTTTACTTGTAATCTCTTTAGCTTGATATGGATTTTTAACCTGGATAATCTTATCTGCTGGTACTCCAGTAAGCTCAGCCATCTTTTTCTTTTCTTCAAAGCTAAATGGGCTGGTTAAAGGTGCCTGTGCGTTCGATGTAGCAATGTAAACATTGTCTGCGCCAAACTGTTTAGTTAAAAAGTCGTAACTGGCCTTATGTCCTTTATGGAACGGGTGGAACCTACCTGCGTATATTGCGATTGTTTTCATACAACTATTTATCTATATAGTTAATTCTATAGATTTTCTAGTGACCATATATAGAATGGAGTAGTAAAGTTGATAGTAGCTGTGCCATTACAGCCCAAATTATTGTATAGTGTGTGCTTTTCTAACTGTGCTGTACCGTTAGTGTCGTGTTCATAATAAAATATATCGTTGTGTAATGACATTGTGTTAGTAAGATTAATATTTTCAAGTTGTAGCTGTGATAGCTTAACAAGGGTATCTTGTTTTATAGTTCCATCTTCAAGTATTTCAGTGTCGTTGTTTGTTTTACCATACAGAGTAAACGTTAACTGATGTGATTCATTATCAGATAACTCAACTGCTTGTTCAAAGTCTAACTTTTCTTCAAGTTGAGTGTCTAATAGAATGTTGTTGTTGATTGCTACTTTTATTTTAGGTATGTTGTTGAACCAGGTGGGTTCTAATGTAAATTTAATGTTAACACTTTCCACTAGTAACTTAGTATTACTTTATGAATAGTACCTTGAGTAAAGTTAGACACTGTGACTCTCATCCACGAATAACGTCCAGCAATATTTTGTGCTTCATTCCAAAATCTAGCGGCACTGTCATTTGCTGATGATCCATCGCCATTGAGTGTGTAAACAGTAAACCAACTTGAGTCTGTTACTGTTGTGTCTAGTGTTGCTTGAACTTTTATTGTTCCAATAAAGTCTTCAGTGAATAGTCCAACAGTTTGATTGTCCCCTATACTACTATTATATCCGGCGGCTTTTACAGCATCACCACTAAAGGTTGCTGACGCACCACCATAGTTGCCCGAAGCCGTACCAAAGTCTGTGAATGGTAGTAATTGTAAGCTAGAAGTTTTCATTTAAGCCTCTTGTATTTCTATTAAGACGCCAGCACCTGCCAGTTCAGTTATAATTTGTTCTAACTGTGCTTTAGTTTCATCATTTAATACAGGTACGTCAGGGTCTGTATCTTTTACTAATTTGCTTAATGTAATTACTAAATTTGTTGAGTTTATCTTTGCCATGTTATTATTTATCGTCGTAGATAATTTCCATGGTCTTTCTGATCACCCCTGGACATGCTAATTCTAACATGCTGGCTAATCTATTGTCTTTAAGATCAATAAAGTAGTAGTCACGCAGTGTTAGATATCTTCCTCTAGTTTGATTTACATTATAGAATCTTTCCATGCCTACGTTCATTTTAATAGCATAATCGTTATTATCTATAAATTTTATAATGTTCTGTCTCTCTTGTAAAGTTACAGTTATAGGCTTAAAATATATACGAAGTTGATAACCAGGGTATCTAGATTTAACTGTATTTCTAGGACGTGATAGATCTACTTCATTGACTCTAACTTCTTCAAACATACCTAGCTGGTCTAACTGTTCGCTGAGCTCAAGCCTGTTAGTGTATATAAAACATTTATTTTTTAGGAACTGTAACTTGATATCTTGTTTGTTTGCTATAAAAAAGTCACATAAGGTGTGAAGGTTGTCTATATCGTGTTGAGAGGGGTTAGCTTCACGTTCTCTCCAAGTGCCACCAAAGTTAACTTTTCGAGCGTAGTGTCCTAAATTTTCTCTCATCTGTACTATCTTATCAATACGTTGATGATCAAGTTGTTGACCAATAGTGTCGACGTACAGAAGTACTACACGGAAACAGTAGCGATATTGATCGTAGTATAATCGATCGGAATATTTACTTCGTTGGTTTGAACTGATCAAGAACTATAAATCCGTCTTTGTTAATTTTAGGTACTGGAGCCTTAAGCTGTTTTTGCCCAACTTGTCTAATATCAAGACTGTCATTTTTCCAATCTAATACAAGTTCACACGAGTGTAAATCATCAAACAATATTTTCTTACTGAGAGGAACACGTATCAGTTGATCAATTTTTCTACTCAACGGCCTAGCACCCATTTTAGGATCATAGCCTACTTCTACTAAATGATTAATTAAGTTTTCAGTAGTACCTATAACAATATCTTTCTGAGCAAGTCCTTCTTTGAGTTCATTAACAAACTTAACTACAATTTTCTTAATTGCTAAAGTATCTAACGGGTGGAACTTACATATCATATCAAGTCTGTTACGCATCTCAGGCCTAAAGAATTCTTTAACTGCTTTGTCATCTTCACCTGTTTTTACTTGATCACCAAAGCCAACTTTATTCTGTTCGCCGGCTTGCGAACCTAAGTTTGAAGTTAGTATAATAATACAGTTTTTAATATCTACAGTCTTACCTGCTGAACTAGTAACAATACCTTCATCCAACATTGCTAGTAAGATGTTTGATACATCCGGGTGTGCTTTTTCAATTTCGTCAAATAATATAATTGAGAACGGATTCTTAGTAAGGTCTGATATTAATCTACCGCCGCCCACATTGCCATCTTCAAACCCAACATATCCTGGAGGTGCCCCAATTAGACTAGACACAGTATGACGTTCTTGATATTCACTCATATCATACTTTAGTAACTTCATGTCTAAGTTTTCTGACAATAGTCTAGCCATTTCTGTTTTACCTGTACCAGTTGGTCCTAAGAATAAGAAACTAGCTACTGGTCTGTTCTCTTGTTTAATACCTGAGAAACTAACATATATACGATCTAAAACATCAGTAATAACATGTTCTTGACCATATAGTTTATCTTTAATATTTGATTCTAAATTTTTAATTTTATCACTTTGTTCATTTTTAAGTCTATCTACAGGAACATTTGCTAACTTAGAAACTTCTACCATAATTTTATCTTTGTCAATAACTGCTCCGTTTTTATCTTTAGCACGTGCTCTAGCACAAGCGGCATCTAAAACATCAATACTTTTGTCTGGATTTTTCTTATCAGTCATATATCTAGCAGTCATTTCAACTGCGGCTTCTATTGCCTCAGGTTTAATCTCAACTTCGTGGAATGCTTCGAGTCGTTGACTAACACCATTGAGTATTTTGCTAGTGCTAGCTTGATCAGGCTCATCAACAGTTACTCTGAAGAATCGTCTCATCAAAGCACGTTCTTTTTCAAAGGATTCATAGTATTCTTCCCAAGTAGTTGAAGCAACAACTTTTAGTTTACCACTTGTGATTGCTGGCTTAATCATGTTAGCAAAGTCTACTGAGCTACCACTACCTGCTCCAGCACCTTTCATCTGATGTGCTTCGTCAATGAATAATACACAGTTACCTTTGGCACTTAATGCGTCTAATACTTCTTTAACTTTTTCTTCAAACTCGCCTCTGTACTTAGATCCAGCAAGCAATGATCCTATCTCTAATGAATACAGTTCGTGTTCTTTTAAAAACTTAGGAACATCATTGTTAGCCATTAGCTGTGCTAAACCTTCAACGATTGCTGTTTTACCTACACCTGGATCACCAACTAATAACACATTGGCTTTAAATTTCTTAGCTAACACATTAACCATGTCTTCTAGTTCTTGTGTTCTACCAATCATTGGCTCAAGTTTTTGTTTCCTAGCCATGTCAGTCAAATTCTCACAGTGTTCTTCTAACATTTCTGTAGCTTGTTTGTCACTGAGCTTAACTTCAGGATTCTTAGGATATGTAGTGTTCCAATGTGTACTAAATTCTTTACGTTTAATTCCGTATTTTAAAAAGAAGTAGTGTGCGTGACTTTGTGATTCACTCATAATAGCAAGATACAAATCAAGGGTAGTAACAAAACGTCTACCAGAAAACAACACCTGTGTTCCTGCCCTGTTAAATATTCTTTCTAAGGCATTGGTCTTTTTAGGTTTAGCAACAGGTTTATCTTTGTCGCTACCTAATTTTATTAAGTGAGTCATGCCATTGACATAATCTAATAATTCTTTTTCAAGTTGATCACAGTTAACTCCATATGCAAGTAAGACTTTGCGGAAACTTTCAAATCTTACTAACGCAAGACTTAAATGCTCAACAGTTACATACTGATGAGATAGTTCACTGGCAATGCTAACTGCTTGATCAATTATTTGTTCTATTTCAGGATTGTTTTGCATACTTTTCCTAACTGTTATTGTTAATATTACTTATTTGTTTAGCTTCTGTCTTAATATTTCCAGTAAATCATCTGAAATGTTATCTGGCATTACAGCTTTAATTCTAACATAAAGATCACCCGTTTGCCTACTATTTTGAATACCTTCCCCTCGTAGTCTTAATTGAGTACCTGGATCAGTTTTTGGTGAAATCTTTAATGTCATAGTATTACCTAACAAGGTAGTTACTTTAACAGTTCCCCCTAGTAACAGAGTCCAAATATCAACATCTTGCTCACAGCCAAGATCAACTGATTTTATTCTCGTAAATTTAGGATGAGGCCGTATTCTAAACACTACAATAAGATCTTGTCCGCTCGGTCCTAATCCTGGATAACGAACATTGGTATTATCTAATACACCTCTTGGTATTGTAATATTGACTGCTTGTGTACCATCGTTTGACTGTAAACTAACTTGTCTATCACCACCACGAGCAACGTCTTCTAAACTAATCCACAAACTGAGTTGTACTGATGCTTGTCGTTGTTCTCTGTTATTACCATGAAAGCCAAAGAAGTCAGAAAATATATCATCAACACTTGCGCCACGTTGATATCTAAATCCACCAGGTGTGTGTTCATGTGCAAACTTGTCAGGTTCTGTTATACGTTCGTATGCTTCTTTAACTTCTTGAAACTTCTTTTCATCTCCACCTCGGTCAGGGTGGTGCTTCATGGCTAGTTTCTTAAAAGCCTTTTTAGCTTCTTGTTCACTAGCACCCTGTTTGATGCCTAAGGTTTCATATGGATTCATACACTAAAGTATATAAGGAAAGAGGTAACTAGTCAACCTAATTACCTTAATAATGGTAGCTTAAAGAATTACGCCAGCTGATGTGATGATGTTGTCTATCAGTTCAACAGCTCTTGAACGAACTGCTAATGCGTCAGCGGCATCAGATATCTTTTTACTGCGTTTAAGATCTTCCATAAGTTCTAGATATTCATCTTCGCTGAGATCACCTGCTTTAAATTCTTCTGTCAGCGAACGAGCATCCTTTGCCCAGTCTGCTAGTTCTGTATGATTGTTACCTACCCATTCTTCTAATTCTTTCATTGCGTTATCTATCATAACTGTTCTCCTTGTATAAACTTAATTATCTCTTTTGCATACTTCTGGTGTGTTTTCGGACCTGGGTGCCTGCCATCTGTTCCTATATCAATAAAATCTAATTTAGAATATACTCCTAAATCATTGTAACAACCAACATAATTAGGAAGTTGTTTTAGGTAATTAACAATAGGGTTGCTGTCACAAAGCATGTTTGCAAGTACTAGATCAGCACCTATCTTTTGACAAAAATTTACTACCTGTTTAACAGCTTTTGTATATTGTACCTGTTGCGTTGAACTATCAAAATAATCTATAGTGTATAGATCAAAAACATTACGTTCTTTAGCAACTGTAACCACACATGAAGTATATACTTCATCACGGTTAACATAGTCAACTCTGGCTACAGTAGTTAATCCCCATATCACACGATCACCTCGTCTAATATCACTTCTCAAAATTTGATCTGCGGCAAAAGTAATGCTGGCTCCGCCTTGTGCTATGTTAACTTCTTCTAGTCTCAATTCAGTTGCTACTAAATGACCCCATCGTTCGTTAGATTCTACTCCAACAGCTGATGAAAAACTGCATCCTGCTACCCAAAGTACTGGATCGTTGGTTGTTCTTTCAGAGAGATGACTGTCAACCGTATTTTTTAACCAGGCATCTATCAAGTTACCACTCTCGAGGTTTCTTACCTATAACGTTAGTAATAATGGTTGCGTTCTTTTCAATGTTACCAAACTTTCTAGTACAGTAAGTCATTGAAGTTTCTTTCTTATCAATGTTATAACGATTGTCTAACCCTCTAACAATTTCTAATAACTCTGTTGTCATAGTAACTGTTTCATCATTCTTTTCCATTGACTGTGCATAGTTTTTAAGTTCTAAGGTAGTTTCCCATAGTCTACTTACTTCCTGATTAACTTCTGGAGTTCCACATTTACGAGCACCTAAATTAGCCTGCGTTCTTACTTTGTTTGCTAGCATATACTCGTTGTTATCAAATCGAGCCATGTCATAGTAGTCCCAAGCATCAGTTAGTGTTGAACAGCCTGATAAGGACATTACTGCCGCTAATAATATTAATAAATGTTTCATTCTTGTTCTCCTAATTTACATACAGGAATTGGTTCCATTTTATGTTTTGCTCGTTGTTGTATGCTTAAAAATTTCATTAAGTTCTTTAATTCTTTTGTGTCTGTAGGTTTTATATCTTGTTCATGATACATCATAGCCTGTTCTAATTCTGGATATGTCATTCCCAATTGTTTTTCATCTGTTCTTGCGTCATCCCATAAACCATCTGTTGGTGCCGCTTCTATTATATCTTGATTTACTCCTAACTCTCTACCCATGTCCCATACTTCTGTTTTTAGGCAGTCAGCTATAGGTGATATATCTACTCCACCATCTCCGTACTTGGTAAAAAAGCCTACGCCAAAGTCTTCTACTCGGTTACCTGTGCCTACTACAATACCTTTATTTTCTTGTGCTACCTGATATAGTGTAGTCATTCTTAATCTTGCTCGGCTATTAGCCAGTGCTAATTTATTATTTGCCGTAAATAGATTTTCAAATGATTCAAAAGTTTTTGTTAAATCTATTGTTTC
>Ga0213869_10001541_pt1 | contig 17065 bp, 33 predicted proteins | sample PICome_10_FD_160083 | JGI IMG/M metagenome (GOLD analysis project Ga0213869, IMG submission 160083) | Coastal seawater microbial communities near Pivers Island, North Carolina, United States - PICO132 | ecosystem: Environmental > Aquatic > Marine > Coastal | place: USA: North Carolina...
GTTCGTTTGTGCTTCTTTTAAAGCTATTTGATTTTCATCATTTCCATTCTTGTCGAATTGTGCTTGAGCTGCTGCAAGTATAGCATTAGCGTTTTCAAGCATTAATTTTTTCTGTTCCTCTAATACTTCTTTAAGTTTGTTGTTAGCTGCAACTCTTTCTTCAATAGTGTTAAATTCATTGTCTCTTAATTGTCTTTGTTCTTCTGCAAGTCTATCATACTTCTCAATTAAACCTTGATTTTGTACAGCTGCAAGTTCTGCAGTTTTAGCAAGATTTATATTTTCTGTTGCAGCTTTAACAGTTCCTTTTATATAACTTGTAGTAGCAGTAACAACTTTAGTTATACCTTCCCCTACTTTATCAACTGAACCGTCAACACCTGTAAGAACATCTACAAACTCTTTACTTGCTTCTTTTGCTGCTTCTGCTGCACCTGAAAAATCGCCTTCAAAGAATTTTTTGACTGCTTTACCTGCGAGTCCTACTGTATCAAGCATTGAGTTAAAACGCTCAATAATGTTATTTTTAATTGCACTACCCAATCCTTTTATAGATTTTAAAGGGTCATCGAAAATAGCTTTAAAGAATCCTGTAATTGAACTTGTATTAGATAGTATAAAATTAAAGAAATCATTAAAGGCTAATGATAATGTTTCAAATGTGATAGAAAAAAAGTCTGCTACCTTTTGATTCTCATTTAAAACTTCTGTAAACTTTGCAAAGGCAGCAATTATAAGACCAATACCTGCTGCTTTTAAAGCACTACCAATTTTCTTTACGCCACCAGCAGTATCTTCAGAAGATTTTTCAACTTCTTTCATACCTTCAGTAGTATCTTTATTGCTTTTTTTAACCTCTTTATTTAGATTAGATATTCCTTTTGATAAATCGTCTAAATTTTTTGATGCTTTTGCACTTTCTATCTCTAATTGAACTTCTATTTTTTGTGCCATTTTATTTCTCTTTTAATTTGTTTAAACCCTTCTTTAAAGGTTTCAGCTAATTTATATTTGCCTTGTGCAATTCTTATTGTTTCTGTTTCTCCGTCTACTACTTTTAATAATTCTAATATATTTTTAATCATAATTCGTTTAATAATTCAATTGAACTTTCTCCTGTATTTAAATTTGTTGTTAAGTTGTTTATGTTATAACCTTGATTATTAATAACTACTTTGTCATTCATATTTAACTTGTAAATAATCTTTAATGGCAAATAGGCTTTTAGTTTTGTTAATCTTCTTTTATTATTAAATATGTCTTGTATGTATTCTATATAATTTTCTTGAAACAAAGTACCTGTAAAAGTTGTATCTAAAGTGTATTCGTTTACTTCTAAATAAAAGTTTATATTCTTTGTGCTTGAAGAAGAATTAATACTTAAACTATTGCTTGGTATGTAATAAGTAGTTAATGAAGATTGACTTGTTTTGCTATCTCTAAAAGATATTTCTGTTCCACTTGTAATTTTGATTGGATAAAATATTAATGGTTTACCAAAATATGCTTCTAAATTATCATCAACGAAATAACCATATTGTATAGTTTTTTGAGGAGAAGATAAAGTTGGATTCACATCTACTAATCGTTCCATTTGAATATGCTCAAAAGGTAGTGTTACTTTATAAGTTGGATTTGGTGCGTCAAAGTTATTGCCTACTGTTGCGTTTCCTGTAAATTTTTCTGAACCCCAACTTTTACCTTGTAACTGTTCGTATTGTAAAGCAAGTAATGTTCCTGTTCCTTCATAGCTAAATGATATTTCTTTATAAGGTAACGCTACATTTACTTGACTTGTATTTGTATCTACATATTCACTTATATCATAACTTGTTCCTGCTACATAAAATTCATCTAACTTTTGCACTTTGATTTTACCAAAGTCTGCATCTTGAGCATCACTAACATAATAAGCAGTTAAATTAAACATCTTAAACAAACCTGTTAAAAAGTCAATTATCTTCATATCAGGAATTTGTTCAGTAATTACAAATTGAAATGTTGCAGTTGCTGTAAAAGCTGTTGTTTCCCAAAATTCAGACCAGCCAGAACCTGCTCCTACAAAATATCCTGACAAATCCCATCTGACTAAATTAAAAGCAAGTGTTGTTGTAGTTTGTATTACTATAGTATATGTTGCAGCATCCATATTAGTCATATCACTTGCATCAAATACTTGTTGACCTGTTAAATTAGACCTTGTAAACCATACAGTACCATTTCGATTTATTATTACATCATATTGAGTTGTATTATTAGCAGGTGTTAATGTTAACTGTTGTTGTATTGTTGGCAATGCAGTACCGAATATTTGTAAACCAGACCCATTAATCATCCCTGTCTCATTACTTGGTGTTGGTATTCCGAAACCATCTACTAATGTGGGGAATGTTGTTACTTGTGATGCAGGAGCTACACTACCTTTTTTACGATGTAGCCACATATGTAAATTATAAAATTCTGCATTACTTGTACTAAAAAAGTCATCTGTAAAAACTAACGCAGGGTAACTTGCAGTAATTGCTTCTATAATTTCGTATAATCTAATAGCATATTTTAAATCTGAATATAATACACCGTGATTATTACTACTCCCAGTATGATAATATAAATTACCTGTATCGTCTGTATGTGCTGAATTATTACTATTATAAAATAATCTTGATTCTTCTCCACTTGCTCCAGATGTAATTAAAGGACATAATATAGCATTACTTGTATTTTGTAATTTTGCTTTTACTGTAGAAGCATCATAATTTAAATTGTATTGGTTTAAATCATCTAATGCTCCTAATTTATCTTCTCTTAATATATCTTTTATGTTTACTGTTTCTCCAAAGAATGTAATGCGATATGCGTATGCTTTATTTAGTTTTAAGTCAACACCATCAAGTCTAATATATCCTTGCTTAAAAGCTACGTTATTAAGTTCTATGTTTGCATCTACTTTATTTCTTGCATCAAATCCACCAGTTATATTAAAATTGTAATAATGTTGAAATATCTTATTATTATTTTTAGAAGCAGGTACTGTAAATGTTTGAGTAAATTCAGTAAATATCTTTGCAGGGTCTTTAATGTTTTGTATAGATTGGTTAAATGAAACTTGTTCATCTTTGAATAAATCAATTCTTTCATTACTAATATATAGTTGAAGTTTCTGCATTATCTAATATTGTTTATGTAATCAAATGACATATCAAAATCAAATGTGTAGTCTATTAGTTTGTCGTTTAGTGAAGTTTTTTGAACCATACTATTTTTTCTTACATTGACTGGAACAGATTCAGTAGCTAAAGGATTAGTTGGAACTTGTCTTGTTAACCAAACCTGTTCTGACAATAATAATTGCTCAAACCATTGATTAGCCCATTCAGGATAATAGCCAGAACTTAATGTTATGCTTGTGTTTGCAACTGTATTATAATCTTGTTTAGTATGTACATAAACGTTGTAAACCCCTGCTGTATTTATATCAACTCTTTGAAATTGTTCTTGTTTTTTTGTTGTTGTGTTTACTGATTTTAAAAAGAACCAAATATCTTGTAATGCTCCAAACTTATTTACAAATGTAATTTTATGACCATCTCCATATTTAGTACAATCAATTCTATTTATATTCATTTTAATTCCTGCAGGACTATTTGTTATTTCTACATCAGTAGCTCCATAACTTTGGTAACCCATTGTAGGTTGGTCTGTTGGATTAGCATTAATATAAGGAACTGAACCTGCTGTATTGTTAGGCACATAAATATAGTATTCATCATTTATTCCTGTATGATTAGGGTCTCCACTTATAAGCCAAGTAGGTCTGCTTCCAAAAGGTACTGTAGGATTTGAGCCTTCTGTAAAAGTTCCGTAACCATCATAACCTATATCTGTAAAAGTGTTTGTTGTTAATGCTGTTCCACTTCCATCTGTTGAAGCGTGTGAAGTTAAAGTAGATATTATTGCTAAAGTTTCTGCTGTATAACTACCATCATAAGTTATGTTTATAAAATCCCTACATAGTTCTGCTATTTCCCAAAGCATATTTGCTCCTGCTGTTGCTCCTTTTACTAAAGTGTATTGTATTGTTCCATCAATACTAATAGTTATTTTAGCAGAATTAGGACTTCCTATATTTGCTGCTGCGTATTTATATTGTGGACTTCTTAATGCTATTGCTGCCATTGTTTATTTTTTTGTTGCTAATATTATTCCTTTTTCTATATCTAATGCAAAGTCTTTTACCAATTCTTGTGGAAGTCTTATAAATGCTCTTTCAAATGGTTTAGTAAAAAAGTATGTAGGTTTTAAACCTTGTGCGTATATACTTCTTTGTAATACAAATGCCATACTCTTATAACTTCCTTTTGCAAATTGACCTTTTTTGTCTCTAAATCTTATGTTCTTTTTTTGTGCCCATTCCCTTAAAGGTTGCATTGGAGGCATCTTTTGCTTATAACTAAACTTACTGCTTGGGGCTTTTTGTTTACCTCCTTTTACTAAACTTGGATTTGCACCCTTAACACCTTCGTCTTGAAACATACCGTAGTCTTGCATATAGAAGTCAAGTATGAAACCTTTTTGTTCTTCGTCTAATGTGTATCTTATTGAATCGTATAAAGCACCACCACCTTGATTTCCTTTTGTTAGGTTTGACCTTGATTGTTGAACAACATATTTACCAAAATCATTTAGGGCTTTATTTATATTCTTAAAATTCATTAACAGATTCTTATGTCGTTATATATTACTATATCCATTGTAGCAGTCCATCCTGCTAATTGGTTTTCAAACCTATCGTAAAATGGTTCACAATTTACAGGGCTGTCAAGCTGATACATATCTTGATGTAGTGTTCCCATTCTTAAAACCTGTATTGCTTTGTTTAATACTGCAAGTTGTGTGTTTAGAATATCTTGTTCGTTGTTGTTTCCTATAAACCTATCTTCTGTTGGTTGTTTAGATTGGTCTACTATATCCATTGCCAAGATGCTTATATTAAAATTAAGCGTTTGTTCTTCTTGTGTTACGTTGTTTACTATAATATGAGCAAGGGGAAATATATCTTGCTTGTTTAAATTAACATCATATATGTCTCCTGTTGTTACTGTATTGCAGTTTACGTCTGCAAGTAGTTGTGCTTTTATAGTTTCAGTTAATTGGTAAAAACCTCTTATTCCTTGTTGACTCATTTAAATTTACTTTTTATTTGTTTCGATTCTAATTCGTTTTTGTCTTTCATAAATGCTAACATCATTAAACACTGATGCATATTTAGTTTAGTGATATTTTCAAATCTTGTAATATCTCCTCCAGCGAGTCCGTAAAGGCTTGAATACCATCCCCATTTCTTTGCAAATCCAGCACGTCCAGTAGTTGTTTCTCCTCCTTGTTCTCCAAATAATTCATCATAGTTTGAGACAATTCTATCCCTAAACGATAAAAAAAAATAATAGAACCAAATACAGCATCCATTGGCATATGTAGTAGGAGGTCTTTTGTTTCTACATTATAATCTTCTATAAGATATTTATCGCTTAACTTTTGCTTGATAGGTCTGTACAGTACATTCATTGCTGTATGTATGTTTTCCCAGTCTCCCATATAAGTATCAAGGTCAATGTATTCTCCTAACGTAATTTCATCTAAATCAGGAACAAACCCATATTCAACACCACCTAAATAGAAACTTTTAACCAAGTCTGGTTTTTCTTCAAACATATTAGATATTAAATTTGCAATACGATTTGCGTCTGATAGTTTAATGCTTAAAGCATCTTGAGGTTTAACCCTACAAAATATTTCAATCATTTTTGTTTGTATGAAGTTATTGTCTTTGCTACTGTCTTGTACTTTTAAGAACTTTTGATATTGCTTTAATGTAATCTCATTAAGTTCAGTAGGCACGTTTATATTAGCTTTCATATTTATATAACGTAATTAAAGTTCGATTTTATAATAAAAAAAAGTGCTTATTTCTAAGCACCTAATTTAATAAAAAAAAGGGATAACTCTAAACTGTGAAACACTGTAGGCGAATTACCCCTTTAACAAAACAAACAAAATTATCTTTAAATAAAGTTTTCTACGTCATATGATATTTCATTGACTATTAGTTTTTGTGATTCATTATTCATATTATATTTTTTTCTATTATCTAAATTTTCAATACTACCATCATCATTTATATATCCTGTTATAAATACATTTTGTATATCTATTTCATCTGGTTCAGGTGGGTTAAAATAATTACCTGCGTGTCCTTTTCTGTAATCGTAATTAACTTCTAATATAAAGTGTTCATATTCGACCTCTATTGTATTTGTTATTTGTTGCATTATAAATCAATCATTAAAATTAATATTATTGTATAAACAACTATGTGAATAGCAATTAACCATTTCCAGTTATTAGGGTCTTGTTTTAGGAATTTTCTGTACATTTTGTTTTGTTTTATTATTAATATAATTCAAATATATAAAATATATATTAAACTAAAAAATTTATATAACATTATTTTCATTCCATTCAATTTCATCTCTTAACTCATCTGCTATTAATAAAGCATCATTTCGTTGTTCTCTGTATTTGCTGTTCATCATTTTACAATTAGCTAAATGAGTTTGCAAGTTATTTACATAAAAAAATATGTCTATTAATAGTTCTTGCATTAAAACTAATTCTTTGTCATCTATGTTATCATTTACCTTTTTATTTAAAAGTTTAGTAAATAATATTGAGTTATTGTAAAAAGATAGGTCTTTAGTATTCTGTATTTTGTTCATCGATTGTTATTCTGTTATTTAATAATTCAATTATAGCATACATTTGCTCCTCTTTTTCTTCTTTTGTTTCTGCTATTTCTTTAACCCTAATCCAAAAGTGATTTGATTTTTGAGGATAAAATATATCTTTTATTAAATTACCAAATTTTCTCATTGGTCTTACAACTTTATAAACTTTATTTACTTTCATCTTTTATTTCTTTTAATTCATCTTTTAATCTACTTAAATGCCAATCTTGCATCTTTGCTTGTTCTTTAACTACTTGATTAACCATAAAAGGTAAATCCTTAAATAATTGCTCAACATTAAATACCACACATTTATCTTCTCCATAATACATATAAAATTCTCCATCGTTACAATGTAAAGAGGTAGTTTCATAAACGTAAGTATGTTTTTCAGCAACTTGTAATTGCCTTTCTAAATCTTTTATTTTTTCTTTTTGTGTCATAGCTTATGAATGTTGGTATCTAAAATTACAGATGTGTTTATAAGATTTTACACACCATTCTTTTTGATATGTTTTTAAATTGTCTGCTGTTAATAGCATTTTTAATGTTGCTTCTACATCTATTAATGCAGATTGTTCTTCGAATGTTAGTTTCATTTTGTTTGTTTTAGTGTTATTATATAACAAATATATATATAATATATTAAACTAAAAAATATATAAGTTATTTTTTTGCAGGTGCCCAATCTATATGGTTGCATTTTTTACATAACCACATAAAACCATTCTGTGCAGAACCTATGTATGTGTATTTATTACCACATTTAGTACACTTTTTATCGTATAGCATATTTACCAAAGTTAGGTCGTGATAATATAGAGTATGTAGCGTAACGACAGGGGTCAATTATATGATTATGTTTATCTTCAGGAACATTAATTAATTTACCACTTCTATCCTCTTTCCATTTATAATTCCTGAATTCTTGAATAGCATTGTTACTATCAGATGTAATATGTAATTTATATCTTTTTAATAAGTCAATACCTGCATTAACTGAATCCTTTCCTTTTAAACTTGGGAATATATTATGTCCCATTCTTCTTAATTCTGCTATAAGTCTTGGCTCTGCACTATCTGCATATATTGGGTTACTTAATAAGTTTTGTTCTCTTAAAAAAACATTAATGTCTTGCGTTGTCATTTGCGTTCTGTATAAATGCTCTTTAATATATAAGTTATGTTCCATTACAAGTACGCTTACAAGCGTTGTAGGGTCGTTACTATAACCAAAATCCATTCCATAAGCTATTAACTTAGCATCTTCTGGTATTTGTTTTACTTCTGAATATTTAAATATAGTGTTAATACTTGTTGCTCTTTCCCCTAATCCATAGATTTGCCAATACTGGTCATCTGTTTCTTTTAACCTTTCTATTTCTTCTTTAATTACATCCTCCAAAAAAGGATTATCTAAATAAGTAGTTTTATAAAATGCACAATCTTCTCTTGTTATTACATTATCATAAATCCAATGGTATTCATCTGATGGATTAAAATCCAGTATAATACGTTCTTGTGTTCTAAATATTAATTGTTGCCAATCTTCCCAATATAATTCATTCCCTTCATTTATAAATAGTAAATTTCTTTTACGACCTCTAATCTTTTGTGATTGGTCAAGAGATGTAAATTCTATTAGGTTGCCAAATAAATGATATTCACTACTACTCTTATTATGGAACTCATCTCTATATACTTGGTAATGATTTAATATTTGTAGAAAATCTCTTAATACAGTTGCTCGTAAACTTGGAAATGTTTTACGACATATAGTAATTATTTTATTTTTATTATGTGTACAATAATGGAATATAATAAACAAAAGAATATTATAGGTTTTACCACTACGAGTACCACCTTGCTCAACTATAATTTTCTTGTCGCTATTTACAAGATGTTTATATACTATGTTAGTCTGAATCTTCGGTTTTATCAATTATCTCTATTTGAAAGTTAGTAGGCATTCCATCTGCTCCTGTTATTTCTTGTCGTTCAATGTAACCTCTTTTTTTGCCCTTTGTTTTTAAATAGAATATTGTTGCTGATGTATTGTTTTTTCTTATTTGCGTATGTAATTGGCTTTCAGCAAAATCAAGTGCAACATTCTCTATGTCTGAAACTTCTTTTGCAAAATCTTCATCTTCGTTTAGCCATTTATAAAATGTACTTCTTGGCACTTCTGCATTCCTACAAGCTACTGTAACAACTCCTAAGCTATGCTCTAATGCTTTTAACATTGATTCCTTTTTTATATGTCTACTTTTGTTCATTTTTTATTTTTTTTATTTTCATACCATAGTTATTTGGTTGTAATTTATTCCAATTAATATCTGCTTTTCTTATTAGCTTATTATTTTTAAAAGGCTTATAATCAACATAATGATGTATTCGACTAAACCTCCATTTTACTTTAGCATATTCTGGATATACATCTTGTAGCATTTTTGATTTAGGCAACGTACCTTCTTTGTCATAAAATTCTCCACTATTTCCACCTCTTAATACACTTGTTCTTACTTTAGCTTGTAAAAAAGCATTAAACTGTACTGTACAATAACCATCCTTTAACATATCTATACTTAAAATAGTATCTTCGTTATATCTACCTCTCCATCTATAAGGTATATCGTTACGAATTAAATTACAACTATAAATTCTTGTATTAGCTACAAATGGTGGTCGCTTTTGTTTAGCTACTTGAAACATATAATAGTTTGGTCCTGCCATATACACATTTTCATAACGTAAACAAAAATCCTCCATAGCTTTAAATATAGCACCATCGCTAACTTTAATCTGTCTGTTTTTATGTGCTCTATAAAATGAACTTATATTGTCATCCATTACCCAATGCCAAGCAAAGCCATTATCAATAGAATGTTGCCAAGCAAAATTTCTTGCTGCACCGGGTCCTTTACTTTTACTATCTCCTAAATCATCTAAGGTTTCGTATTCTTCTTGATATTTTTTATTTAATATTAATAATGTAACTAATTTACTATTAATATGTTTTTTATATAATTCATATTCTTGTTCTTCTATTACAATATAATGTGGAACTTTCATATAAATCAGATAGTCACTTGTTAATCTAATTTCATATCTACCTTTTGATGGTAAGTATAATGGAAATTGTGGATTCATTTTAATATCTTAAATCCTTTACTTTATCTATTGTTAATTTTGGATGCCAAATTGACTTTGTATCTTTAGTTATATTTTGCCCTATTAATTTACCGAACTCTATTCTATCTTCATCATTTTCAAAAGATACCATAATTCTATTTTTTGGCATATTATCTTCTTGTTCAAAGTCAGGCATTCCAACCCATTCATCTGTTGCAATATTCTCTCCAAATGTTTTTATTTCTAAACCCCAGTCAGTTATTTCTTGAGTATCCCAACCATTAGCAATCATATCCCAATCCCATTCTCCAAAGCCAACATTATCTTTTATAATAAATTGTTCTATTTGTTTATCATTTAAGTTTTCTGCTCTTATAATAAAAACTTCTTTTAATCCAAGCTCTTTACAAGCTCTGTATCTCATATTACCACCAATAATACCACCTTCTTGATTTACTATTATAGGTCTTAATTCAAGCATCTCAGGGAATTCTTTAATGCTTTTAACTAACTTGTTAAATTTAAAATCCTTAATAATTCTTGGATTCATAGGATTTTGAAAAATCTTTTTTATATCTATTTTTTCTATCATAACTATATATATAACGTAATTTATTTATGGTTTCTATTATAATATTTTAAATTATTTATCATTATTGGTTTAAACATTCTTATACTTGATGCAGCAGGATGATTCATTTTAATTATTTTTTTATATTCTTTTATTAAATATTTAATAGCTTTTTTATCTTTTTTAGCTTTACCATAGCATAAAGATATAAATTCTCGAATACAATATGTAACAACTTTTGATTTTGAATATTCTTCTACTAATTCACAAATTTCATTTAATAAATAATCTGAGAATTTTTTATCTTTAAATTTTAATTCTCCTTTTTTAAATTTATGATTTACTTGTGGAGAACAAGGTTTAAAATAAAGATTTATAATGTTACCAACTGTAATATTATCTTGATTTAATAAGTATTTATCATAAACATATAAATAGTCATTATTCATATCAGAAAATGCTTTTAAATAATCTAACATTTTCCAAGCTTTATTCCCATTATTTAAACTAATAATACAATCAAGATGTTCCTTTTGTATTTTAGTATCTACCCAGTCAATAACATAAGCAGGTATAGTTTTTTGTTTTAATAGTTTAGCACTTTCAATTCTGTGATGTCCTTCAATAACATCTCCATTAGCTGAAATTACTATTGGCATTAACCAACCATATTCATTTAATTTTGTTTTAAAATTATGTGAATGAATAGGTATCATATCTCTATTTAATTCTGCCATTTTTAAATTGTTAATTTCATAATAAGGATTAAATTGTCCTCTCTGTAGTTCTGTGTTTTTCATTTTTGTCTTTGTTTAGGTTAATATATAAATTGATTCTGTTCAGTTCTTTTAATAGACCTAATAATTCTCTTTCGTTAAAATTTACTCTATTATGTCTTTTTTTGTTTTTTTCGTATGTACAATTATGTATAATAAATTGTGTTAAATTATTTCTGTAACTTATAAAGTATAAATAATCTTTAGCATCCATTATCTTGTTCTTAATTTTAATAGATTATAACATTCAATATATTTTAATTTTGCTTTGCTTTTATACTCTTGTTTAAATAATTCGTATAGTTTTTTTGTGTATTGATATTTTGTAGTACAATCTTTGTAGTATTTCTCTGCAAATTTTTTACCCTTACCTTTAAAGTAGTTTACATTATCAGCAGTATCGCCCATTATCATTTGCTCATAAAAATTATATAATGCCTCTTGTTCACTTATATCTAACACTTTTTTAGTTTTAGGATGGTAATTATACATTAAACAAGGAAACTGCTTGTAATCTTTGTCTATTGAAATAATCATTACATTATCTCTACCAAATTCTTCACTTAATGTATACCAATATCTTGCTACCAAATCATCTGTTTCAATACCAAAACCAAATTTACTTTCATAAGTATCTTTAACGTATTGATGCATATCGTGTAGAAGTGGTGGTAATGGTTGCTTTTTTCTATTAGCTTTATAATTAGTAGTTATTAATTTTCTGAAATTACCCTTACAACCATTAAATGTTATAATTTTTTCAATATCATAATTTTCCTCTAAGTCGTTTACTATTTTCATAAACTGCTCATCAAATTTATTTATAGCATCTTCAATATTTGTATGATAAGGTAATTCATCAGGAAATTGTTTTGTTCTACAACAACTTGCAAATACTAAACTATCAGCATCAAATAATAATATCATTCTTTATCTCTTTGGCTATATCTTGTTGGAGATACAACAGGTTTTTTATCATTATTAATAGTTTCTTTATTTATAATTTGTCCTTGTAAATCAAGTACAGTATAATTATGTTCTACTAATAATTCTATTGCTTTGTTAATTTTTTTTGCTTGTTGCCTGTAGTGGTCAAAAATTTGATTTTCAAATGCGTTATTTTCTTTATACATATTTTTATATTATTTCTTTTAATGGTAATAAAATACCTTGACTTGTATTATTGTCTCCACCTTTAACATCTTTGTCAGTCCAAAAATATTTTCTACAAATATCTTTTAGTTTATCTGTTTTAATTAACATAATATTATCGTTGCTTATTATAAAAGCATACCAATCAGATTTACTTGTCGCTAATCCACTTGGCTTTCCTCTACTAAAATATTCAATAAATATGTTACCTGTTTCAAGTGCTTTATAATCTGTTTTAACTTCTATTGTTTTATTCTCTAAAATATTAGCTAAGTATTTTTCTCCTACTTGACCAATCTTTAAATCATATTTAAAATCAGAATTATATTTCATTTAACTAATAATAAGTTTAATTCTTTTGCAACATAGTTAATGTGTTTTTGTGTTGTTTGTGACCAATAACCTAATTGTTTTAGTTTATTATCTTCTATTGTTGCAACGTGTGTTGTGTAACTCCATACCTTGTTTCCGTGTATAGTTAAGTTCTGTTTGTATTTGTCTAATCTGTACATAATTAAAATTTTATTCTTGAGTTGGCTAATATTTGAAATTTTTCTTTTAATGAACCTTTTAATTGGCCACAAATAGGAGATGTTTCTGTATAAACCTCTGTACCTGCTCTGTATATTCTGTTCTTGAATTTAATATCCTCTGTTAAAACCTCTAATCTTTTACCAGGGTAACCTAATTTTTCTCTGTCAGGTTTTTCTAAGATAATTGTACCAATTAATTTGTGATTAATGTAGTATTCTTTTGTGTAATTTTTTATTTCGTACATTTTGTTTGTTTTATTATATAACAAATATATACAAAATATGTTTAATAGTATAATTATTTTTTATTTTTTTCTGTATGGTAAATTTGTTTACGTAAATATGAGGATGAAAACCTATGTTGTCTTTTATTATAATATAATTTAATACCTAAATTTTTACATTCATTTTTACCTGTGTACATTTTATATTTATATTCCTCTCCTATAATTCTTACATCTATATTGTAGGTTTGTATTATATCAATAATATCTTTTTCGTAAACGTATGGTATAATTTCATCAATATATTTACAACATTTTAATTGTGTGTACCTTTCAACAATACTTTGTATTGGTTTGTTTTTATTTTTTCTGTCTATTGATGGGTCTATTTGTAATCCTATAATTAAATAATCACATTGTTTTTTAGCTTCTTCAAGCATTTTAATATGTCCTATATGAAACAAATCAAAAGTGCTAAAAGTAATACCAACTTTCATATGTTTAAATTTATTTTACTTGCTTGATTTTCTTGTAAAAGATAAACAGGTTTTAATAATCTTTTTTTAGTCCACATTGTTGTGTCTGGACAATACATCTTTACAGGTTTAGGTAATTTAATTTTATTTAACCAATATAAAAAATTTCCTTTAGGGTCATTTACAAAATAAAGTTTTACAATATCTTTATCCATTTTTATTAATTTATCATACTTAGCTTTTTCAAGCATTTTATCTTCGTAGTATTTATTTCTAAATTTCATTTCAATTACGCAAGGAATTCCTTTACTTGTAAAACCTGAAGCATCATAGGGTTTATAACTTTTTCCAGTCCAATCTAAATTCCAACCATCAAAGTTTAAAAATTTAACTACTGCTTGTTCAAGTTTTTGTATAGTTTCAATTCCCATTATTCCATACTACATTTAATTCTTTAATCCATTTATTAATTAACTTGGGATTACAAGTACAAGGTTCGTAGTATTTATGCTTGTAATATTGTGAGTGCAAGAGACAAACCAAACGAAATTCTCCACGATTAATGGTTGAGTGTTTTGTATCTCTAAATTTATTCCATAATTTATAATCATCTTTACTAAATTTTACCATCTTTTAATTTTAATTTCATTAAATTTTTTTCTTCTTTTATCACAATTACATTTTGTTCCTCTAATATTATGATATTTTTCTACAATCCATTTTATACCCGTATATTTAGTTATGTAATAAATAAAATCTCCTAATTTCATAATAATTTTTTTAATTTTTGTTTTACTTTCTTATATGTATTATATAACGAATAATATGGAATGCCAGATTTACGAGATAATTTTGCAATACTTTCTCCTGATTCAATTATTTCATAAACCTTTTTATCATACCAATACATTTTATTTAATTGATTTTGTACATTTTGATAAACTACATCATAATTTTTATTATCAATATCAGATAAATATTTAGTAGCTGTATCAATGTCAATTGTTTTAACCTTTGCTTCTTTACGTTTTAAATCTAAAAAAAGTGTTTTTAGTGTTTTAAAAATATAATAATAGTTGTAGTCATTTTTACCAAAATTAATATCTAAACCATTTTTAATTTTTTTATCTATTTTAATATACATTTCTTGAACAATGTCTTCTGCCGTTTCTTTATTACAGCCAAAAGTGCATACAATGTCTATCCAAATTTTATGTTTTTTAAAAATTTCCGATAAGAAATTAATCATAGTTATTTAGTTTTTCAAAGGGTCATATAAATCCCCAATGATTTCAGGTAGTCCAATTTCGTTTACCTTAAAACTAAATGTTTCGAATGAATATCCTCTACTACGTTTACATTTAACCGTTACCCATTCTCTGTTAACTGTGTTTGCTTCAAGTTGTATTTGTGTTTCTGCTTTTTTTTCTAAAAATGAACCTAAATGTCCTGTAGGTTTATCACTTCCAAAATTAGAATGTATTACGCACATTATATGACAATTATATTTTGCACTCCATTCCATTATTTTTTGAATACAAGCATTTGATTCTTCAATATTATTTACATCTGAAACTAAATCTGCAATTCCATCAATAATTAAAAAACCTGTATTTAAAACTTTGTGTTCTAAACAATATTCAATGAACTCAATTCTTGTTTTGTAATTTAAACTCCTTAATCCAAAAGTATGATAAAATTCTGAATAATCAAAAGAGTTCATATCCAATACCCTTTTAAAAACTTTTTGAGCGTGCCATTTACCTTGTTCTGTATCTATGTGTATAACATTTTTATTTTCTCTATGTCCTTTAATATTACCACCAAAGTTATTTTTACCACCTAAATAAATAGATGTCATTAATGAAACAAAAAATGTTTTTTTAGTTTTTGGTGGTGCTTGTACGAAACTAAAATTACCATAAGTTCCTATAGGAATAGGTAGTAATAAATCTCCTTTATTTGTTTTAATTAAATTTTCTCCAAATGATATTGCTACAGGTGGATACTCTATTTTTTCTTTAGCATTAATTATACAATCTTCTTCAATTGCTTGCATAGTTAAGTACTGCACTGTCTGTTTTTCGTCTAATCTTAGTTGCATTTGTTTAAATATATAAAAAAAAAAGGAGGACTTTTAATCCTCCAATTTTAAATGTAAATAATATTTTGATATAATTCTATATCTGTTTTCCTCTCGTAGGGTACATTACATTTTTAAAAGGGTAAATCATCATTAGCTGTTTCTTGAACTACTTGTTCTTTTTCAGCTAATTTAATTATGTCATTAGTCCATACCACTTCACCATTACCTAAGTATAATTTTGGTTTTTTAGCTTCACGTTCTTCTAAAGTTTGTGAATCTGATATAGATACGTTTTGACCATATTGATTTGTATCATCATTAATTGATAATATAAATTCATAGTAAACACCTTTTTTACCTTTATAGAATTTTTCTTTAGGTAATTTTTGTACATCTATTCTTGCTTTAATAATTCCTGCCATAATTTATATATTTAATTGTTTAATAATTCTGTTCTTATATATCCTGATAAGGACATTCTTTTTTCTTTTGCTTTCGCTTGTAATAACTCCTTGTCTTTTTTATTAAGTTTTAATAATAAAGCAGTGTCTAATTTATTCATATGTAAATTTTAATAGTTTAATTTCAATATCTTTATTTATAATATAATGTTCTTTAATATCATTTATTGTTTTACCTTTTTTTAATGCTTCTTGTGCATTTTTAAATTGTGGTGTATTATCTAATAATATAGGTTTTTTATTTTTTTTCATAGCTAAATTACCATCATCATCAATCGCTTGTAATGCTAATAAGCTTTGTAATGTATATCTCCTAAAATAAGTAATAGCACTACCTAATTTTTGTGCATCTAAATCGTTGGGTAATTGTATTGATGATTCTACAGAGCCACCATCTAAATCAATAATAACACTTCTTACTTGATTATCTGTTATAGGTTGTATTAATACTAAATTATGTTTTTGTAATAATGGTTTTAATTGACCTATTAAAGAGTTAATATCAAAGTATTTTGATTTGTAAAATGGATTTGTAGCATCTTTACTAATTGCACCAAGTTCGTTTTGTAAGTCGTAAAGTTTTGAGTAAATATTTGTTTTCATATTGTTATTCTGTTTTGTTGTGATACTTCCAATTTTGCTTTTACTGTTTCTATTATTCCTTTAGATTTTTTTAATAAATCATTTGATAATTTTAATTGATTTCTTAAAGTATTTACCTCTTTTTCTTTTTCTTTAATAATAGATTGATAAAAACCAACTTGAATATAATGTTCTTCGTATGATATTGTTCTGTTCATAATATATATTTTATATTTAAAACAAATATATAAAAATAAATTAACATATAAAAAAAAAAATATTAAAAT
>Ga0213869_10001543_pt1 | contig 17059 bp, 19 predicted proteins | sample PICome_10_FD_160083 | JGI IMG/M metagenome (GOLD analysis project Ga0213869, IMG submission 160083) | Coastal seawater microbial communities near Pivers Island, North Carolina, United States - PICO132 | ecosystem: Environmental > Aquatic > Marine > Coastal | place: USA: North Carolina...
GTTTCATCTAAATCAAACACAACAATCTTTGAAGAAGATAATGTTTTTGTAGTTTGATATTTTACATATGGTAAATAATATTTTCCCTTGAAAATTTTAACATCATCTTTTGTTACAAGTTCCATGTATATATTTATGTATGTATTTATTGTTTATTTTTCATCGTAATTTTATATTCTTTCCATGATATTTGATTACCTTCATTAAGAGTAATCAATTCTTCTGTATTCTCGTCTTGTGTTTCTGTTATTTTATTTCCTGTTTTATCGCTTACATAAATTTTATGTAATAATTTACCCATCATAACTGAACCTTCTTGTTGATTAATTTCACCGTCTTCTATTTTCTTCAAATATAATAAAGTTTCACTCATTAATCCTAAATCGAGTTCATCTTTGAAAACTTTATTAAAAATACCCATATAACTATTGTATAAAAAAGAACATTTTTTTTTACATAATGAAAGAATTGCTTCATTATCTAAGTCTGCCTTTTCCTTTTTTAGTTTTGTCATTTTTTGAATATCAATCGCAATGAGTGTACTATGTTTCGAAGAACGAATACCTTCTGTATTGTCTTCATATTGATCTTTATTATGATCCATTAAATGCTGTAGGCGTTTACGTTCATTTTCATTCATGATATTTTTAATACATATAATTCTTATATACGTTTAAGGACAATATATATATCTTAATTATTGTATAAATGGAACCATTAGTATCAAAAGGACTTTTTTACAGTATTATCGTAATATGTTTATTATATATATTCAGAAAACCTTTACATGATATAACAGAAATTTTAAAAAAACATACTCGAGATTTTCTATTTAGAAATTTTGTAATAGAAATAAAAAATGGAGAAATGCATTATAATTCAAACTATTTTGTGCGGAAATTTTTTATTCATTTAGATGAATTATTTTTAAAACCATCTGAATATGTCGAATATACGTTTTATGATAAACCTATGATGAAAAAAAATAGACCAAGTGCAACAAATTGGGAACTATATGATGAATAACCATTCTTTACTTTATCAATGAAATGTTTAGTTAATATATAATGAAAGGAAAATTCGGACGTAATTTTAACCTTCAAACATTTGTTTTGTTATGTTTTCTAATTGCAATTGTATATATTTTGTTTTATTACGAAACTGGTTATAAAACTGTTTCTGCAATGTCAACTTTAACATCTCAATGTACTGAAACCTTTAAAAGTTCTTTCCCATCTGTTGTACACAATGCTGCAAATGTAGGACATGAAGTAGCCGCTTCTGAAGGAACAAAAGGAGTTTTAGGAGTTTTTGAAAAAAATGAGTTGAAAGGATCCGCATTAAAATCTAAATTAATAAATGATCCTGTTTCTAATTTAGAAGGAAGCAAAGAATGTGTAAATTCATCATTTGGACTACATAATTCTTCTGGTGGTCTATGTCTTACTGATAATGTAAAAGTTCAATTACAAACAAGAGGAGGTAATCAATAATAAATTTAGTATATAATAATTTATTATTTAAATAGAATTAAACACTTTAGATGTAACTTTCGTATCGACTTTTTTACCATCTACTATTGATGTTTTAAAATACTTCGCTAGAACATGGTTTGAATTTAATATTTGTTCAACTGGTAAAATAGAAAAGTATTGAAATTTAGGTCGTTTTAAAATTTCTTGTTTAGGTATGTAAATACCATATAAATTACTATGAACAACGTCTAGATAATTATCACTCATTAAATCATCTATAATTATTGGCTTACCAATTTTGTTCTTTATTCCAAAAAAAGAACCGTCTACACAATGAATACTGTTGGTTTGACATTTTTCTGCACACCATTGTTCAAAATCTGAATTAAATTCTGTCTCATTATGAAAGTGAGAATCTGTCATTTCTGTCAACTTTGTCATCATCTGTTGCAACAATGGGTCGTTTTTCTTAGCCCCGATACAATACATGCTTGGTAAATATGGTTTTAAATGCTGAGAGTTAGGAATTCTTATTATTTTTTCAACCATAAAAGGTGTGTTTGTCTTGTCGCATTGTGTATACAATGGTTTAAAAGATTTCAAACATAACAAAGAATCAGGCATTATAACCCCACCGTATTTATGAAGAACTTGTAATAATGCAATATTGCGGTATTTTGTTTTAATATTTTCAGGCATTGATTTTAAATCAACATCCCATGTTGGTAAAATTTTTTCAAAAGAATCGTCATCTATTAAACATATGTGAAAATCCTCACCACAATGCTGTATTATGCTTTGTATTGTTAAATATAAATATGGCTGATTTACGTCTGTTGTATTTCGTGACATAAAATTTTTCCATTTGCGAGCGTTTATCTCATGTTCTGAATGAATCCAAATTTTCGGTCTACTATCGCCATGTAAAGCACTTTCATTCAATAGATACTTGCGTACTAATTCATAATCATCATCTTCTTTACTACGATGTATCCAATCAAAATATTTTCTCCCAAATAAACTAGCAACTAGTACTAAAGTTACTGTTAAAATTAAGTGACTTCCTATTTTCTGATTACCTATCATATATAATTAGAAGAGAAGAGTTTATGTTAATTAATTGTTTTTAGGAACCATATAACGAATGCTATATTCTGATCTGTTGTATTTCTTATCACTTATATAATGAATATTGTTTATATTACATATTTGTCGTAAAATTGTTATAAATGAATTATAAGTTAAATTTCTAGTAACAAAGTGTTTTTTAGAATCATAATAATATGGTAATACCTTTTCTAAAAAGACTATATGATAATCATAGTACAACATTTTACTAAATACATTATTATCAACGATATAATATGGTTCGTTATTTGGACAAATTTTATTCAATAATGAATATAAAATGTCTAAAGGTACTTGTTCTTTGAACAAATAATGAGGTTTCATTAAAATTTATAAGTAAAATTATTTCAAGTGGTTATATCATTAAATAAAGAATTAGTGAACAAAGCAAGTTCAATTGGATCTTCATGTATAGTATGAAAAATTGTAATATATTTACACAAATAAGGTATCATTCGGTACTTTATATTATCATCTATTTGTTCTGTTTTCTTTATAAAATTAAAAAAATAATCTAAAATATCAATAACCGAATATCCACTAAAATGTAGTTCATACAATAATGAAATCCCTTCGTGTAAATTTTTATTTTTATACGCATCTAAATACTTTTCAAAGTGTTGCATTGAAATATGAGAACATGTATTTTTGCATAACTCTAATGTTATTGGTTCATTTAAAATTATTAATTTTTCTAAGCAGTTCATTATTACTCGTATCGAATAGTCTGACATACTTAACAAATAATTCTTACATTCTTCATTTATTTCTATTTTTTCATTTTTAATTATTCTTTCCATATGCCAACATATTTGATCAAGCGTGGGGGTACTAATTTGAATAATATGTATGCGACTTTGTATACTTTCAATTATTTTTTGAATATTAGTACATGCACATAAAAAATGAACATTTTTTTTATAATGATCCATGTAATTACGAAATACTTGTTGACTTTGTTCATTTACATTATCTAAATCATCAATTACTACCATTTTCTTCTTGTTTGGAATTGTACAATGAGTCAAACAAAAAGTTTTCATTTCATTACGATAATATTGAACACCTTGTTCTTTCAAATTGTTGATATATAATATATTATTTTCTGGTAGACTTTTATTAATATCTATTTCATAGTATTCTCTGATAAGTGCTTCCAATAAAAGAGTTTTTCCTGTATTTGTATTCCCATATAGTAGTATATTTAAATCGTCCATTTTTACAAATGTTTTTAATGCCAATAACGTATGCTCATTTAACTTAAAATCTTCCAAATAATAAGGCTTATATTTTGATATAAATAAAGGTTCCATATAATTCATTATAAAACTTATTTTTATGTAAGTAATTATATAAAAACATTATTAATTATCGATTATGGATGACTTATATTCAATACTCGATGTAAAGAAAAATGCAAGTGATACAGAAATAAAAAAAGCATATAGAAAGTTGTCTTTAAAGTATCACCCAGATAAGAACCCAGATCCAGTTGCTACTGATAAATTTAAGAAAATAAGCGAAGCATATGAAACATTAGGTGATACAAATAAAAGAAAAATGTACGATATGCAAAGATCAGGTAATGGGTTTGGATTTATACCAGGAATGTCTGGAATGCATAGTAGTCATGGAATGAATAATGAATTTCCACCTGGATTTCCACCTGGATTTCAAATGAATGATATATTTGAACAAATGTTTGCTGGTAACTTTGGTGGAAATATGGCGAACCCAAACATTCGTATATATCATAACGGAAAGCAAGTTAACGTTAACAATCACCCTGTTAAACCAAAACCCATAAATGTACGTATTAATATTGATCTAGAACAAGCTTATAGTGGATCTACTATCAATATTGATTATGAAAGAACAGTGATTTTACAAGGACAATCCAATAAAGAACCTAAAAGTATAGAATTACAGTTACCACAGGGTATAGAGAATAATGACACTTTTATAATAACAGGCGGGGGAAATCAAACTGAAAGCATGGAAGGCGATTTAAATATTAACATAACAGTCAATAAACACCCCATATTTGAAAGAAAAAAATTAGATTTATACATGAAAAAAGAAATTTCATTAAAAGAAGCATTATGTGGGTTTTCATTAGAAATATTACATCTCAGTAAAAAAATGATAAGAGTATCAAATAACCAAACTGTTGTTTATCCTGGGTTTACTAAAGAAATTGTTGATTTTGGTATGATAAAAAATAATTCTACAGGAAAATTAATTTTAGAATTTAGTATTAAATTTCCTGAAAATTTATCAAAAGAACAAACAGAAATATTATCTTCTACTTTGTAATTATTATAATATTAATTATTAAAATAATTAAGGTTCGAATGATACCTTTTTGCTTTCAATTGCGGCATCGACTATATATATAGAATTCTCAGTCAATACAATATAATCTTTTTGATTTATTCTGTATACCTTATCAACATAACTGGTATACTCCTCCTTGTTTTTTATTAACATCTTTTTTGTTACACCATCCTCTTCACGAATACCTATAATCACTTTTTTTTCTATAGACTCTGTCCAATAATCCATCATAATGGGTCTGTCTTCAACTATTCCTATTTTCATAGCATTTTGCATAGTTTTTACATCGAGTAAACGACATCCATTTTCTAACACAACATCTTGAGAAGTAGACATATATAACTATCTATATTTCGACACTTTAAATACTTTTTTTTACTATTTATTTGTTATTTTTTCATAATATTCTTCTGTAACTTCAAATGTCTTTTTTCTAATTTTTGTCTTCTTTGCTTTTAAAATCGGGTTATCTCCTTGTGCCCGTATTGAAAGATACTCGGTAATTAGCATATTTTTCACATACTCATACACTAGCGTTAATACCTTTTTTGTACAATTTCCTACTATTAAACAATTTCCTGTTCTAAATATCATAAACGATATCTTGGTATATTTCTCATTTACTAATTCATCTAATTCACTCATTGTTACGTTTCTATCAGAATTATCTAATACTCCAGTTTGATGTTCAAGTGAATGTTCTGAACCATTATTGTAATAAAACTTACACTTTACACCTGGATACATTGATGGATCATAAGTTGGGTTTAACTTATATTTTGTTGTTAATATTTGTTTTAACTTATTTTGGTTTATAAAATACCCACAATTAAAATTTGAGTTTATCAATACATTACTTTTTGGTTTTACTATTTCAAAGTAACTCTTTTCTTTTTTATTTGTTTCTTTGTTCTTTTTTGACTTAACAAATCTAACCACATCTGGGTATTCATCTTCAGACATTAGTTTTATTTTATAATCAAAATGTGGTTGAATCATATCTAAAATAAATGTTTTCGTTTTTTCAGACAGTTCTTCGTCCACTATACCAGGTATAGCCAATCTACCTGTGTTAAATACTTTTACATGAATCTCGTTGAATATTTCTTTGTGTTTTATTCTTACTATTAGCGCAAAGCAATTTATAAAAGCATTTTTATTTTTTCCATGACAGTTCATTATGTCTTTTTTGGAAATACCAATTGTTAACTTCCTCACATCTTTGAACTTTATCTTTCTGGCATTCGGATTGTCTATTTCTTTTGTTACTTTTTCTGTAAAGTACTCTTCTTTATCTCTTTTCTTCTCATATTCAGTGTACTCTTCTTTTGTATTACATACTATCCTCATCTGTTTTTTTATTATACCACATTTCGGTTCCGTATATAAAATTACAGGCAGTGACCAAAATATTTTATCCACATCTAAAGTTTTTGTGTTTAAGAAGAATATTTTGGTTTGTGTTGATATGTATAATTCTTGACATTGTTGTTTATTATATGATATTTGTGATTCACTGTCATCATTGATGTTGTTATTGCTATATTCATTTTCAACAACATCATCTGACCCCTCATCTGACGAGTCGTTACACTCGTCTAGGAATTTTTGCCATTCATTATCAATCGTCATATTCACTAATTGTTTGATACTTTTTATCTATATATTATTTATCAATTTTTTTATATTCTTCTATTATGTGATAAATAAAGTAAGAAAGTTCATACACACGAGTATTTGAATGTATGATTGTTTCACAAATATTCAAAAATGAACTCGTTATATATTTGTTATGGTGTATAATCATATGATGGAAATATTTTTTTATACAAGTATTTATATCCAAATTACTACTTTCTGTAGTTATTTTTTGAATAAAACTATTTATTTCTTTTTCATTTTTACTTTTAAATAATGTGTGTATATTCTCCCATAATTCATTATTAAATAATGTCGTCTCCCAATTTGGATCTGTATGATTCAATTGTATAAAATTCACCATAGAACGAATGTCGTTATGAAACATATCTTGTATTGTATTTATTGTTTCCTTTTTTATTGTTATTTTTTCACTTTCTGCAATATGTGATATAAATTTTACTATCTCATCTGACGGTAAATGGTTAAATCGTATACAAATAAATTCATTTTTTAATGACTCATCTAATTTACAAATATAATTACATATTAGACAAAATCTAACATTCGCATTACATGATTGAATTAAATTTTTTAACGCTTGTTGTGCGTTTTTTGTCATATAATCAACTTCATCTAATATAACAAACTTATATCCCTTTTCAAACATATTGTTCGACTGTACATACTGATATATTTGAGTTCTAATCACTTCTATTCCTCTTTCATCTGATGCATTTAAATGCATTATTGTTTCACGATTAATACGATAATGAGTTTGTTGATACTCTCTAATTATGTTTTCTGCTGATGTTGTTTTTCCTGCGCCGGGTGGACCATATAATAACAAATGAGGGAAGCGTCCAGAATTTAAAATATTTTTAAATATTGTACGTGTTTGTGATTCTAATACTATGTTTGTAAATTTGGTCGGACGATATTTCTCACACCAAGGAGTTGTCATGAATATGACATAAAAACAGTTTTATACTAGTTATCTTAAAAGAGTTTTTTAAAAGGATTTAAAGATTTATCACTTTTTTTTGAAATGAGCGAACCTAAAAAAAGAGGAAGAAGAAAGAAAATTGTTAGTGATCAAGATAATAAAGTATCTACTAAATCGTCTATCACATTGAAAACTAACGATTTTTCACTACAAAGAGAAACCACATTTAAACAGAAAAATATTATTCTACATTTAAAATGTTCATCTAACGACATAGATCAATATCTACAATCCCAAAATATTAATTCTACAGAATTTGTATATAATCCATCTGCGCCAAAAGAAATTGAACCATATCAATATAACGATGATTATCAATCTAATTATCAATTAATAGATAGTATTATAGATGAACAAAAAAAAACTGCTTATTCTTTAGACGTTCAGCCATTGTCATCTAAATGTGAAGTGTGTGCTAGAAAAAAGGAATTAGAAACAGAAGGTGACGAATATAATAAAATAAAGGATTTAAAAATTCAATATTACAAAAATAATATACCTGATAAAAAGGTTGATTGCTTTTGGTGTACATATCCTTATGATAATGATGCATTTTATATACTACAAAACTCTACTCATAGTGACCTTTTAGCACACGGATCTTTTTGTAGTCCTTCTTGTGCTGTCGCTTATTTATTTTCTAATATGAATTGGGATGACTCTGCGAAAATGGAGTCGTATCAATTAATGAACTATTATTATGCTGAAAATCATTCATATGAAAAAAGCATAAAACCGGCTATGTCACCTTATTATTTTTTAGAGAAATATTATGGAAATTTATCTATACAAGAATACCGAAAATTATCTAGTCATTCTCATGTTATGATCTGTTTGCAAAAACCAATTACACGAGTTCTTCCTGAAATTCAAGAGGAAAATGACAATGTACTTAATGAAGGCAAAGGCAATCTTGGCGTGTACAAAGTAAAAAAACAAAGTGAAAAACCACCACAACAAAATAGAAATGAAATTTTAAAGAACCAATTTCTTGGTATAACTCAATAAATAAAAAATTGATTTTGTAATGTTACAAAGTATATAAACATTACAAACTATTATACAATAACTAACATCATAATTATGGAAGTGTGTGACATTCTTTTCAATAACATTGCTCATTTTCGTAACATCGAAAAGCAATACAACGCTCGTATTGAAAAAATTAAACAGAAACATAATAATACTAAAGTAAAATTAAAGGCTGCCTTTTATGAAAAAAAATGTTTACAAAATTCAAACGACCAACTGCAAAGAGAAAATATCGCTCTATGGAAGGTTATCAATAAATTTATTAAAAACAAAAATAAAAAAGCAACATTTGAAAAAAATAAACATCCGATTGATAGTGACTATCTTACTACAGAAGATAGTCAAAGCGAAGAAGAGGTTGTCACTCAAACGGATAAACAAATAACTAGAAACGATGACATATTGGTTGATAGACAGGATTCCATTGATGATCTTTTAGAAAATCTTTCAGAAGATCAATTAAAACAATTAGAAGGAATGAGTATGAAACATGTAGAAGAGTCAGGAGAAAAAGAGAATGTAGAAGAGTCAGGAGAAAAAGAGAATGTAGAAGAGTCAGGAGAAAAAGAGAATGTAGAAGAGTCAGGTGAAGTAGAAGTAGAAGTAGAAGAATCAGGTGAAGAAGAAGAAGTAGAAGTAGAAGTAGAAGAGTCAGGTGAAGAAGAAGAAGAAGAAGTAGAAGTAGAAGAGTCAGGTGAAGAAGAAGAAGTAGAAGTAGAAGAATCAGGTGAAGAAGTAGAAGTAGAAGAGTCAGGTGAAGAAGAAGAAGTAGAAGTAGAAGAATCAGGTGAAGAAGAAGAAGAAGTAGAAGTAGAAGAATCAGGTGAAGAAGAAGTAGAAGTAGAAGAGTCAGGTGAAGAAGAAGTAGAAGTAGAAGTAGAAGAATCAGGTGAAGAAGAAGAAGTAGAAGTAGAAGAATCAGGTGAAGAAGAAGTAGAAGTAGAAGAGTCAGGTGAAGAAGAAGAAGTAGAAGTAGAAGTACAAGAATCAGGTGAAGAAGAAGAAGTAGAAGTAGAAGAATCAGGTGAAGAAGAGGAAGAGGAAGAAGTGTTTATGAAAGAAATAGATGGGAAATCATACTATGTAGATACTAAAGGAATGATTTATGCAGTTACTGAAGATGAAGAAGTTGGTGATGAAGTCGGGTACTATGAAGACGGAGAGCCTGGATTTTATGAATAAATGATTATTAATATTTACGTCTAGTTTGGTTTTTACGTTTGACTTTATTTTTATCAGAAGGTTTATTTCGTTTGGTGTTATTATTTATTTTTTTTACCTTATTATGAAGAAAATCATTAGATTCTTCTGGTTGATTTTTTGATTTTTTCACATCATCATAATAACTACATTTAATTTTAGAGAATTTTTCATCGTTCATTTTTCCAGGTAATAAACTTAGAAAAATATAAGCTTCATATGTTGATTTTTGATTTTTTAATTTATCAATGCCTGTATATAACAAAGAACTTACTTCTCTTTTTCCTTCACAATTCATATTATCTTCTATACATTGTTTAATCTTACTAAATGATTCCGTTGAGTTTATTTCAGAACTTGAAAGAGGATCAGTGTATGATCTTGCTAGAGACTTCCACATCGGATTGAATATGAATCGTTCATTGTAAAGTTTCGTTAAATTTTCTAAAAATTTCAAAAAATTAGGAAATGTTTTTGATATAATTTTCTTTTCTGATTCTTGTAAGTTTCCTATATTTTTGTCTTGTGAAACATATTCATATAACTCTGACAGTTGTTGTATTTGTTTTATGTCTTTAGAGTATTCTCTAATAGAACTTATATATGGAACGTTTATATCTAGAATATTCTCTAAGTTATAAGTTTTGAAAAATATTCGTATGTCATTTTTAAAAGAAGATAAGTAAGATAAAAATTTATCTACTGCCTGTTTTAGTTGAGGGTATCTAGCTAATATTTTTGGATTTTTAATTAAATATTCTATAAAAACATGACTTTTGGATTTTTCATTGTGTGCTAGTTTAACTTTTAAATTATTTTTGGCAATAAAATTGTCTAATCCTTTTATTTCTGGTGTTATAGTTTCGTCATTGTTTTCTATACGTACATTACCCTTTTCATCTATTGAGAAATCTCGTATTGATTTAGCATTAACGTGCATTCCTTCTCGGTAAGGTGCTAATATTTTTTCAAATTGTTCTCTTATTTGATGAAATAAAGTATTTCTTGAAGTACTACGTATATGTTTATTTACCTTCTTGTAATATCTTTCGAATCTAAAAGTTATGTCTACGCAAAATAAGTTGAGATATAATTCTTCTAGTTCAGAATTTTTTTTTTGAAGTTTGTCTATGTCTTTCTTTTCGTATTGAAAATTATTATAATTGACTAAAACCTCATAATATTTCTGAATGTTTAATGCATCGTTTAACCATACTACATTATTTACAGTGTAATTACTTCCTCCTACTTTAATTATGTTATATTTACTAGTCTTATTCAACATGCGTTTAAAAAAAGATCCATATCCATTTTTTACAGTAGGTACTTTTGATTTATCATAATATGAAATAGATTGTTTATACGATGATATATTTCCATCTGGGAATAAAGTTCTTATCATAAATTCAAAATTCTGTATGTTTATATCGTTAATATTAAATTTTTTGTTTTCTGTATCTTCTATATCTTCTGTCAAATTCATCATTTTTTTGAAAACAGACTTATTAAAAAAGAACTCTAATACCTTTTCAAATTTACTTTTTGAAATAATGTCATACGGGTATTTCTTACTAGGATGAAAATATGGATATTTGTCTAACTGCTTAACTCCGTTATATTCAAACATTGAACTGGTTAATTCAATGTTATTATTGACAGAAATATTACTTTTTATAATGACATTTATCTTAGCCAAAGACATTTATGAATGTATTTATATATATAAACACATTATTTTGTTTTTAAAGTGTTCTCTAATACCAGTTTAGCTTTGTCGAAAACTTTTATGGCGTCTTCTAATTCATTCTTAGATAAGTCATTTTCATCTAAACGTTGCATTTGTTCTGTAACGAAACCTTCTGGTAAACAACAAAAATAACTTTCTTCATTAAAAATAAATCCCATTAATATTATAAAAACACACGTCACAATAGTAGCTGGAAAAACATCTCTTGTTCCCATCCATGAAATAGCAAAAACTAGAATATAACTGCTAAAGTTATGTTTTATATAAGATTCTACAGTTTTTGGAATTGGAAGTGTTATAAACTTTGATGAAATATTCAAAAGTAAAATTATCATACCTGCAAAAAATTTGCTATCATTCACATTTTTTATATTATCATACAAATGACTCATATTAATGTTCACACTTGTTTTCATTCTATATTTTAATACACGAAAATATTAACTACTCGGGCAAATTTCAGAAACGACCATTTTATTTAATACAACTGGATTTCCTGAGTCAACTTTTACATTTGTACTAACAACTTTCCCACGTGACTGATTAGGTATGTTAATATTTAAAGATGAATTCACTGGGTTCGAACTTAAACACATCGTTGATGGAATATGTTTAGGCGTTTCACTAATTTCTTTATATGCTTTGTTTAATGATGTTAATTTAGAATGCTTAGGATTGCTCTTTAAATATTGAACATTTTTTTTTACTGATTTAGGGATATGCTCATTGTAATTTAGTGTTTGTTTAGAAATAAATGGCTCATTAATACATTGTATCAACAAAATATACACTAAACACGCAAACACTCCATATAATGGATTAAAGTCGGTATATAAAATTATTAAGATAGCCATTATAGTTTTTCCTAAAATAGAATGAACCCACATTTGGAAGTGAAATGGGTATAAAAAATAGAATAACAATAGCGTTAAAGGGAAGGACTGGAGTAACAATTGTATGAATTCTTCGTCTTTCATGTATATATTAAGTTATTTTTTTGTTTGCAAAAAAAAAATCTGCCTATTTTGTAGATAGGAATGTCTTTGTTAACACAAGCCACCCCATGGAATCAAGAAATCAACAAAAAAAAACCGAGAATGAAAGAAAGGTTTCAAAGTATTCAAGACACCATTAAAAATTCAGAAAACGACGAAAATATTAACAATGATAGAAACAAAAAAGTAGAAAGTATAATCGAGAAAATGACAAATATGAATGACGACTCTTCAGATTTAGCAGATTTTAATCCAGAATTACCCAAACCTCCTAAAGTAGATGATTTAATACCTAAAATTGAAAATATGGTTCCTGATATCAAAAGAGCGATTCCTAATGATATTAATGACTTATATGATCCTATAGAGTCGTATGAGAATAATGGAATAGAAGAAAATTTTGAAGGAATGGACCCTACCTCCGTTTATAAACGTAAAGGTAGCTCATATGCAGACAGTTATCAGCCTCATATCTCTTATAATAACAATTCTGTCCCTATGAGACAACACGTTAAGCAGAAGCCATCATACTCAGCAGATACTGATCTAATTGAAAAAATAAACTATATGATTCATTTGCTAGAAGAACAAAAGAAAGAGCCAACGCAAAATATCTTAGAAGAATACATTTTGTATTGTTTATTAGGTGTTTTTATGATTTATTTAGTAGATTCTTTTACAAAAGCTGGTAAATATGTAAGATAATTAATATGAATGACATTTATTAATTATCATGAAATATACTCACTAAGAAATAAAAATAATGTTAGATTTAAAAACAACTATGATCATATGGTACGAACTTATGTAATTTATACTTCTGTAGATAAACAAATAGACGCACCACCGTCCATTATTAAATTTGATCCTGTGATGAATTCATTTGATATTAAATAATATACAAATTCTGCAACATTATTACTTGTTCCAATTTTATGTAATATATGTTTATTTGAAAGATTTTCAACAAGAACATTTTCATTACCGCTCCCAACATGACCTCGTGATAGACCAGCCCGAAGCATTTTTGTATCAATTGCTCCTGGTGATATAGAATTTACTCGGATATTAAATTTTCCTAATTCTATGGCTAAATTTTTTGTCAAACCAATAACTGCTGACTTTGAACAAGCGTACGGTGCAATATTTGAAGAAGTAACTGTAGCATGAACAGATCCAATATTTATTATATTAGCATTTTTACTTTTTTTTAACATATCTATGCAAAATTTTGTAAGTAAAAATATTGGTCTTACATTTGAATTCATAGTATAGTCCCATTCTTTGATTTCGTATTCCCATATTGATTTACATATTTGTGTTGCTGCATTGTTTACGATACAATCGACTACATTTAACTGTAGTTTTTCAATATGTTCTTTTAATTTGTCTGCATCGCTTATATCACAACAAATAAATTTATCAATATATTGTGTATCTGTATCCTTTTTTAGGTCTATACCTATGGTTGTCCAATTATATTTTTTGAAGTGTTTGACAATTGATTGTCCTATGTCTCCATTTACCCCAGTCACAATAACAACTTTCTCATTGTTTAAGCCATGATACTTATGTAATTCTTCTGTTAAAACAAAGTCACTTTCTATGTCTATATCACTAGATTCAATGTCGTTCATAACATAAATATATGGTTTATATCCAACCCTGTGATGTCTTTCAAACAATATGTCTTTTTTGAAAATATATAGACATGAATTTTCCTCATATAAAGGTTCTAGTTTTTGTGTTGGAATAAGTTCATTTGGGTTATGATTTAATGCTGATACTTTATCGTTTTTATTTGTATATAATCGTGTTTGAAGTTGTTTTGCAGTAAACAAACTATCATAACCTTCTTTTTCTTTTTCAATAAATGTTTCAATACATTTATCTATTGTTTCTATTTTTAATAAAGGATTTGTAACATGTGTTTGTAAATAATAATCATAGTTTAAGTCTAGCTTCGTAATAATATTTTCAAGTAATACATTTGTTGGAGTATCTCCGGGTTGCAATTCTAATGGACGTTCATATACAGAAATCATTGTATCTTTAAAATCTGTTTGAACTGACTCCATTACAATGGGACTATTAGTGTCGATATAAATATGATTAATGTATTTACTTTTTAAGAGAGTATTTAAAATGATATGAAACAATGGTTTTTCATTGAAATCACGGAAATTTTTACCAGGAACACGCTCTGAATTATGTTTTATAGGTACGATAATACATATTTTCATTTATTTATAATAAAAATAAATATTTCTTTTTATTTAGATTAATTGAATTTATATAATTATTCATAAATCGAAGGATACATTTTAATTAATCTACTAAGAAACCTTCCGCCATTAAATGTATGATTTAATATAATATTTATATAATTATTTAATTTATCAAAATTAGAACCATTTTCAGGGAAACAAAAAAAATTAGCACCGTTATGTTCTACACTCATTTGAGCAGAAAAATTATCGTATATTAATGCTGATACTATATGTTTATGCTTATTTGCACATATATTTACACCTTGTCCTGTTCTACAAAAACCAAAACCGTATTGGATTTTATTGTTTTTAATATCATTACATACACTATCTATATATTCGTAATAATCGCAATTTTTATCAGAAAAACATCCATAATCTATAAACTTAATATTCATATTCTGTAACACTTTTATCATAGAAGATTTAGCTTTATATCCAGAATGGTCTGACGCTAAACCTATTATTTTATATTTATCTAATTTATTAAAATACAATCTTTCTATTAAAAGTTGCTCATTCTTAGTTCCTAATGGATACATATATTTGATATTATAATTTTTTACATCTATTTTATCTTGGACTAGTAAATTATATAATAATGATATATAGAACTTATTATTAAATTTAATACCTGTATCAAACATTTTTTTCAAATAATATAATAATAATTTACCATCAGTAAAACAATATAAACCGATTAAAGCGTTTTCACTAATTACTTTCTTTTCTTCTACTTTCAATACGTTATTATTATCATCAATTTTTGCATAGCTATGGAAATTACTATTTGATTTAAATGTAACTATTAAATTACCACTTAGTTTATTTAATATCAGTTTTTCACTTAAATAAATATAGGGGGTATGTATAATTATTTGTTCATTGTCAAAATCCAGTATTTTATCCCTTGCTAACATTATTGTTTCAGGCATACTTTGAGTTGTATAGTCACATGTTATTATAGTTACATTGTATTTGTTGCTAAATGAATTAGTTATATAAGTATCTAATGAATAATTTAGTTTATGTATTTCTTTTATAATAAAGATAACATTAATACTAGAATCTATAACTATATTTTCTAAACTTAATTCTAAAATAGTTTTACCATTAACTATTGTTAATGGTTTACAGAAACGATCTTCATTTCCACCGCAAAGTGGTAAAATGAATAACATTATACTTTTATATTAAATAATATATAAAAAAATATATAACATCTATTATATGGATAATAATATTGTTAATATATCCAATATTTTAGATATTCCTACAGAAAATATATTATTTCATGAAAATGAAAATACTATAATTGGTAATATTTGTAACATATATTATTATACTGTATTTTTTTATTATAATAACGGTAATAATACCAATAATAAAAAGATAATTCTAAAAATCAGTAACTTTGATAATGTTTTATCTACCGACGCAATAGAATTAAATTTATATGAAAACGAACTCTACTTTTATAACAATATTTCTAAGATAATAAATAATATTAATATACCTAAAAATTACGGAAGTTTTAAAGAAGAAAGTAAGCATGGGATTTTATTGGAAAATTTATCACAAAATTATAATGGTAATTTTAATATAAATTTAAATACTAATATACAATTAATTATTAATGTTTTAAATTCTATTCATAATTTACATTGTAAATTTTATTTCAATAATGATGATGAAATCATTGAATGTATGAGAAAATTAAAGAAAGTAAACGATATAGATCATTATTCTAATTTAATAAACAAACAATTTAATAATTTTATGATTCTAAATTGTGATTTAACAAAAAAACACAAAGAGATTATTTTAAATATTTACAATAATTATCAAAAATTGTTAGAAGAATGTTCTAAATTTCCATTATCATTTTGTCATGGTGATTTAAAATCTGGTAATATTTTTTTTAAAGATAACGTAGAACCATATTTCTTTGACTGGCAATATATACATTTAAATAAAGGAGTTAGTGATATTGTTTTTTTTCTAGTAGAATGTATTGAATTCAATGAATATACAGCAGACATAGTTGAAAAATATTATTTTAAATTAATTTCAGGAAAACACCCAGAAATAACATATGAAAATTATAAAAAAGATTTTATTAATTCATTATGTATTTTTCCATTTTTTGTTATGATTTGGTTTAATAGTAAATTAGAATATCGCAACGAAAATAGCGATTATAAAGATTCACCTACAAAATTTATGAACAA
>Ga0213869_10001544_pt1 | contig 17042 bp, 24 predicted proteins | sample PICome_10_FD_160083 | JGI IMG/M metagenome (GOLD analysis project Ga0213869, IMG submission 160083) | Coastal seawater microbial communities near Pivers Island, North Carolina, United States - PICO132 | ecosystem: Environmental > Aquatic > Marine > Coastal | place: USA: North Carolina...
TTCAAGTTTTTTCCAATGTTTTTTTAACACCTAGTTAAAATTGTTGGGGCTGAACACTCTTATTTTGGGTTTAGCGTGGCAAACGATCAATAAATTAGGATTAGATGGCAGAATATTGACATTTGGGATATATGGAAAAAGGAAAGTGTTTGGAAAACGCAAAAGATTTTGGGGATAGACATAGAAATGTAACTTAAAAGCCTCTGTGAAAAAATAGAGCAGTACGCGCGGCGCGAAATAAAATATTTTTGCCTAAGGGGTGCTACTTTTTGGGGGAAAATTTACGCGGTAAGTCCTCACTCCCGACCTCGCCAAACACTAAAGCGTTGAGCTCGTTACTGTGACGGCGCTGTTACTCTGGGCCAAGCGCTTTCTGCGTCTTTGGATACGTTGATTATGTCAATTTCGACCGTGAAAGCGTCTTTCATGCGCTTATATAGCCGCTGAAACGCGGGGGTACTTGCTCCAAGGTTGTTTACGTCGTCAACTTTGTTACTTTTTAGCCTGTCTCCTATTAAAATACAGCCGTCAGTATGGTCGTCATCATTTCCAATGTGGATGTATACATATTTAAAGCCTGGCACGTCTTGTAATTCAAAGTGCCAATCAAACCACGGATACTTAGCGCGGTATTTCTTAGTAAGTCCGCTTAAAACGCGCCTTTGTTTTACCTTGTATAGTCCTTCTGGAATGCGCGTCTCACCTTCAACCTTTACTTTTTGGTATTGATCCTCTAATGTAAAACAATTAAAGTATTTCCCTTCATAGAGGAGGCCGATAGTAGATTCTGGCGACTCAGAAAAGCGATATAAAGTCAAATGCATCTCAAGGCGACTCATTTTTTTTTATTTAAAAGGTGATTAGTTAGCGTAGACAAAGACGTTTCAATACTAGATAGTCGCGTCTCAACGCTTGCCCTAAATTGTTTGTCAACGCCGTCATTTAGTTTTATGCTGCCATCAATTTCGCTAACTTTGGTCTCTAATTTTGACAGCCTTTTATTTTGCTCTTTATCTACTAGTTTGTGTCCCAAAATACTACCAGACCCGCCAAGCCCAAGAGCGGCCAATAGTGTAGGCCAATCCTTAAACCATTCTTCCACGCTCCTATTACTTAGTAAGTTCTTGGAACTCATCAACGCTAATCGTTCCTTTGGCTAGCATCCAACAAGCGGCCAAAGCTAAAATTAAACGAATACAAGATTTGATAAAACGCGGCTTAACTAGCCTACCGACCCCCCCATCCTTAGAGGTAAGATTGTCGCGTAGTGAGCCTATAACAGGCGTTAAATCGGCAACGGTTGAAATAATTGTTTTTAAAATCATCTTTTTTTGTTCAAATATAAATATTTTTAGTTAAAATTGCGTATGGTCATTTATATAAATGGTGAAATCACGCAAGAAGTCGCTAACAGCGTTCGCGATCAGCTTGCTAAATCAAAAGACCCTATCGAATTACATATCGACTCCCAAGGAGGAGATGTCTTTGCGGGTCTCTCAATTTACAATATGCTCCAGAGGCGTGAGGTTGAAGTCTACGTCGACGGATTGGCGGGCAGTATTGCTAGCGTCATTGCATTAAGTGGAGATGAGAGGCCGCAAATTAGTGAGACGGGGACTTTTGCCATTCATAACGCACTTATAAATCAAACGCAAGGCAATCACCATGAACTCAGACAAGTGGCTAACAGCCTCGAAAAGTTCAGCGAGATCGTAGCGTCTGTATATGAGAAAAAGACCGAATTAGAACTTGAGGAGGTCAAAGAATTAATGAACACCGAGACCATTTTTACAGCTGAGGAGGCTGTAAAGTTAGGCTTTGCAAAAGAAATTTATGAGCCACTTAAAGCCGTGGCATATTTTAAAAATATAGATATGGGATTATTACAAAATTTTAGAAACAATATGGCGACCCAAGAGGCGTCAGTAACAGAGGCACAATCTGAGAGCGTAAGCGCAGAGGTCGAAGAAGGTGACATCGTTGCCGCATTTGATGAGGCACAAGTTGCAGAAATTACGGCTATTGTTGAGACCGTAGTCGCCGAATTAATGGCGAATGCAGACACAGCCGTTGAAGCAAAGGTCGGAGAAGTGACCGCGCAAATACTTGATAAAGTAGTAAGCGAGGGCAGCGCTCCATTAAAAAAATCAATTTCACAGCCTACGCAGCCAATGAATGGACTACAGGCATTTTATAACGCGAAAGCAAAAATTAAAAACAATAAAATATCATGAGCGATATCACACCAGTCACATTGAACGCCAACGGAATTATTCCGATACCCAACTACCATTTACCCGTAGTTCTTGGCGCAACAACCATCGATCGAGGATTGATGAACGTTAGACCTTCATACATGGATAAGGTCGAAATTATCAAAATGGACTCAAGCGCTAACAGCTTGCACGCTCCCGTTTCAACACCTACCACAGGCGTAGGCGATTACGCTATCACTAATAGGTTAATCACTACAGGAGATATTATGTATTACAGGGAGTTTAACCCACTCAGAGATTTCGAGAACGAGTACGAATGGCAGTACAGCACAGGACGCCAAGTAGATGCACGTTTAGCGGCAGTTACTCAGACAGCTATTAACGAGCTAGCATCTGGCGACATTGCTGACGGTATGGAAAACTTGATCTGGAACGGGGACACCACAAGCGCAAGCGCGTGGTTATCTAGATTTGACGGTCTAATTAAATTACTTGACGCGGACAGTGATGGAGATCTAAATAATATAGCCTTTGGAGCGGCCTTGACTGCTGCTAACATTATTACAAAGATGGAAGCTATGATCGCAGCTTGCCCTAGTCGAGTCTTGGAAAATCTCAATATTAAATTTGTTGTATCTCACAAGGATAAGCAAAAATTATTCGAAGCGTATAGAGATGCCACCATCACGAAAGGCATAAACATAATGGATGCGGGCGTTCCTACGCTTGCGGGTATCCCTGTAGTGTCTTGTGGCATTCCAGAAAACAAGGCTTTGCTTGGAGTATTTAATAACGGCCGAGATGGTCAGTTGCAAGCTGCTACTTGGATGGATCAAGATAGAGGTATCGTAGTCGATCGAATCGCAGCCAATAGCGAAGATTTCTTTATCAAAGCATTGGTAAAATTCGGCGTTCAGTATACTAGAGGTTCTGAAATCGTTTACGGTAAGCAGTAATGAGCTGCGCGGGAATTTTTGAAGGAGCGACCGTCTCATGTGCTGACCCTTTAGCGGTCGGCATTGAGCAGCGGTTGTTTCTCGCAAACTTGGAAGATGTAGCATCTTTCACGTTCGACGGAACTGAGACCAATATGGTTACAGGCATCACAATGGAAACAGGAAAAACCTTTTTCGAGTTTGAAGGCCTTAAGCAATCGATTAGCTGTCAGTCTGAATTCGTGCCAAAGCCATTTTCTACAGCTTATAAGCATACGGTAGACTTTAGCGTTTTTAACGTTACGGCCTCACAGCGTAGAAATTTGGAGGCTATGGTATTTCAGCCACAAGTTGCGATAACTTTCGGGCCCAATGACTCAAGTCTTGGAAATGGTGCGTTTGAAATACATGGCATTAACGCGGGTCTTGAAGTTGTTACAAATATTCGTATTCCCGCCGACAATGAGACAGGCGGAGCGTACAGAATACAGCTTGCAACGCCTGACGCGGGGGGAATTGAAAGCGCTTTGCCAAGTGTTTTCTGGACTGACCCAAGTACAGGAACTTATGCATCAGCTTTAACAGCTTTAGTAGCATTAAAATCATAATTATGGGAAACCTAAGACAGAGTAAGTATAAGTCTGTTTTTCTTCAAAACCTCGAGGCCAAGCGCCTCGGGGTGAAGAAGGAAGAAGAGGCAAAGCCAACGGCAAAAAAGACTTACAAAAAAAAGAAAGTAAAAAAATAGATGGAGTTTTTAGGATCATTTGGCGCTAAGCCTACATTTCAGCGCATCGCTACGCCACGCGATACCGTTGACAATATTATCATGTACGGCGTAGACAATTTGTATCCTCAATTCATTGAATCTATTTTTAATTTAAGCCCAATAACAAAAAGCTGCGTTAATTTAATGGCGTCTTTTATTAGAGGCGACGGCTTTGAGAATGGCGACATCGAAGTCAACGACCGCGGCGAGACGGCTAACGATATTCTCTGGTCTATCTCTAACGATCAAGCATTATATAACGGCTACGCTTTGCACTTAAATAGCAACGGCCTAGGGTCAGTTAAAACCGTTGAGCATATACCTTTTGAATTTGTGCGCCTTGGCTTACCAGATCAAAAGGGACGTATTAGAGACGTACGCGTTTCGAATAATTGGGAGTCTAGTAACGAACAAGCCTTACCAAGTGATAAGCTAAACGCGGTTAGATACTTATTATTTAACGACGCAGACAACGGACGTGAGGCGCTCACATCAAATAGGGGGATGGTATTATATTCCACACCGAAAAAGAATGAATACGCGCTAAGCTCTATTGATCCGATAATCGAAACAGCGCAAAGCGATAACGAACTACAAAAGTTTGAACTCGGAAACATTACGAACGGCTTTTTATCTATGTCGATCTTTAAGTATCCAAGTGCGGGAGATAGTGAAGAACAAGAGGAGGCAATTAGAAAGCGTTTAAATGAATTCCGTGGGGCAAGCCATGCTAATAGCGTTCTCGTGATAGGCGTAGATGAGGACAGCGAAAACACTCAAAATCTTATAGAGCAAGTACCCGCAAATAATAACGATTCACTCTTTATTAATACCACGCTAAATGTTAAGAACCGAATCGTACAAAATTTTGCTTTGCCCTCGGCTTTACTTGGGATGTTACCCGCGGGGGCTGTGTTTACCGCTACCCAATTAGCTGATGATTATACCTACATGAATTTAAGAACCAAGGACACGCGAAACCACATTGAGCGACAAATGGCAAAACTAGGTTTAGACCTTGGTAAAATAATACCTAATCAATTCGAATCTTCTCAAATGGCAGACAATGGCACTATTACAGGATAAATTACTATTTACAAAGGCCGACATTGCAAAGGCTAGAGAGATTAGCGCTAACATAACAGACGCGAAAATTGAGCCATATATAAGAGAGACGCAAAGCCTAAACGTAAAAACCTTTCTAGGGGATCAACTTTATTTATTACTTTTAAATGACTATACGGTTGCGTCTAATTCATTCGGATCACAACGCTTTACAGACCTTTGGTTCGGTTCTGACTATACTAATCGAAGCGGTGTAACGGTAAGACAAAACGGCCTAATGCTAGCAGCTATATATTTCTGTTATGGTCAGTTTATTTTACAACAAAATACTAATGTGGGCAGATATGGCGTGGGCAGTCTAAATCAAACAGAGACAGAGACTAGCGGCACATCAACAGTAAGAACTAAAAAGAATCAATCGGACTCAATAGCCCTCAACTACCAAGCGGCTGTCGGTTTATTCCTAAATGATAAGTCCACCACATACCCAGAGTGGCAAACCAAGACCACAAATGGCCAGAAAATCGCTGCGCCATTCTTCAAAGTATAAAATATTTATTAGTTTGTTTGGTTAGTTTAATAAGTTTAGTTAGGTTTGTAACGAATCAGACTAAACTTATTATGAAAACTTATACAATTACCGAAGATTTATATAAAGCAATTATAGAATCAGTATACCATAAAGGTATATGCTCCACGCATGGAGATAATATAAAATTTGATGAAAAAGAAGTTCTTCAACAAGCTATTAAAACTATTGAAGATCAACAGTATATATATGAGGATTAATATAAAAATACCTGACGACATTCACACAGCCCTCAAGGTTAGGGCTGCTAGTGAATCTATTACTTTACAACAATTAATTATTAACATTCTAAACAAACAAAAATGAGTTTTTTACCTACAGATTACCAAGCGCCAAAGCCAAGCGGCGGCGGCTATACTAAATGCCTTAAAGGCGATACAATACTTAGATTTTTAGGCGATCCCATTACAGGCTATGAATGGTGGGAATCCATGCACGGCACAGAGAAGCCCGTGAGATGTAATAACTTTGATGAGATCAGAGACGAAAACGCGACACAAAAGGCGAAACATTTTTGGGCGTGCGCTGTGTGGAACTATGAGGCTAACGCTGTCCAGATATGGCAGATAAACCAGAGGACAATACAGGAGGCAATAATGAATTTAATTAACGATCCAGATTGGGGCGATCCACGCGAATACGATCTTAAAATAACGCGCACAGGAGACGCACTAGAGACCAAGTACACCGTTAGCCCTAAGCCAAAAAAGGACTTATCAGAGGCTGCTAAATACGAGTTTGAACTAATGAACATCAAACTAGAAAAATTAATTACAGGAGATGACCCATTTGAAGGATGAGTACGCAAAACGGAGAGCCAGACATAGGCCCGACATTCGAGGAATTTTGGGACTTATACGACAAAAAAATAGATCGTAAGAAATGCTTAAAAGCATGGCAAAGACTTGACCCGATGACGCGTCAAGAGTGCATCTATCACGTTGTTAATTATGTGGAAAGTACACCAGATAAACGCTATCGCAAAAACCCATTCACTTATTTATTTAATGAATCATACTATGACGAAATTATCCAGACAAGAAAATCAAGGCATAGGGCTGCCTTTGAATACATCATTGACCACTATAATACGTGAAGTTGAAGAAAAAAAGGAAGTTCAAATGGCTTTATCTGGGGCTATGTACGGCGTCGCTAATATGTATAGCGACGTCGATATCAAAGCGCTCACGGCAACAATGGACGCCTTTTATAGAGAGTTCCAATACGAGCCGCTTTCTGTTTTTATAGACGTAATAAACGACTTTAAAACAGGCAAAGTGAAGGTATTCGGACGAATTACGCCTACCCAGATACGCGAGAGCATAATGGATAAACTAGATAAGATAGCAAGAGAGCGCGAAAATGCTCACTTGGATAGAAAGGGGGACGCGGGAACGCGTTCTACCCTTACTTTACGTGAGGCATTAGCTAAAGTAACCACTCAAAAATGAAGATATTAAATTTATACGCTTGCTTAGGAGGCAATAGATATAAGTGGGGAGATGCACATGATATTACAGCTGTGGAATTGGACCCGGAGGCAGCGCGTTTGTATCAAGAAAGATTCCCAAATGATACCGTAATAATAGGAGATGCACATCAATACTTATTAGATCACTACAAAGAATATGATTTTATTTGGTCTAGCCCTCCATGTCCAACTCATAGCAGGATTCAAACTGGTATGAAGAATATAAGAAAAATGGCATACCCAGACATGACTTTGTATCAACAAATTATATTGCTTAATAATTTTTATACTGGCAAGTATGTAGTTGAAAACGTCATCCCATATTATGAGCCATTAATCCCAGCACAAAAAAGGGGAAGGCATTTATATTGGGCTAATTTTAAACTACCTAGTATTTTAACTACTAGGAAAATAATTATCGGGTCCGGCTTAAATGAAGTTAAAAAATTATGTGATTTCCATGATTACGACTTTTATAAATACAAAGGAAAACAACCCACTAATAAAATGGCTAGAAATTTAGTTGACTATGAAGCTGGTAAAAAAATACTTGACACCGTGCTTGGTATAATTGTTAAAGAGAATGTTAACCAAATGGCTTTATTTTATGATTAATAGCAGAGCAAAAGGCCACGCATACGAGTTGCAAATAGTTAACCGGCTAAAAGAGTTAGGCTATGACGCTGTGACTAGTAGATCAGAAAGCAAGCGCATGGATGATTTAGGCGTCGATATTATTTCGACAGATTTAGACTTTCATATACAATGCAAGGCTGTGGAGAAATTAAAACCTAGCTTACATGACATATTGAAAAGGATGCCTACAGATAAAGTCCCTGTCGTTTATCACAAACGTAATAATAAAGGGACTATTGTTTCACTAAACTTACACGATTTTGAAAGACTTTTACTCATACAAACCCGCGATTGATCCTTTTGAAACCTACAAATTAGCGCGAAAGGAATACCTAGAAAAAAAGATAAGAAAAGAAAATTACATTTCATTTTTAAAACGACTTAGATATTATGAACGTAGACGAAGCACTAAAACTATTGGAGGCAAAAGTTGAGGATGATATCCACGACTTGACGCCAAAAGATAGGCTTTTATTTTGGGCTAACTTGCTTGAATTTAAAAAGGCTAAAATTCAAAGAATACCTTTTCTAGTACCAGAAAACGACGCAAAAATTATCATAGAATATGAGGACTATAAGACTGAGGCACACGCGAGTATTTCAAAGCCTTTGGACAAGCCAGAAGAGGATTAACGCATTCAGAGGCGGCGCAAGGTCTAGCAAGACACATAGCATTTTGCAAGGTATTGCCATCTGGTTAGCCTCTGGTTATTTCGGTGATGACTATGTACCTAAAGGTACTTTCTCAGTAATTCGCGAGACGCTACCCGCTTTGAGGGCGTCAGCTTATAAGGAGTTTATTAATTTACTCCAAGATATGGACGTCTATTATTATGTAGACCATCGCAAGACATTGCTAGAATTAGAGTTTGAAAATAGAATCGTTCAGTTTTTTAGTACGGACGACCTAAATAGTGCTAAGCTGAGAGGTAGACAAAACACATTCTTTTATTTAAACGAGGCAAATACAATACCTTTTGAGGCCTTTAATCAATTAATAATGAGGTGTGAAAAGTTTTGTATCTTAGATTATAATCCCGCGGGAATAGAAAATTGGTGCAAAACATATATAGAGGATGACCGCCAACATTGGCCAGATCAAGACGTTAAGCTAGATGTAAGCACCTACAAAGATAATCCTTACATACCTACAGAGATGGTCAAGGAGATTGAAGGATTAAAGAAAACAGATACAGACCTTTGGAACGTATACACACGCGGCAATTGGGTGCAATCTAGAAACCTAGTCTTTGAGAAAATAAACATTTGCCAAGATGTGCCACAAGGTAAAGTATTTTTTGGCTTGGATTTTGGTTGGAACGACCCTTCTTGTTGTATAAAAGTTACGAAAGTAGAGGATAGAATTTATATTGAGCAAATCTTTTTTAGAACTAAAATGCTATTAAAAGACATAGCTGAGGAACTGCACGCAATAGGAGTACATAAGGTATACGCTGATAATGAGCCGCGAACTATTAAAGAACTTAGAAATAGAGGAATAAGAATAAAGCCCGCTAAAAAGGGCAAAGATTCAATAAGACAAGGGCTTGGATTTATTAGGACTCACCAGATATTTATACATGAGGAGGCCTTAGAAACCATCAAAGAGTTTAGGGAATATAAGTATAAACTTGATGATCAAAACGATCCCACAGATGAGCCGCTAGACTTAAATAATCATTCAGTAGACGCCACCAGATACGCGCTAAGCCTTGCACTAAGGGGGGCTGTAACAATACGATGAAACGATTTAAAATACATTACGATGATGATATTATTGGCGGACAGATACCCGATTCATGGGAGGAGTTGACGGTCAAACAATGGGCCGCGCTTAGGCCTAACGTTTCTGACCTTGAATTATTGAGCGTATTATCTGGCATTGATCTAAGCTACCTAGAGAATACACGGGCAGACCTAAGCCCCGCTATTGAACACGTGTACCAGAGTATTAAGGATATGCCAGAGGACTTAAACCATTTAGCCAGAAAGCCGCTAACTATTTTAGGTCATCAAATCAAATTCCCCAAAGACATCAACTTTGCAAGGTATGGCCAGAAAGCTATGGTTAAAAATGCAATACAAGGCGCGGAGGATATGCGGGAGATCGTATCTGATGTCATCGCGATATATGCGCAGCCCTCAATAGATGGAAAATTTGACAGCGCAAAGTTAGATCCTATTAAAAAAGCTATTGATAATCTGCCTATTATTATGGCATGGCCGTGGGCAGTTTTTTTTTTGAAGAAATTAAGCGCGTTGAGGAGGACTTATCTAAGCGATTGGAAGCAATACCAAGCACAGCAGAACAGACAAAAATGAATAGCTTTTATGATATGGCGGGTTCTAAACGATTAGAAAAGTGGGGAGATTTTATGTTCATCGATCAGCTTTGCAAGACTTATCCCCAATATACGCACGATAATATCTGGGATATGGAACTAATAACCGTTAATAATTTAATTATTTTAAACAGAGAATTGGGGTACGTTAACTCTAAAACTCAAGAAATCCAAAGAAAATCATGAGTATTTCAATAATTGTAACGCTAGCCGCATTCATATTCGGCTTTTTTTTTGCTATCTTTACAGCAATATTTTTCATAATACTAGCAAAATATGAACATCATCGCAACAACCCTAAAGAGCATAATAGAGGCACAGGGTTTGACGTACCTAAGAGCAGCGAACCCAAACGACCTTAATGAATTGGTGGGCAGTTATGACCTATCCAATGGCGTCGGTGTATATGCTAATTTACCAACGGTTGATAATATTACATACAGCCAGAATAGTAATGTATTAATGGAGTACGGTGTTGAGGTGTATTACCTTAAATTAAGCACAGGAACAGACGACACAGCCACACAAATAGACGTAATTTTAGACGCTCTAAAGCCAAAAGTAGACGGCATGATAGACAAACTTAACGCCTCAAATATCATTGCTCTAAGCTCCTTTATAGACGGATACGAACTAGAGGCTATTGAATCTATTAACATTACTAGCGAAGTGCTATCTGGGTGGAAGCTCAGCTTTTCTTTACCTATATTCCGCGATACTTTTGAATGCGCTTAATTTTAATAACGAATATCGCGAGTTTCTTAACGATGTTAAGGACAATTTAATAGCGCAGATTAAAAATAAAGGGCTAAACGCTACAGGCTACGCAGCAAATACGCTTAGAGTGGTCGCAAATCAGAAGCTAGAAGCTGAACTAAGGGGGACAAAATACCTCAAATACCTTCAAACAGGCGTAGGATCACAGCCTAAGTCTATAGGTAAGCGCTTTATAAATGCGTTAATGGAATGGATTAGCGCCAAACCAAACGTACAGCCAAACCCAAAACAGACAATAAAACAGCTAGCCTTTGCTATTGGCAATAGTATTGTAAAAAATGGCACATCTATTAAACGAGGTCGAAAAGGAATAAGCGTAAGCCAAGCAATAAAGGAATCAAAGACTAAATTAATGAAGGATATGGGTCAAAAAATGCGAATAGATTTCACTAATGGTTTAAAAGTAAAGCGGAGATAATGGCACTAACAATAACAAGCGAACCAATTCGAACTATTGACGGGGTAACAAGTAACGCCAACGCGTCACGCTCTCAAATACCTTTTATCTTAACGACTACAGATCAAGCACAGCCTAATTTTAAAATCAATATAATAATAAGGAACGCAGCGAATACGGCCAACTTAGTAGAAACAACTTTTAAATATAGCCCGAAAGATGACGGCACTTTATTTTTAGACGTCGGTCAGATACTCACAGAATACCTTGAAAAGAATGGCCTTGTATCTGTAGAATTTAAACTAAGATATTTTCAAACATGGACAGGATTTACAGCGCCTACCGCTGACTCAGCTAATAGCTATTTTGCAATCTATGCCCAGAAACAAATATATAGTTCTGGAGGGGCTAACCTTTACAATCATGTATTAAGTACTACAGGGCTAAACACGGCATTAACTAAGTGGAGCGAGCCACGAATCTATTCTAATTTTAAAAGGACTATAGGTATTTTGTACCCTACATCTGAGGGCGCTATATTGACAATTACATACCTAAACATTAACAAAGGCGTAATTAGTCAGCTATCAAGCGCGGCAATACCTAACACTACAGGGGTTCAAAACCTAGACCTACAAAATTATACAACAGCTATTCCAACTAATTGCCATTGGATTAGTGCAGCGTTTACAACGCCAAGCGGTAAAAGTTTGGATACGGTATATTACAAGGTCACAAAGGACTGCTCTAATCCTATATTTATAGAGTATCTCAACAGCTTAGGCGCATACGAGCAATATATATTTGATATTAAACAGGAAGTCCAAGTATCTAGCAGCACAGGAATAGCCTCCTCGCGGGCTATAAATGAGGACTATGTATCGGCAAAGGTCACAAATATAAGAGTGGCTAACGATTGGGTACAGCAAATAATATGTCAAACCGATCAACTAAGCAATGCAGACTTATTGGCTATTAGTGAGATAAAGCGCAGCACGTCGGTGCGTGTATTATTAACGCGTGACGGCTCTAAGTTTGTGCAAGTGGTAGCCACTAATAACCTTAGCGACATCTACAGCACGGATAACGCTAATAATGGATATAGCTTACAGCTACAAATGCCTAACAATTTCAATGTATTTGAGGCAATAAATTACCAATTAACACCTTCACAGGCACATTTAAATATCGCATTTACAAGCGCCTATAACTAAAATATCATGGCAAAGAAAACGAGAACCGAATTAAGTACGTCTGCAATAAATACTAATTTACCAGATAACACGCAAGAACTAATCACGCCAACAACTGAACGCGCACAGCTAGCAGATGAAAGAGAAAGCGTAATAAATTATAAGGATGATTTAGGAGGGACAGGCAACGCGGGGAAATTCTTAACCGTGGCAGTAGATGGCGAAAGCCTTACAATGGTAGACGCTCCGACAGGAGACGTCACAGGCACAGGCGTAGCGGGTCAAGTTACTTTCTGGGATGGTACTAATAATATCACATCAGATGCTATGCTAGTTATTGATGACACTAATAAAATATTAAAAATAATTATTCCAAACGCCAACGCTAGCGGCGGAATTAGTATTGATCAACAAGGAACGACAGGCACAGGCTCTTTGCAGTTTTTAGATGATGGGGTATATAAGGCGCAAATAGTTTACGACGTTTCTGATGGTAACTTAACGCTTAATTCAAACGGTGATATAAAAATAACACCTACAGGCGACACGGTTATATCTGGAGGTACGCCATCAGTTGAACACGTCCGCATATCCTCGGGGGGTTTGGCTACATTCTCAAACGGCATTAAGTTTGGAACTGGTGCAACCTTAGACGCATACGAGGAGGGGACTTGGACGCCTACGCTAATCAGTAGTGTTGGAAGTTTAACGTCATACACAAGTAGCGGAACATATACGCGATTAGGTAGATTTATTGAATTATCGATAGAGTTTACAATTACAAATAATGGAACGGGTGCATCTGTTTTATATATATCAAATATACCTTTTGCAATGAGTAATACAACTACGGCAAGCGGAAGCGGAGTAACTCCAATACTTGGAACAACATTAAACGTATGGCATTATACGGGTGCTTATTCGATAGCAATGTATACTTACAACGGTAGTTATGCGGGATCAGCATATAATACAAGATTACAAATAGGATACGAAACAAGTTAAAATTATGAGTTTAGAAAAAGTAATAAAAATAGATCAAATAGAAATAGTCGGAGACTATAAAGCGATTCAAGTAAGAACGGCAACGGTTGTCACAGATGACGGCAAAGAGTTGTCACGTTCCTTTCATAGGCACGTACTTAGTTGTGATGCTGACATAAGCGGAGAAGATGCAGAGGTGCAAGCGGTATGTAATGCGGTGTGGACTGATGAGGTTAAGGCTGCTTATGCTGCACATCTAGAAGAACAAAACGAATTTTTTCCTAGTGCAACACCAGAAGAAGTAGGTGGCGAATAAACTACAGATATTATCTGGTGGTGAATCCTTCGACCTATTTGACGGTGAGGCTGAGCGCTTTTATATTACTTATCAAATACATGATCTAAGTAATTTGCAGACGCGTAATGGCGACTTTTCGCGTAGGGTAAGCCTACCGTTAACGGCAAAGAATAAAGGCATACTAGGCGCTGCTTTGCCTACTATCTCACGCTTTGACTCGGCTAATGTTGGGACAATACCGTGTGATATTATGGTTAATGATATGCCCGCTTTATCTGATGCTTATTTTGTCATTGATACACAAGAGGAAAACTCAGTAACCATTCAAATTTTTGGCGGTATATCAAAATTCTATAGTGATTTGCCAGATAGTTCTATTAATACGCTATCATTTACGGCATTCGATTGGACATCTACCAATTTAATAGCCAATACAAACAATACGGACGGCGTAGTCATAGCCGCCTCACAATGGAGGACTAATCAATCTTACAGAGTGGTAGATAGTCAAGGCTCTAGCGTAGCGGAATACCACGAGGCGGGCTTTTTTGTATATACTCATTCAATATTAACTAAAATATTTGCGGGATTTACAGACTTAACCTTTGACACCTCAGAAATGGACGCGCAGTTTAGTAAATATGCTATAGCTTGTGCCATGCCTAGCATACATGACCAAATTATTGCGGGTGAAACGGTAACGACTAGTATTAACCCACATGACTATTTTCCAGATATCAGTCAAAGAGATTTTGTGAGGGAGATTTTTAAGCTGCAAAATATTATAGCTGTGGAGGCTAATAATGTGGTCACGCTTAAATATTTTAAAGGTCTTGAAACGGCATCATCTGAGAATTTAGTATTAAACTTTGATAAAGATAAGACCATTTACAACACGTTTAAGACATACAGCCAAACGAATGAACTCAAGTATAGCACAGATGATTTTGTAGAACGCACAGATGCGGACAGCTCATTCCCTGTAAATTCTGAGACGTTGCCTTTATCTAATACTATTATACAATCAAAATTTTTTCCTTGTGATATTGGTATTGTAAACACACTTAGAAACGAAGCGGCAATACCATGTTGGGATTATGTTAGTTTTCGGTCTGCTGCTAATTTTAGCCCTACATCTGGCACTAAAAATTTTACCACAAACCATGCCTTTGAGGGAAAGATAGGTGACATCGTAGCGTTTACAGCGCAGACAGGAACGTATTTTCGTATAATAACACTAGCCGCGGATAAATTAAGCGGCACAGTAGACCGTAATTTCAACGCTAATAATAGTACTAACGTACCTTTATATTGGAGGTACACTTTTAACAATCACGAATTAAGAATAGTTAGTCTTGAGGACACCACAAATTTTTTATTTACTATAAATGGTGAACTTTTTAGCAGTCAAACCCCTAGCAAAAAGGCGCAATTTATAGACGCCATGAAGTGGTCAGAATTAAAAGGAGAATACTATCAATTATTAGTAGACACAATGGCTAAGCCTTTTATAATTAAAGCGTGGATTAATATACCTACTATTAGCCTATTAAAACTAAATCCTTTAGCGCCTGTATATGTTGAGGATTATAACGCATATTTTTATATTAACAAATTAGAACAATGGAAGCTAAACACTAGCTGTAGAGTTGAGCTAATACAAATACCTATCTAATGGCAGAAGAAGAAGTATTAACGCTAAAAGTAGAAACCAAAGGAGCAAAGGAGGCAGCCAAAGAGATGACGGCTGTAGAAAAAGCTACAGATAAAGCCAACGACGCAGCGGAGGAGTACGAAGATACTCTGGGCGATCTAGCCAAGGAGACAGAAGTATTTGGCGTATCAATCAATGGCATAAGTTCAGCATTTAAGGGTAGTATTAAAGCCGTTAAAGGTAGCGTATCATCATTGAAAGCATTTAAGACCGCGTTAATAGCTACAGGCGTGGGCGCTTTTGTTGTGGTTCTCGGTACACTAGCCACAGCGTTCGCAAGTACATCTCAAGGCATGGCTTTGGTGGAGGATGTAAGCTCTATATTAGCTAATACTTGGGCTGTAGTAATTAAAAGAGTAGGCCTTTTAGCTAAGGGATTAACAGAGTTTTTTTCTGGTAATTTTAGCCAATCATTTGACACCTTAAAAGAGTCTGTTTCTGGCTTTGGTGCTGAAATAGCAGAAGCAGCAGTACAAGGCGCAGAACTAGCCCAGAGAGAGCGCGATTTAGTCAAAGAAAAGAACGCTTTGCTAGTCTCACAAGCGGAGGAAATAGCACAACTTGAAAAGCTGCGTAATTTCTCGGATGATGTCACGCAAAGCCTAGAAGATCGTATAAAAGCCACAGAAAAAGCCAGAGCAATTATAGCAAAACAGAGCGCTGACAATGTGGCTATAGCTGAGAAAGAACTACAGTTATTTAAGGACTCTAACGACCTCACAAACCTAAGCATAGAACAACAAACACAGCTAGCAGAGTTAGAGGCTGAGGCATCAATTAAGAGAGGCGAAGCCATCGCTACAGATACAGGAGAACTAACCAAATTAAACGGTTTTAAGGATGAACTAGCCGCCAGAGATGAAGAGCGCAGACAGGCAGCGGCTGACGCTGAAGCGCTAAGAATAGAACAAGCCAAAGAATATGCAGACGCAGAACTAGCTTATATTAAGGAGGTCTCAGATGCCAAAGATGCAGCAGACGCAAAGGCTGCAAAAGATGCTAAAGACGCAGCAAATGCAGAGATAGCAGCAGCACAGGAGGCAGCAAATGCCAAGCTAATAGCAGAACAAGAATTAATCGCGGGAGTTGGAGCGCTTAGTAATAAATTTACAGCAAGCGCGGCAATTGCTCAAAATGCAATTGCATTAAGAGATACAATAAGCGCCACATTAGACGCGTTTAAAAATACTCAAGGGGGAATTGTTGTAAAGTTAGCAGCAGCGGCCACAGCAGCAGCGACAGGCGCGGCTTTACTTGCTAAACTTAAAGCCGTTGCAGTACCAAAGGCAGCTGATGGTATGCTTGTAGGCAACAGCCATGAGCAAGGCGGAATCTTAATTGAGGCTGAAGGTGGAGAGGCTATAATTAATAAAAGATCGATGGCCATACCATGGGTAAAACAACAGGCTAGCTACTTAAATGAGCTAGGTGGAGGTGTTCCCTTCTTCGCTCGTGGTGGTATGGTATCAACTCAAGAGCAAGACCCATTCACCAACCTACAGAAGAGCATAGAGACCCAGAGAACAGTACTAGTATTGGATGACTTGGACACGGCCCAGAGTAACAGCGCCGTCACAGTAACGAGCTCAACGCTTTAGTGTTTGGCGAGGTCGGGAGTGAGGACTTACCGCGTAAATTTTCCCCCAAAAAGTAGCA
>Ga0213869_10001546_pt1 | contig 17036 bp, 19 predicted proteins | sample PICome_10_FD_160083 | JGI IMG/M metagenome (GOLD analysis project Ga0213869, IMG submission 160083) | Coastal seawater microbial communities near Pivers Island, North Carolina, United States - PICO132 | ecosystem: Environmental > Aquatic > Marine > Coastal | place: USA: North Carolina...
CATTTTGGCATGGTTGATGGTAAGAAAGTACCATTAGATTTTCCTATCGAATTAACAATTGATGAAGCTAAAAAAGCTAAAAAGAAAAATACTAAAAAATTAAATAAACCAATGCGCGACTCCTCAGGAGGTAAAGCATATAAGGTTTATGTTAAAGACCCTAAAACTAAAAAAGTAAAAACAGTACGTTTTGGTTCAGGTGGTTTAAGAGCAAAAATCAATGACAAAAAAGCACGTAATGCTTTTGCTGCTCGTCATAAATGTTCTCAAAAGAAAGATAAAACAAAAGCAGGATACTGGTCTTGCCGTTTACCACGTTATGCAAAATTACTCGGACTTAAATCAAATTTCGGAGGTTTCTGGTAAACCGTATCGAGATTTAGAAATCACAAACAAATATATTATTCGTGAATTTGGAGAAGACATTGACCCAATTGAGTTAATGTGGCATCGTGATGACGAAGACCGTACTATTGAGATTATAGGTAAAACCGATTGGGCAATTCAACTTGATAATAGCTTGCCTACCTCACTAAATGAGCGTATATTTATAAAACGTCATGAGTGGCATCGTGTTATAAAAGGCACAGGCAATTTAACACTCAAGATACATTTAGACTGATTCATAGCCAGTCGATTCTAATTCAATTTTTATGGGAGCTGTGGCCCCACAACTTGGATTCCTAAAATATCTTTCGTATATTTAAGGGTTAAAAATTAAAATAAATGGCAGAAAAACTAGTAATCGTAGGCGCTGGTGTAGCAGGTGTTAATGCTGCAACCAAACTTGTAGACAACGGATTCCCAGGAGAAAACATCACCATTATTGATATGGGCAAAGATCCATATCGTAGACCATATTCAGAAGTAATGACTGGTTTCTTAGGAGCTGGTGGTTGGAGTGATGGTAAATTAACTTACCATACAGCAATTGGAGGACATATGTCTAAGTATTGTGGTGAAGAAAAAGCAATGGAATTATTTGATGAAGTAATCAATAATTTTAAACGTTTCCACCCTAAACCATCAGAGGTACAATGTTCAAACCCAGTTGCAGAACCAGATTTTATTAAACCATATTTCGGTTTACGTTTGTTCCCTGTATGGCACGTTGGTACAGATTATTTACACGAGATTGGTAAAAATTGGTACGACTTTTTAGTAGATAGTGGTGTTAAATTTATATGGGATACTAAAGTAACTAGCATTGATTTTGACGCTCAAGAATTATTTATAGGAGAAGAAGAGTCATTTATTAATCCTAAAAATTGGCCTATTAATTATGATCGTCTAATGTTTGCAGTTGGTAAATCAGGTATCGATTTTGGTAAACAGCTAGCAGACGATTATAAATTACCTACTGAACCAAAACCAGTACAAGTTGGTATTCGATTTGAAGCACCCCAAAAACACTTCCAAAAACTAATTGATATTAGTTATGACTTTAAATTATATAGAAAATTTGAGGAAGGAGTATCGCTTCGTTCATTCTGTACTAACAATAATGCCGCTTACGTTGCTGTTGAAGAAACGTATGGAGACCATAGCTACAATGGACATGCTAAAAAAGGTAAAGCATTTAGAAATGATATGACTAATTTTGGTATTTTAATGGAAATACCAGGTATTGAAGAACCTTTTAAATGGTCAAGAGAATTAGTATCTAAAGTAAATAAGGATGGTACTGGTTTATATTATAGCCCTACACGCACCCCATCTACAACTTCTGAAGGTGAAAATGTAAGTGCGGTTGTAATTAATGATGCACAAATGAATGAAGTAAGAGATGCATTCCAAGGTTACTATAAATACATTGATGATTTTATTGATGATATGAAAAAAGTATTTCCAACATTAGGTGATGATTGGGGTGTTTATGTTCCGGAAATTAAGTATTTAAGCCCTGAACCCTTAGTTAACTATAAAAATTTATCATTAAATGATTACCCAAATGTTCACTTTGTAGGTGATGCATTAAGCGCAAGAGGTATTACAGTATCTGGAGCACAAGGAATCTATGTTGTAGATTCTATTCTAGAACATTCAGAGGTTGAATACCCAGAATTTTTTGAACATTATTAATTTGGATACCCAATATAATTTTCGTATATTTAATAAATTAAAATAATAAGTTATGGCTAAGAAAGTAAGATTATATGAATACAAGGAAATTAATTCACGAGGAGCAATCCTACATTTAGCAAGATATCAAGGTGATGAAAATTGGAAATTCCATAGATGGGATGGTCCTGCTATTGATCCTTATGATAAAAATAGTGAAATGTTAAAGTCATTTTACTTAAATGGCATTCAGTACGAAGAAGAAATTTATAGTGAAATTATGCAAGAACGTGAAGGTTTACCTTGGTATAAAAATTCATCGATGAAAAATCTTCTATCAGATTATAGAAATTAATATGAGAGAATTAACAATAGAAGCCCAACCCTACAAAGGTGATCGTCATGAGAAAGCATGGGGTCATGAATTATGGATTATTAATAATGAACTTTATTGTGGTAAACTTCTGGTATTTAAAGCTAATAAACAGTTTTCAATGCATTATCATCTTCTAAAAGATGAAGCATGGTATATCTCAAAAGGTAAGTTTGAATATAAATACATTAATACTGAATCCTCAGAATTAAGATCTATAATAGTTAAAGAAGGAGATTGCATCCATTTAATGCCTGGTCAACCTCACCAAATGTTAGCTCTTACAGAAGGAGCTACTATATTCGAAGTATCAACACAACACTTTGATAGTGATAGTTACAGGGTACTTCCTGGTTCATCACAGGATAAAAATAATGATAATTTAATATGAAAATAGGATTATGTGGTACAATGAGTGTAGGTAAAACTACACTTGTTAATGCTCTTCAAGAGTTAGATTATTTTAAAGACTATAATTTTAGAACAGAACGTTCTAAGGAACTAATGGCGAAAGGTATTCCGATGAATACAATTTCAACATTAAAAGGACAAACAATATTTTTGGCTGAACGTGCTAGCGAACTAATGTTTGAAAATGTAATTACAGATAGAACCGTAGTAGATGTTATGGCGTTTGCTAAGGCATCTAAATCTATAGATGCTGTTGACAAACAATCATTTGAAGAATATGCTAGGTTATTTTTAAAAGAATATGATTATATATTTTATATATCACCTAAAGGTATAGAAATAGAAGATAATGGTATTAGAGAAACGGATATTGATTATAGAAATTTAATTGATACTACTATCAATCTGATTATATCAGAAAATAAACATCGCATTAAAAATTACTATGAAATTTCAGGTAGTACGGAAGAACGAATTACGCAAATAATAAATAGTATTAATTCTTAATATATTTATAATAAAATACATATTATAATGAAACGTAGAGAATTAGCAGAATACATTAAAGAAACTATTGTAGATGTACTTACAGAAGTATCTCAAGAAGATGTTGATACAGCTAAAGCATATAATGATGAGTTAGAAAAAACTAAAGCATTGCAAGCTGACTTAACAGAAGATGATGAGGTAGAACCAACATCTAAAGATATTAAAAAAAGTGATTCTATTTCTACAATTTCTCGTAAGCTACAAGATACATCTAAAGAAATGCAAACTGTAGTTAATAAATGGAAAAAAGCTGAAGGCGAAGATAAAGAAAGATTATTAGCTCGATTAAAAGAACTAACTAAAATCAAAAAAGAACTTGAAGGCCTTATTTAAAAATATCCAAACTTTACTTATTGTAGTATTAGCAGTTTTATTGTTCTTACAAAGAAGCTGCTCTTCTACACCTCCAGTAGAACCTGAAGTTATTACTGAAGTAGTAACTAGATGGGATACATTAAAGGTTGCCACAAAAGAGTATGTGCCTAAATATATTAGAAAAACAGTAGTAGAAATTGACACTTTTCAGGTACCGATTGATACAATTTCAATTTTAAAAAATTATTATGCTAAGTATTTTTACACTGATACTATTAAGGTTGATAGCCTTGGTTTTATAGTGATAAATGATACGGTTACTCGTAACTTAATATCAAAACGAGATGTTCAATCCAACATATTCATCCCAACAACTACAATTAATAATACTATTTACCTCTACAAAAGGGAATTTTACGGAGGTGTTTCGGTAGGAACAACTAATCAAGCAGTACAAAATATTAATGGTGAATTATTATACATTAATAAAAAAAGAAATGCATACGGTTTTGGAATAGGTTTAAACCCAGATTTTCAACCTGTCTATACAGCTCGCATGTATTGGAAAATAGGTAAATGAGTCAAGATTTAAGAAAAATAATTCAATCTGAATATGTTAAATGTGCTGCGGATCCAACACATTTTATGCGTAAATACTGTTATATACAGCACCCTCAACGTGGACGTATTCCATTTAATTTATACCCATTTCAAGATAAAGTATTAAAGTTATTTCAAGAAAACCCATATTCAGTAGTATTAAAATCTAGACAGTTAGGTATTTCTACTTTAGGTGCTGGTTATTCTTTATGGTTAATGTTATTCCATAAGGATAAAAACGTACTTTGTATTGCAACAAAACAGGATACAGCTAAAAATATGGTTACGAAGGTTAAATTCATGTATGAAAATTTACCTTCCTGGCTTAAAATAGATGCACCTGAAAACAATAAATTAACATTACGATTAAGTAATGGATCACAAATTAAAGCAACATCGGCAAGTAGTGATGCTGGTAGATCAGAAGCAGTTTCCCTTCTATTAATTGATGAGGCTGCTTTTATTGATAATATTGGTGAGATTTGGGCTTCAGCTCAACAAACACTTGCTACTGGTGGTGGGTGTATAGCATTATCTACTCCGTATGGTACAGGTAACTGGTTTCATCAAACATGGGTTAGAGCAGAAAATGCTGAAAATGATTTTCTACCTATTAAACTTCCTTGGTATGTACACCCAGAACGTGATCAAACTTGGAGAGATAGACAAGATGAATTATTAGGTGATCCTAGAATGGCAGCACAAGAATGTGATTGTGATTTTAGTACCTCTGGTGATACTGTATTCTATGCTGAATACTTAGAATTTTATGAGCAAACTTATATCAAAGATCCCCTCGAAAAACGAGGTGCTGATCAAAATTTATGGATTTGGGAACCAGCAGACTATTCTAGAACCTACCTTGTGGTTGCAGATGTTGCTCGTGGGGATGGTAAGGATTACTCTGCGTTTCATATTATTGATATTGAGACTAATACCCAAATTGCTGAATATAAAGGGCAATTAGGTACAAAAGAATTTGGCCACTTGTTAGTTGGTATTGCTACTGAATATAATGAAGCTTTACTTGTAATTGAAAACGCTTCAATTGGTTGGTCTACTATCCAAACAGTAATAGACAGAGGATATACTAACCTTTATTATTCAGCTAAAAGTGATACTACAAGATCTGATTCGTATTTTGATAAATATATGGATACAAGTAAAATGGTCCCTGGATTTAGTATGACATCAAGAGTTAGACCTTTAATTATAGGTAAAATTCAAGAATATGTTAATGATAAATCCGTTACTATTCAATCAAAACGTTTGCTTGAAGAAATGAAAGTATTTATGTGGAAAAATGGACGTGCTGAAGCTCAACAAGGTTATAACGATGATTTGGTTATGGCATTTGGGATTGGTATGTTTATGCGTGATACATCATTTAAATTTAGCCAACAACACTTAGATATGAGCAAAGCAGCACTGAATGGTATTGCTACTAATAAAGTATCTTGGAAAGGTGGTTATAATGCTAATAATGTTGATAACCCCTATACACAAGAAATAAATGGGAAACAAGAAGACATTAGTTGGCTTCTTTAGACAATATTTATAATAATAAAATATATTATGGCTGATAAAGGCTTATTTACTAGATTGCAAAGATTATTTTCCTCGGATGTTATTATTCGTAATGTAGGAGGTAATCAAATAAAAACAATCGATACAGACCACATCCAAACCTCAGGCGAGTTTGCTACAAATTCTTTAATGGATAGATATAGAGGAGTCTATCAAAACCCAGCATCAACTTCATTATATGGTCAGCAGTTCAATCTGAACTACCAGTATATGAGAACTATGCTTTATTCAGATTACGATGTAATGGATACAGATGCTATTGTAGCATCTGCTCTTGACATTGTAGCGGATGAATGTACACTTAAAAATGATATGGGTGAGGTTTTACAAATTAAATCCTCAGATGAAGATATTCAAAAAATATTATATAATTTATTTTATGATGTACTTAACGTTGAGTTTAACTTATGGGCTTGGACTCGTCAAATGTGTAAGTATGGTGATTTTTTCCTTAAACTAGAAATTTCAGAAAAATTTGGTGTTTATAATGTAATCCCGTATTCAGCATACCATATCGAAAGACAAGAAAATTTTGACCCAGAAAATCCATCTAAAGTAATATTTAATTACAACCCAGATGGTTTTTATGGTGGTTCTTCTTCAGGTTATTACAGTGTTCCCAACCAGCAAAATGCTAGTATGATTTCATTTGATAATTATGAAGTCGCTCATTTCCGTTTACTTTCTGATATGAATTATTTACCTTATGGTAGATCATATATTGAACCAGGCCGTAAATTATATAAGCAATATGCGTTAATGGAAGATGCTATGTTAATTCATAGAATTGTTCGTGCACCTGAAAAACGTATATTTAAAATTAATGTTGGTTCTATCCCACCTAATGAAGTAGAAAACTTCATGCAAAAGACAATCTCAACCTTAAAACGTACTCCGTACATGGATGAGAAAACAGGTGAATACAATCAAAAATATAACATGCAAAACTTACTTGAAGATTTCTACCTACCAGTTAGAGGAAATGATCAAGCAACTCAAATTGAAACTACACCTGGTTTATCATATGATGGTATTCAAGATGTTGAATATTTAAGAGAAAAATTATTTGCTGCCCTTAAGGTGCCAAAAGCATTTATGGGTTACGATGCTGATCTATCAGGTAAAGCAACATTAGCAGCTGAGGATATTCGTTTCGGTCGTACAATTGATCGTATCCAACGTATCCTAATTTCAGAATTATATAAAATTGCATTAGTTCACTTGTATGCTCAAGGGTATAGAGACGAACAAATGACAAATTTTGAGTTAGATTTAACTACTCCTTCTATTATTTACGATCAAGAAAAGATTGCATTGATGAAAGAAAAAGTAGATCTAGCAGCTCAAATGATGGAAAATAAATTAGTTCCAACAGATTGGATCTATGAACACATATTCCATTTTAGTGAAGATCAATATGAAGAATATAGAGACTTAATTGCTCAAGATCAAAAACGTCAATTCCGTCTACAACAAATTGAGACTGAAGGTAATGATCCACTTACAACAGGACGTTCATATGGTACACCACATGATTTAGCTTCATTATATGGAAGTGGTAGAATGGATTCAGACCCGGCAAACGTGCCAGATGGGTATAATGAGAAAAAACCTTTAGGTCGCCCAGAAGAAAAAGTTTCTAACATTAACACCCAGGATAATGTATTTGGTAAAGATCGTTTAGGTAAAAAAGAAATGAAAGCCAACGAACCTCAAGGTTTAAGAGAAAGTGCTGAAAAACAATTTCTTAAAAATCGTTCTTTATTAGAAAATATGGATAAAGAAATAGTATTTAAATCTGATAAGAAAAAAGAATCTTTGTTAGATGAAACAAACATTAAAGAGTAATATCTCCTTATATATTTATAATAAATCCTAGTAGGAATGAACATTAAACATTCAAAGTATAAAAATACTGGTATCCTTTTCGAATTATTGGTTCGTCAAGTAACTGCTGATACACTTAACGGTGTAGAGTCTGCCGCTATTAAATTGATCCAAAAATATTTCGTTAAATCCGAGTTAGGAAAGGAATATAAATTATATGAAGCATTAACTAAAACCACAACCCTTACTGAAAGTAAGGCTAATGTTTTAATTCAAACGTTGTTAGAATCTTCTAAAAGATTAAATCGTAGAGCTCTTAAAAAAGAGAAATATAACTTAATTAATGAAATTAAGACTAGCTACAATTTAGAAGAATTCTTTAAAACTAAACTTCCACATTATAAAGTACATGCTGCTTATTATATGTTATCGGAAGTTCAAAACACCGAAGCTTTAGTAGATACTAATATTATTGTAAATAATAAAATGACTCTTCTAGAGCATCTCTCTACTTCAGATATTAATGGAGAAAAAGTTGAAGCTGAAGTATTAAAAGAATTCCAATCGTACGATAAAGATACTCGTATGCTTACCTATAGAATCTTAATGGAGAAATTTAATGGTAAGTATGATGGTTTACATGCTAGCCAAAAAGAAGTATTAAGACAGTATGTTAATTCAGTTGATTCAACACCTGTATTAAGAGAATTTTACAATACTGAAGTAGATAAAATTAAAACTCAATTAAATGAGTTATCTTCTCAAATTACTGATAAAGCTGTTCAAATAAAGATTGATGAAGTAAATACTTTAATCGAAGAATTAGATAAAACATCTAATGTAACATCTGATAACATTGTAAATATTCTCCAATACTTAGAACTAGTAGAAGAATTAAAAACAGCCCATGCGTAAAGTTGGTGATACTGAAGTAAAAGGTGGTATACAAACTACTGTAACTAACATCAACCCAGAAACGGGTCAGATTACTTGGGATGTCGATTATACAGCAGATTACAAAAAATTATTTAAAGATATTACTGACCTAATGAAAACTGCTAAATCAGTAGCAGATGCAACAGGTGAACCTTTTTTTAAAGATCATTATTTAGATATTAGAAAACGTAGAAATGAATTAAGAACATATTTACGTAATAATAAATCTGAAGAATATGCTCGTATTAAAGGATTAGATGAGGATAGTGCTGCTGGTGGGGGTAATAGTTTTTCTGCTCAAGCCGGTGCTGGTGCCCAATATGCTACCCCAAAGGCTTTTAGTAATAAAAAGAAAGGTAAATATTCTGATGGCGGTGTCATGGTAAGAGATTTTGGATATAAATTAGTACCAAAACCTCATTCTACACCAGGCATAGAAGTTAAATATTTATGGGGGAAAAAATAATATGTATAAGTATAAATTAAATTTAAAAGAACGCGATGAAAGTCGAGCTGCATACCAAGAAAAACGTATTGCTGCTTTTCAAGACATCGAAAAAAGATTAAATAGTTTATACCCTGTAATAGATAAAGCTAAGGATGAAACCATAGCATACTACCAGGATAAACCAGAATCATATAGTGTTGTATATGCTACTGATTTAGTTTTAGATTATTTAAACGACATTGACAAATTATTAAAACAACAATAATGAAAACACTTCAAGAACAATACAATCTTATTAAAGAAGGGAAAGGACACAAAGATGTGTTTATGAAATCTGCTCGTATGCAATTCCCTAATCTCTTTAATAACTTAACTAACTTTCCAACAGCAGTAAAGGTATTGAAACAAAAATCAATTTTATCAGAAGGTATAGGTGGTGTTGTTACCCAAAAAACTGCTAATCCTTTTGCTAACTGGGAAAACTTTTTAGCTGAAGAAACAGCAGCTGGAAAAAAAGATGAAGCTATTAAAGCTGTAGCTAAAGAGCCTAATAAAGAAGTAGTCGATATGGAAACTAAAGGCTATGATTATAAAGATCCTAAGCTTATTGATAACATATATGGTGAAGCGTTTTTACAAGGGTACTATACAGAAATGAAAGACCCAGCAAATAAACTTAAAACTGTAGATGAATTAAAAGCCATTGTAGCTAAAAATATGATGGATGATATGACATACTATGCTACTAATGCCCAATTTGGTATTAAAGGTATAGGATACACAGAAAATACTCCCGGGTTGGAAGTATCAGATAAACCCCTTAAAGGTAAATATGCTTCTTCAGGTATGGAGGAAGTTAAATTAAAAGAGAATACAATGGCTAAATTAAAAGATTTATTAAAAGAAACCCTTAGTGGGTATGTTGATGTTCAACCAATGAATATCCCAACTCCTGTTCAAGAAGATGCTAGAACCGATGCTGAAGAAGAAGGCTATAAGGATGGTATGCGTGATGAAAAAGAAGATCTAAAAGATAAGCCTAAAAAGAAAAAAATTAAAAAAGAAACAATTGATTCTAAATTGTCTGAAATTGAAAAAGCAGGTAAAGTAACTACTTTAGAAGCTCAAATTGAAGCTTTAGATGAAGCTATTACTACTAAAAATGAAAGAATTTCAATGGTTACAGAAGATGATAATCTATCTGAATTAGTAGACAAAGCTAAGATGAAAGAAATGCAACGTGAAGTTAAAGAGCTTGAAAAAAGAAAAGCTAAAATGGAAAAGTTGTATGAAAAAATGTGTGGTAAAGCTTATGTTAAGACTGAGATCGTAGACGAAGCTGATGAAATGAAGTACTAAAATGAAAAAGGTACTAGTAGAAACTCAGATTTTTAAACCTAAAGGTTTAATGCTTACCGAAGGAAAACTCTCTAATAGAGGGAATCCTATGGTTGAGGGTATCCTAGCTACTGCTGAAGTAAAAAATGGTAATGGTCGTTACTACCCAAGAGAATTATGGGAACGTGAGATCGATAAGTACATGGAATCAGTTAGTCAAAATAGAGCATTGGGTGAATTAGATCATCCTGAATCTTCTATTATTAACTTAAAAAATGTATCCCATAATATTACTGAAATGTGGTGGGACGGGGATGAAGTATATGGTAAAATTGAAATTCTACCTACTCCATCAGGAAACATACTCAAAGCATTGATTGAAAATAATATTACTGTAGGTGTTTCATCACGTGGAATGGGTTCACTTGAAGATAGAGGTGGTGTATTAGAAGTACAAGATGACTTTGAATTACTATGTTGGGATTTTGTTTCAACCCCATCTAACCCAGGTTCATATATGGAAATTGTTACCGAAGGTAAAAAAGCTCAAATAAACAAATATCAAGGTGTTAATAGTATCGTAAATGAACTTTTATGTGCTAATAGTTGCACTTGCTATTTAGACTAATACCTCTGTATTGAGGCGCTACCAAAGAACGCTCTCCGAAAGGAGGGCGTTTTTTATGTCCCTTTATATATGTATAGCTGTAATGTGAGCAATATACTATGTTCTATATAGTATTCACTAATTAAATATTTCTTATTACGTCTCCTAATAGGCGTACTCCACAAACTAAATTTTGAGGTAATTATGGCAAACAGAGATCTGCTTAAAGAAGCAATCGCTGACGCAAAAGCACTTAAAGAAACTGCTATTGCTAATGCAAAAGTCGCTCTAGAAGAAGCTTTCGAACCAAGACTCAAGTCTATGCTTTCAGCTAAACTTGAAGAAATGGAAAAGGAAGATTTGGAAGAAAGCGATGTTGAAATGAACGAGGCTAAAGAAGAACTCGATGAAAAATCTGATCGTAAAGACGGAGGTGAAAGTAAAGAAACTAAACGTACAGAAAAAATGAAGTACGGTAAGGATCTAGCTGAAGCTGAAGTAGACGAAGAGATGGATCTAGACGAAATCTTAGCTGAACTTGAAGAAGGTGAAGATTTATCTGAAGATGCAAGAACTGACGCTGAGGAAGAAGGCTACAAGGACGGCATGGAAGATGAAAAAGAAGACATGGATGATGAAGACGAAGATGAAGAAATTGATCTTGACGATTTATCAGAAGATGATCTTAAATCTTTTATCGAGGATGTAATCGCTGATATGGTTACTGCTGGTGAATTAGAAGCTGGTGATGAATTCGAAGTCGAAGACGAAGATGAAATCGATGTTGAAGATGACACAGAAGTAGACGTTGAAGTTAATGAAGCAAAAGAAGACATGGATGAAGGCTACGGCAAAGAAGACATGGACGAAGAAATGCGTAAAGATGATATGGACGAAGGTATTATGGATAAGCTTAAAGCTGCCTATAATAACAAAGAACTTTTATCTAAAATCGTCACTGTAGATGGTGAAAAAGTATCTATGAAAGATTTATTAGGTTTAGCTTCTAGCGGTGCTAGTGCTGGACAAGCAATGTCTGGAGCAGGTAAAATGTCATCAATAGGTGAAGATGCAAGAACTGACGCTGAGGAAGAAGGCTACAAGGACGGCATGAAAGACGAAAAAGAAGATATGGATGAAATGAAAAAAGAAATCGAGGAATTGAGATCTGACCTTCACGAAACTAATCTTTTAAACGCTAAATTGCTTTATACAAATAAAATTTTCAGAGCTAAAAACTTAAAAGAAGCTCAGAAAGTAAAAGTTCTAGAAGCATTTGACAAGGCGTCGAATGTAAAAGAAGTAAAACTTATTTTTGAAACTTTAAATGATGGTATGGTTGCTAACGCTTCTAAATCAACAATTAAAGAATCATTAGGTTCAGCTTCTAAACCAGCAGGCGTTGCCGCCAAAGCTCCTATCATGGAAATTGATCCACAGGTAGCTAGATGGCAGAAACTTGCAGGTTTAAAATAATAATTAATATTTAAATTTTAGACAAATGTCACAATTAAATTCTCTTTTGAATGAGTCTGCTGGAAGTTGGAAAAACTTACAGTCAGATGCGGCTAAATTAGCCAACAAATGGGACAAGACAGGTTTGTTAGAAGGTCTCGGTCACGAGAGCCAGAAAAACAGCATGTCAATGATCCTTGAAAACCAAGCTAAGCAATTGGTAACTGAGATTTCTCAGGACGGTGGTTTAGCTACTCCAGGTGCTATTGGTAATAGCTTCTCTAATCAAGCTGGTGCTGGTGCACAGTGGGCTGGTATCGCCTTACCATTGGTAAGAAAGGTATTTGGTCAGATCGCTGCTCAGGAATTCGTTTCTGTACAGCCTATGAACTTGCCTTCTGGTCTAGTATTCTATTTGGATTTCCAATATGGAGATATCAAGAATGTAGATACAGGTACTGCTCCAACTGATTTTGCAGCTGATTCTTCAGTTTATGGTACTACAAACACAGGTTTGTACCCATTCCAAACTGACGGTGCTGCTGGTAACGGTTTATACGGTCCAGGTAGATTTGGTTACTCATTACCATCTCAATCTGCTCCTGCTATCGCTGCTGCTTTCACTTCTGCTTCTTGGAAAGATGTAGGTTTCGATTCGAACCTATCTGCTTCTGTTGCTGCTGGTGAAGTTGCTCAAGTAGTAATTACTCAAGCTAATATTACAGCTGTAGGTAACGGTGTTGCTGATGTTGAAGCTGTAAGAAGCTTTGCTGCTTCTGCTGCTGGAGTTGTTTCTCAAGCTAATGCTTATAACTATGCTGATGCAACAAACGTATATCTATTCGTTTCTGCTTCTGCTGGTAATGCTGCTGTAGCTTGTGATTTATACTACTCACAACAACCTGCGGATAACACATTAGGTGATTTCCAAAATTCAACTAACATCCCAGAAATTAACATCGAAATGCGTTCAGTTGCTCTTGTTGCTAAAACAAGAAAATTGAAGGCTGTATGGACTCCAGAATTCGCTCAGGATTTAAATGCTTACCAAGCATTAGATGCTGAAGCTGAGGTAACAAACATCCTCTCTGAGTACATTTCTTTGGAAATTGATTCTGAGATCTTAGCTATGTTGATTTCCGATGCTGCAGCTGGTACAGAGTACTGGTCAGCTAACGGTAATGAATTCTATGTTTCTGGTGATGATTTCACTCAGAAAGCTGCCGGTGGTGGTGGATTCTACAACACTCAAGGTCAGTGGTTCCAAACTTTAGGTACTAAGGTAAATAAATTATCAAATGAAATTCACCGTTTAACCCTTAGAGGTGGTGCTAATTTCATGGTAGTTTCTCCAACTGTATCTACTATCTTGGAAAGTATTCCTGGATTCGCAGCTGATAACTCAGATGCTGAAAAAATGGAGTACGCGTTCGGTATCCAGAAAGCTGGTCAATTGAACGGTCGCTACAAAGTATACAAAAACCCATACATGACAGAAAACACTATCTTGTTAGGTTACAGAGGTACTCAGTTCTTGGAAGCTGGTGCGGTATTCGCTCCATACATTCCATTAATCATGACTCCTTTGGTATACGATCCAGATACATTCGTACCAAGAAAAGGTCTATTGACTCGCTACGCGAAGAAAATGCTAAGACCAGAATTCTACGGTAAGATCTATGTAAACGGATTGAACACTCTGTAATAGAGTAAGACCATAGAAAGAATTAAGCCCCGCGTAAGCGGGGCTTTTTTTTCATATGTATAATAAACAATTAAATGTTATTATTTTATGGCTATTAATCATCATAATGATGAGGTTTTTAAACAAAAAAGAAAACCCAAAAATCCTATTAAGTTTAAAATCAAATTAAACGAGGAACAAAAAGAAGCTAAAGCAAAAATCCTTAACAATACAGTTACCTTATTAGGAGGCTCTGCAGGTTCAGGGAAAACTTTATTAGCTTGTCAAATTGCTCTTGAAAAATTATTCATGAGAGATATTGAGAAAATCATTATAACACGACCTACTGTGAGTAAAGAAGAAATTGGCTTTTTACCGGGTGATCTCCGCGAAAAAATGGACCCATGGGTACAGCCTATCTACCAAAATATGTTTGCACTTTATGATAAGGTTAAAATTGAAAAATACATTACAGATGGTGCTATAGAGATAGTTCCTGTTAGTTTTATGCGTGGAAGGACCTTTTTAGATAGTGTTGTTATTGTAGATGAAGCACAAAATGTTACACATGAACAAATGGAAATGATTGTAACACGTTTAGGATTACGATCAAAAATGATAGTATGTGGGGATGCTCACCAAACAGATTTAAAATCTAAATCTGAATCTGGTTTTAAATTTCTTTATTCTGCAGCACGTAAAATAAAAGATTTATGTGCTATCACATTAACAGCTAATCATAGAGATTCAATTGTAGAAGATTTAATTAGTTTATATAATGAAGCTGAAGAAAAAGGTATCACCTTAAACACATCAGGATCTATTAGAAAACGTAAATAATAATATTTTTTCTAATATTTATAACTAAAACTACACATGGCATATTGTCCTCCAAAAACCCCAGCTACTGGCTGTTTAGATGTAACTATACAGGAATCCATCATACTGCCTAATTTTAATGTCCAAAATTCATTTAATACATTTACTGTATGTGGAATTAAAAATTATGTAACAAGAACTGAGGTTATTGATTACCAATGGAACTCAGGATCTTTAACTGAAGGTGGGATTGGTATTATAGGATTTGTTCCTGATAAAAAATCACTTACTCCTGGTTCATTTGTTAATTCAGATGTAAAATATATTAGAATAACTAACTTACCAGATAGTGATAAATTTGCAAGTATATTCTGCATTAAAACTAATGCTGAATCAGTAACATTTAAGGTTGACCCAGGTCAATCACTTATTTTAAGTAATGATGCATTTGAAGTATCATCATCTGTTACAGCATCTTTTGATTCTATGAATGAAATTAAAGCAATGGCAGGAGATAGTAGTGATGCAAGTTATACAGGTAGTATTCAAATTGAATACGTTGTAGCTTCATCTTAATATAAAAATAAAATACAATGGCAAACATTCCTATTTGGCCTGGTTCATCATCATTCTCTCCTGGAGATACTCCATTTGGTTTTTATGATTTTAATCCTGATTTTCAAACTGATGCAGATAAAGTAGCAAAGTTTTGTGCTTTACGATTAGGCTATCCTATTGAAAATGTTGAATTACAGAATATTAACTTTTATGCTGCTTTTGAAGAAGCAGTAACAGTTTATTCTAACGAGTTATTTGCTTATAAACAAAGAGAAGATTATTTATCTATAGAAGGATCTAATTATTCATACGAAAAAACTAATGTTGATTTTGCTAATGCTCAAATTATACCTAATTTACAACCTATTATTAATCTTTCCCAACAATATGGAACTTGGGCTGGTGTTGGAGGTAATGTAGATTGGTATAGTGGTTCAGTAGCTGTAACCCAATCAGTTCAAGATTATGATTTAAATGAATGGGCTTCCTCAGTAGGATTAACTGGTAGTGATGTTGAAATCATGAGAGTATTTTATGAACCATTACCTCCATCTTTCCAATTCTTAGGGGATATGGGTTATAATGGAACAGCAATGGCAATGTTTGGTGATACAGCAGGTTATACTGCTTATGGAGCTAATAGTTTTTTAATGATGCCTCTTAGTTATGATATGCAAGCCATTCAACAAGTTGAAATGTATAGAGATGTATTATTTTCTAACTATACATTCCAATTAATTAACAACAAACTAAGAATATTCCCTATTCCAGATGCTAATGATACTGGTGGTAGAATTTGGTTTGAATATATACTCAAATCAGATGAATTTTGTGCTAGTATAGATGTTAATCCTAAAAAAATATCTAATATTTCTCAAGTTCCCTACAGAAATGTAGATTATGACAGTATTAACTCTGTAGGTAGAGCTTGGATATTTGAATATACATTAGCATTAGCTAAAGAAATGTTAGGTTATGTTAGAGGTAAATATACACAAGTACCAATCCCAGGAGCAGAAGTAACATTAAATCAAGCAGATTTATTATCTTCAGCTGAAGCTGATAAAAATAAATTAATTGATAGATTGAGAGATTATTTTGATCAAACTTCACGTCAATCTTTATTAGAAAGAAGATCAGCAGAATCAGATGCTCGTATGAGTGAGTTAGATAAGGTACCAATGACAATTTACGTAGGATAATGGCATTATTTGGAGAAGCAAGAGATATAAGTTTTTTTAGACACATTAATAGAGAATTAATGGGTAACATTATCTCTCAACAATGTGTTTACTACAAATATGATTTAGGTGAAACTAATGTAAATATCTATGGAGAAGCTTCTAAGGGTAAATATTTCCACCCACCAGTACAATTAAATTGTTTAATTGAAAGAAGTGAACAACAATATCCTGAAAATGATTTAGGTGTAAATTTCAATTGGAATATTATATTTAAATTTTTAAGA
>Ga0213869_10001547_pt1 | contig 17020 bp, 11 predicted proteins | sample PICome_10_FD_160083 | JGI IMG/M metagenome (GOLD analysis project Ga0213869, IMG submission 160083) | Coastal seawater microbial communities near Pivers Island, North Carolina, United States - PICO132 | ecosystem: Environmental > Aquatic > Marine > Coastal | place: USA: North Carolina...
TTGGGGAGATACGCCTAAGCCACACACCACGCAACCAGGCGGCGTAGCGTTGTCTTCATTCACGATTGTTCACCCTCGCCCGTTCGACATTCTCGGCGTCATGGCAGCACTCGGACTCGACGTGACCGTCGCCGCGACGGAGCGCGGCGAGGGACGCGCTCACCTGCGCGCCACCGTTACCGGACCCCGTGGCGAGCTTGACCTCTAGCCCCGCTCGCTGCACCAATCTCACGTTCGAATTCAACTGAAGTACGCGGGAAACTGTCTCCCAGTTGTGCCGATACGACGTGTCCGAGGATCAGTCGGCCGCACAGTTAAGTATTGACATCGGACGCTCTCGCCGGTTGTTTGCCGAGGGAGCTTTCACCAGCGGGGGCATGACAGTGTTCAAGCACGGCGACCGATACCCCGAGCCGTGCACCAGTCCGAGCTGAACGGCAGCTATCGGCAGATTTTGCGGATCGGTGGGCGACAGGAGTCGCCGGGACGCCATCGCATCGACCACTGAGTTCGAGCTCAATTGCAATGCTGAGGTTTTTGTTTACCGAGGATCAGCCCGAAATGAGCGGGGCACCTGCGCCGCGTGACCGGATTAGCATCGGAGTGAGTAGTGGTGGCGGCCTCGGCGAGCGTCATATCCGAATTCCCGGCACAGTCACATTCGAGGACCAAGGCCTGCTCGATCTGAATCTCCGGTACATCGGGAGTGCGTGAGCTTGGCTATCACAGCGATCTCTGCGACGGTGACATCGACATGCGACATCGGCCAAGTGCGACACCTGCATCGCCGCACATCCCCCAGAGCCACTTACCGATTTCGTTTCATGTTGGGTTTCGACAGATCCCGTACTGGGTCTCGATCGATCCAACGGATGCCGTTGCTAGCAGGGCTCCATTGGTCAAGGTGTTCAAAAAAGTGCGACTTTCGACACACGGCCGGTAACGTTTTGCCGTCAATCAGATCTTGTTGGTTGGCCCGCTCGCGGCGGATCAGGTCTCCGGGGGGTGACCTGATCCGCGCAGCACTCTTAGGCCCAGTGACAAAGTCGGCGATCGAGCGGTCAAGCGCCGTGAGAAGCCGCGGTTGGGTTTGGCTGCGTAACACCGTCGGAATCGCAGCAATGAGTTACAGGACTTCGTGCGAATGATCGTTTGTTCGGGCAACGACACGACAAAACAAGTGTCCGATTCCGGTCACCGGGTGTATCGCCGAGTTTTGTGCGATCGCCGCGAGCGACATCGCTGTCACGTCGTGGGACCCGTGTGGGATCTCGAGCGTGCAAAAGGCCAAGACGTCGCTGACTGACCGGGCCTAGCTGGCAAGACCAGCGCGAAGGGCGAGTAAAAAGTTGTTGAATATGGCCGCACTGCTGTGACTCGTTGAGTCGACCATGCCACAGTGTTTAAATGAGCCGAGTTTGTGTTTTGCTGACGGTCTCTCTTCTAGGCCTGACCGCGTGCGGCGGTGGCAGCGACGACGCCACTAACGCAGCGCCTTCGAGCGAAGCACCGACCGACACCGAACCGCCCCCTGAATCTGCTGCACCGGTGGAAACAGAACCGGCGGCCGACACAACAGTGGCCCCTCCTACCGCGCCCGACGGCGCTGTCTCGGTTGGGCTAGTCGAGTGGGCCATTGAGACCGATCTCGAGGTCACTGCCGGCACCGTTACCTTCGACGTATCCAACAACGGCGACTTCCCACACCACTTCGCGATTGCACGCGGCAACAGCTACGAAGAGCTCCCCCAAAGTGGTGGCGGCGCCATCGACGAGATCGCGCTCGGCGATGACTTCATCGGTCGAACGGTGAACCTGCGAAGCGGGCAAAGTGAAATTATCGAGTTTGATCTCGATCCTGGTAACTACGTTTTCTTCTGCAATATTGCCGGCTCAGTTAGCCATGCCGCGCAGGGCCAAGTGCTAGCGGTCACTGTTGGCTAACCGCCGTCGTCGTTACAGATCAGATTCCAGTCAGATTTCCAACTATCCCTTGGCGCGACGCGTGATTCCGAAGAGTTTGCCAGCAACTTTGCGGATCTGAATTTCGTCAGATCCCTCAGTGATTCGATAGCGACGGTGGTGCCGGTAGATGTGTTCGAACGGCATCGCTCGGTTGTATCCCATGCCTCCGCAGGTCTGCATAGCTTGATCGGCTGCATCACAGGCAAACCGATTGGCGCGGTAGTTACACATGGCAACCTTGTCGGTAATTTCCATATGATTCACTCCGCTGTCGAGCTGCCACGCCGTCTTCCAGATCAATGCCCGCAGCATCTCAGCTTCGGTCGCAAGTTCTGCGAGCGGAAACTGGATGGCTTGGTTGGTCGACAGCATCTTGCCGAACACGGTTCTTTGGTTTGCGTAGGAAACCGCTGTGTCGATGCAGTGCAGCCCGGCGCCGAGCGATGAGGCGGCTTGGCGAATCCGGTTCTCATGCACGAACAGTTGAGCGGTCATCAGCCCGATGCCCTCGTCGCCGAGGATCGTGTCGTTGTGGACCCGCACTCCGTTGAGTTTGACGTGCGCATGGTCAGTCGGCATGTTGAACGTCCACATAAACTCCTCAATCTCAAAACCGGGCGAATCGGTCGGCACAATGAAGCAGGTGATACCGAGGCCATCGCCAGGGCTACCTGACGTGCGGGCAAAGATGTAGTCGTGCGTAGCGTGATGGAGCCCAGTGTTCCAGTACTTCTCGCCAGTGATTACCCACTCATCGCCGTCGCGGGTTGCTGTAGTCTCCATCCACGTCGCGTCTGAACCGTGAAGCGGCTCAGTCAACCCGAACCCGATACGGGCGGTGCCCTCAAGCATTTTGGGAATCCACTCGGCCTGTTGGGCCGGTGATCCGTATTTCTCCATCATCAAGACGGTCACAAGATTTCCGACGATCGAGCTCTCATTTTGGAGATCATTGTGCAGCCCGAGGCCTTTGCGCGCCAGGTGTTCACGAATGATCGCCATCTCGAGGCTGCCAGCGTCCTTGCCCCCGAAGCGCTCAGGTAGCTGGTGCCGGTAATGGCCGGCTTGGTCCGCTGCTGCTCGCATCCATCGCAGGAGGCGTTCCCACTCAGCGTTAGGGAGGCCGTCACGATCCCAGTCGGTGCGACTGTCTTCGCGTCGATGATCGAAGAACCGGATGTTGTCATCTTTATCTTCCATCGGCTTGATCACGTCGATGATGAACTGATCAAGCTCACCAAGGAACTGCTGCGTGGAGGCCGGGATGTCGAAGTCCATCGCCCGAACGTATCTGTCAACCCACACCCTGCTTCCACTGAGCCGGCACCCGCCCTGCCCTCCTGACGTTCGCCCCGTCGGCGCGGGTCAAAGTCATTGCGACCGGGTCAGGCGATAGCGCTTGCCACTGCGCGGGCGACGTCGCAGATGCACCCGGTAGCGCCGTACTCGTCATGCATGTCGGAGCCTGCGATGAGTTGCAGCGCACCGGGGCCACGTGACGCAGCAGCAGCAACTCGCTTACGGACATCGTCAGGGACGGCGAACCACTCCCCACGGAACACGGTACCGAGCACCTCGATCTCGTCAAGTCGGACCGGTGCAGCATCGAGAGGATTTTGGTCGACGACTGTAAAGTTAGCGATTTTTCCGACCTCGATTGAACCCAGTTCGTCCTCCTTACGCCACGAGTGCGCTGCATCGATCGTGACAGCTCGTAGCGCTTGCTCAATGCTCAGCCGCTGCTCGGGCGCTGCGACGCGGCCAGACTGCGTAATGCGGTTTACTGCGCACGACACCATGCCGATCGGATCGCTGCGACCCATCGGCAGGTCGGAGTGGAAAGAGAGTGGTACACCGCGCTTGACCACCGACCGATTGCGCGTCAGAAGGTCGGCACGTTGTGGGCCGAGGCCGACCTCGCCGAATTTGTCAGCAAATCCGACTGGGTAGTACGGGTTCGAACTCACAATGCACCCGAGCGCAGCGATCCGATCGACTTGCTCTTCAGTCGAGTTGGCGAAGTGCACGATGACCGTCCGGTGATCGTTGCGCGGCGTTTCGGCCAACCGCCGTTCGACCATGTCAAGCACCATGTCGAGGCCAAGGTCACCATTGACGTGGACGTGGATCTGAAATCCGGCGTCCCAGTACAGCTTCGATCGTTCCTCGAACATGTCTGGCGGCATGATCCACTCGCCGTGGTGATCGGGATCCGGATTGCCATCGCGGTCAAGGTAGGGATCACGCATCTGCATCAGCTGGCTGATGATTGCGCCATCGGCAAACAGCTTGACTTGCCCCGGAAAGAACGCGATCCGGTCAGCGTGGTCGGAGCCGTCGGGGGCCATGGCGTACTCCCGTGCGGCCCGAGCGAGCGTTGATTCGTGGTCCATCCGCTGTTCGGCTGGGCCGCGGCCGTCGGTAAGGAAGTAGCTGAAGAACGGTGTGTCGTCAGCACCAAGAATCTCCTGGTAAAGCTCCCACGCTCCGGGCACGAGGATGGCGCCGGGCTCGTTAAACGCAGTCACTCCGTTCTGATGGAGGTAGCGGACCATCTGATGCAGGCCGTGGGTCAATCGTTCGGAGCTGAACAGCATCGGGGTGAGCTGTCGGAACAACAGGTTAAAGAAGCCTCGCTCCCAGAAATGCCCCGACTCAACATCCGCAGTCGCGAGGATCGCAGGGTCAATACCGTCGCTCCAGCCCCCGTCCAGGATGCCGAGCGCTTTTAGGCCAGCGGTGTTGAGGTAGAACTCATGACATGAGCGTTGCCACACACCGATGGGACGGGTGGCGCTCACCGAGTCGAGGACTTGCCGACTGAGTTCGCCGTGCCAGAGTTGGTGATAGCCCCATGTGAATAACCAGTCGTCGTCGCCTGCGCCCTCGGCCCGTGTGCGTCGGTCGGCGCTGCGCAACGCAGCGACGTACTCGTCGTGAGTGTTTGCCCCCGGGTAGGTGCGATCGGGCAGCACCCAGTCTTCGGTTGCGATCACTTCCGTTGCCAACGTCGTCGCTCCAAGAATCGGATGAAGGTGCTGGTCGATCAGCCCCGGCAGGATTACTCGGTCGGCAAATATGTCGTCTTTCACGTGCGGATGATCGCCGATTGCAGCCTGAACATGGGCACGACTCCCCACCGCAACGATGCGGCCATTTTCGACGGCTACAGCCTCGGCGCTCGGTTGTGTTGAGGCCATCGTGACAATGGTGCGAGCGGTGAAAACGGTGATGGTCACTCGTCAAGCCTCGCGGATCGAGGGCCCAGATCATTAGACGTGGGCGCTGGACCTCCAGCCGCGGTTGACAAGCACAGAGTTCCCAAAGTTTGCGGGACTTACCTCGAGGGCGGTCGCGATGACGTCGTTCCACTGGTTGAGGTGCCGAGCAGATCCAGTAACTCGTTATCAGTCAAGCGATCTCGGGCCTGCGCATCGCAGTCAACATCTTCGTCTTGCCGACTTCAACGAAGGCAAGCAGAAGTTGCGCAACAGCCGCATGCCTTCGCTGCGCTGAGGTCGCCCGGGGTCATTCGTCGTAGAAGTCGACGTACTCGCCGCCGCCGTCTTCGAGCACCAGCGTTGCATCGATTGTTCCGTTGGTCTCGAAATCGAAGTCAAGGAACATCGGGCTCCCGTCGCCCTCCCACTCAAAGAAGTTGACGAACATCGTGTCGTCGGGAAGCAGTTCGATGTCTTCGGTGCTGAAGACGTACTCACCCTGATCGTCGATCCGGACAACCAGGAGGTCGTATAAGCCGAACTCGGTCTGCCCCGTCGTGTTCAGGACGAAGTCACCGCTCGGGAAGTCAAGCGCTACGTTGAACGAACCGCCCGGCTCGATGTCGGATCCCCGGACGATGAACTCGTAATCGGCGTCATCGGTCGCCAGCCCGAACCAAATGTCAGGTGAGTCGCTGTAATCGCTCTCGTAGTTCAGAGCGAGGTACTCGTCGTTTTCGACGTCAACGTAAATCGTGTCCTGCTGCCCGGGATCAAGCACCAGATCGGCGACGACCATGTTGAATCCCGCCCCGATCATGGTGACCTCGGAGACCCCCGTCTCGGTCAACTGCGAACCGTCGATGGTGACGGTGAACTGGCGCACATCGCTCGGAAGCACATACACCGGCTCCTGCTCAATCCCCCAGACATCAACGCCGAATCGCAGGTTTGTGGATGTGGCGCCCTTGACCTCGTTAATGAAGCTACCGTCCTCAAGCCAACCGATCCGACGGCCGTCGAGCGCGGTGATCAGCAGGTTCGCGTCGCCATCGAGCCACACCTCGACGGAGTCAGTGTTGCGTCCGACCACCGGGGCGTAGCCGACAGGGCCGTCGCCCTCTTCGAATGGGCCTTCTTGGACACCGAGCCGCGGGGTGATGGCGACGATCTCGAGCGTCTTGGTCGAGGCATCCCCTTCGTACAAGCTCGATGGCTCGTCGGGGTTGATCGACGCTTGGTACTGCCACGAGTCGGAGTCCCGGTCAACGGTGAGCACCCGCGTCTCGCTCGGGAAGTTGTTGTCGTAGACCAAGACGTCGACGATTCCGCCACCGCGATCTTCGACGGCGAACGGCGTGATCGCGTGACCGCCCGAGAAGTCCGGTAGGTAGATGCCCATCGCCCAGAACTCCTCGGCGTTGGTGCCCCGACCGAAAGTTTCGATGAGCGTGTCGACGATCGCACTCGGCGACTCGTTTACCTTCGCCGCGCCACCGGGGTACGTTGCCTGCGTTGCGAACCAGTATGCGATCTCGCGCTGGAGCGCATCGTTGCCCGGAAACTCCAGGTCGGCTGTCGCATCGGCGCCAAAGGCACTCGGCGATGATTCCCCGTAGTAGAACAGTGAACTGAGTACGGCCATGCCTTCGCAATGGCCGCCTGCCATTGCCTTGTTCATTTGCTCCATCCACTGGCGAGCGGGAGGCGACAGCGTGCACCCGTCGGCCAGGTTCGCGCAAACCTCATCGCCGTACATCCGCTGCATCTCCACAGTGGTCAAATTGACAGTGCCCGGCTCGCCGCCGTAGTTCTCGAATCCGAATGCATCAACGGACGGATCGAAGCCGCTCGAGATGACCTCCGGCCCGGGCTCGATGTCTCCGTCGTCGTCGGCCACCTCGGATGATTCAGCCCCCTGCTCCTCAGTGGGGTCGCACTCGGGAAGGATGAAACCCTCAACGTCGAAGCATTCATCTGGGAGGAGGCCATCGTCGTCGCATTGCTCGAATGCTTCCTGGCTATCGAAGCATTCCAGTGGAATCGGTGGCAGGCTGCGCTCGTCGTCGAGGTTCTTGATGTCTTCGACAAAGGGTTCACCGGCGCCGCCGTCGGCATGGTCGCTTCCGCCGCATGCGGCTGCGACGGCGATGAGAACCAGGGCCGTCAGTATCTTGATCTTTGCGGTCATCACAGAGCTCCTCACAACGGTGGTCGTTATAACATTAAAGCGTCGCCCCGTCCTGCACGACGCCTGAGAGAGGGTATTGATCCATGATCCCCTCTCAGGCTTTCAAGTTCGCTGGAGGTGACGCCATCGTGGGGCACCTGGCCCATTTTGAACATTTGATTGGGGTCGAATCCCATCAGCTGCTGGATCATCTCGGACCCGGCTTCCTGTGTCGACAACTCGTTGCACTGGAGCGACTCCAGACAGGTCGTCAGGCAGCCCTTCCCGGCAGCCGCGTCGGGTCAAGATCGTCTGCCGGCAGATAGAAGCCACGCAGCAGAAACGGCGCCCTGAAGGACCGCCAAGACCCTGCAGGCTGCGCGAGCCGGTCTGCGATCGCGTAAATCGCTGAAATATTAAATCCGAGCCCGATGTGGCTCCCAAGGACCCGGATGTTCTCGGTGGTCGCAGTCTTACGAACCAGCGACGATTGCCAATTCACAACTCCATCGGTCCTTGAGTAGACCGACGTTGCAGGGACCTCAAGGTGAGGGCGAAATGCTGCTCGAACATCGCGCGTGAACGTCGGCGAATGCAGCGGACGAAGCCGCTTCCAAATTAGCTCGGCACCCGACGAGTCGATTTCTATCATTTGGATCGGCGATCCCAAAGTAATCACTTGGCGAACGGCATGCGGCGCAGCGCGAGCCAGCTCTCGAGCGTAGATACCACCGAGGCTCCAGCCGATGAGTGTGACCGGAGCGCCCGCTTGGCGGTGGACTCGCTCGAGCAAGTCGCCAAGGCCACCAAGGATCTCGTTGGTCGGGCCCAAGTTCTGACCGAGGCGCCATCCGTGGGAGTGATAGCCGAGGTCCCGTAACAAACGGCGCAGAGGCCGCGTCGACCCATCGCCAGCGGTGAATCCTGGAAAAACGATTACGTGGTGGCCATCACCTTTGGGCAATCGGCGCAACAGAGGAAGCGCCGCCGCCATTAAGGCGCGTTCATTTACAGCTCGAACTTCCAGTACGGACATCCATGGTGGTGGTGCCGCTATTGCAGTCTTTTCACTCATGTTCCCCTAATTGCGATCCGTTGGACCATGGCGTGTGACCGTAGTAGCTGTCACGCTAGAGCAATGAGTTTTACACCAAGCCCTCCGCCGGATCACCTTCCACCCGATCCGGTTCGGTTTGGTGGCGTGGTCGCCGACACTTACGCGGAGTCAGTACCAGATTGGCCGCCACCGGCCCGGCCGCCGACAGGTGCGCCAAACATCGTGTTGATCATGGTCGATGACCTCGGCTTCGGTCAGCTGTCGAGTTTCGGCGGCCCAATCGAGGCCCCGCACCTCTCCGAACTTGCGGCCAACGGGCTGCGGTACAACAACTTCCACACCACTGCGTTGTGCTCGCCGAGTCGTGCAGCACTGCTGACAGGCCGCAACCATCACTCGGTTGGCTTCGCAACGATAGCTGAGATGGCCAGCGGCTTCCCCGGCGCCAACTCATTCCTACCGAAGTCTGCGGCGTCGATCGCCGAGGTGCTACGTCAAGCGGGCTACTCCACCTACTGCGCCGGCAAATGGCACCTTACTCCGACGAGCGAACAGACCGCTGCTGGCCCCTTCGATCGGTGGCCGCTCGGACTCGGTTTTGAGCGGTTCTATGGGTTTCTTCCTGGCGAAGTCGATCAGTGGCACCCAATGATGACCGTCGACAACCATCGGATTGAGACGCCGACACTGGGCCGTCGAAACCGGGACGGGTCAACGAACGCCTACCACGTCAGCGAAGACATCGTCGACGCTTCCATCAAAATGCTGCGCGACCAACAGCAGGTCGCCTCCGGGCGACCGTTCTTTTTGTATCTCCCCTTCGGCGCACCCCACTGTCCATTTCACGCGCCACCCGAATACATCGCCCGCTACGGCGGACGATTTGATGATGGCTGGGACGTACACCGCCAGGCCACATATGAACGTCAGCTTGAGATGGGTATCATTCCAGCTGGTACCGACCTCCCGCCGCGCAACCGTGTGGTTCCGGCGTGGGATTCTCTTGACCCTGAGGCGCAACGACTCTATGCACGCCTCCAGGAGACTTTCTGCGGATTTGTCGACCACACCGACGCACAGATCGGGCGGTTGATGGACGCGCTGCGCGAACTCGGCGTGTTCGAAAACACTGCGGTGATCTTTCTCAGCGACAACGGCGCGTCATCAGAGGGCGGTCAGCACGGCACGACGAACACCGAGCGGTTCCGAAACCTCATGTTCATGGAAGTCGACGAGATGGTCGACGACATTGACCACATGGGCAGCCGCCACACGGACCCGCACTACCCGATTGGTTGGAGCCAAGCAGGCAATGCTCCCTTTCAACGCTGGAAGCGAGACACCCATCGCGGCGGCAACACCGACCCATTGATCATTCACTGGCCCTCTCAAATTGATCCGGAGGATCGGGGGGCAATTCGAAATCAGTACCACCACATCACCGACCTTTTCCCGACACTGCTCGATCTGGCCGGGCTTCCTGTCCCACAGCGAGTCAACGGTGTCGATCAGCAACCGCTCGAGGGTGTCAGCTTGGCGGCGACCATTGTGAACGGCGACGCTCCAAATGTAAAGGCTACGCAGTACTACGAGATGCTGGGAAGCCGTGCGATCTGGCACGAGGGTTGGACGGCAGTGACCTGGCACAAGCCCGGAACGGACTGGGCCGACGACCCGTGGGAGCTTTATCACCAGGATGAGGACTACAGCCAGGCTCATGACCTCGCCAACGAGCATCCCGAAAAGCTCACTGAGTTGATCGATTTGTGGTGGGAAGAGGCTCGTAAGCACAACGTGCTGCCACTTGACGATCGCGGCCGCGAACGCTTTATTGATCCCACTCGTCCGACAGCGAGCGAGGACCGCGAGGTGTACCGCTACTACTGCGGGACCACCCCAATCCCGAATCCGTCACTCCCTGTCATTCTGAACACACCGCACAAGATAACTGCGCGCCTCACTGCGCAGTCGAGCGATGAAGGAGTACTCGTTTCGCAGGGAGGCGAACTCGCTGGCTGGGTACTGTTCGTGCAAAATCGCCGGGCGCACTATGTCCACAACGTGCTGAAGATCGAGATGACCGAAGTGGTCAGTGCCGAACCACTTCCGACGGGGCGCGAGATCGAACTTGCTGTCATTTACGAGCCGATCGAGCAGGGATGGGGCCGTGCGACAATGACCCTGGACGGCGTGAAGGTCGGCGTAAACGAGCGGATGCGAATCACCCCGATGGGGTACTCGATGGTGCAGGAGGGATTCGCCGTTGGCAAGAGCTGGGGCACCCCGGTGGCCTTTGACCGCTACCAGGGAACTTATGAGTTCACAGGTGACCTACGCGTGGTTGAGATGAGTACCGACCCGTTGCGCCAGGTCTGGACCCCGCGATCTGAGTGGAAGATGTCGTAGCGGTCAGCCGGCGACGCCTAGGCCATCCCCGTGCTGCGAGTTATAGCGCTGAGAGACTTTGAGATAGACCGATCTACGGCGCCGGTAGAACGTGTGACGGCCGAGCTGTCGAATATTTCGAACAATGCCGGCCGCCGCTAGCGCAACCCAGACCCGAATTCATCCAAATTGCAACCTTCACTTCTTTTTCGTAACGGTTTTTCTCGCCGCAGCTTTCTTGACAGCAGCTTTTTTCGGGACCCCTGTCTGCGGCTTGGAAACTGCCCGCTTCGCTGCGACGCCTTCTTTTCCCTCGCTACCACTGCGCTTTATGGGCGTAACGCCATCGCCACCGTGACGCATTGGTGGCGGGGGCTGTGGCACGGCCCACTCAGCACCAGTCGCTTCGAAAAGACGTTCTACTTCGGCGATGTGGAGATCGACGAGATGCCACAGGTCAGGTATGAGCTGTCGATCCGAGATGAGTCCGAAGTCCATCCGGTTGGCGTAGGAATGCACGGTGATGTTGAGGCCCACCCCGTCAGTAATTGTCGACACGGGGATATAGGCATCGAGCTTCGCTCCGGCGAAGTAGAGCGGCTGCCGAGGTCCTGGGACATTTGAGATCACCACGTTGATAGGGCTGTTTACTCGGTCAGCCAGCTTCAGTCGCGAAACGAGACGGATCGCTGACGCAGCCACAACCGGTGAGGTGTAGTCGGTCGCTTGGCCCAGCGCTTCGGCCGGGATCAGGTCAAATTGGTGCTTGCCGACATTCATTGCCTCGCGGCACAGCGCTACTCGTTCAATCGGGTCCGCGCAGTTCGTTGGGAGGTCGGCAACGATCGCAGACACACGGTTGGTCCACGGGTCTTCTTCATCGCCGGTTCGAATCGAGACGGGCACCATTGCCCGGAGCGGACGGTCGGGCAGTGCATCGTTTTCGATGAGGTAGGCGCGCAGCGCACCAGTACAGATAGCCATGACGACATCGTTAAGCGTGCCGCCGGTGGCGTCCTTGAGTCGTTTGAGGTTCTCGAGTGATGTCGAACGCATTGCGAAACGACGGTCCGGGGTCACTGACGCGTTCCAAGGTGTGGGCGGCGCCGACGTCAGAGGCAACGACACCCGCTCGTCGGACCGATCGTTGGCGGGGTCTGAGCGGCGCGCTATCGCTCCAAGCGTTGAACGCGCTTGAAGCGCAAACCCACTGACATTGGCGATGCCAGCAGCATCGGCGAAATCACGCACCACATTCAGTGATAATCGCAGCTGTCGAATCGGGTTGATTGCAAGGTTCTTAGCGGCGGTCTGCAGCATGTCGCTGCGGCTTGGCGGTTCTTCGCCGATCCACTTGCGATGTTTGAGCGGGTAGGTCGCGTCCGGCGAATCATCAGTAAACATCTTGAGCATGATCACGCCAGAGGCGCCATCTATCGTGGCGTGGTGCGTTTTTTGGAGCAAAGCCCAGCGCCCATCAGCCAGCCCCTCGATGACGTACGCCTCCCACAGCGGGCGCGAACGATCCATTTTGCGACCAACGATTCGAGCAACCTGCTCGGCGAGTTGGTCGACTGCGCCTGGTGGAGCGAGACCAATGTGACGTACGTGGAAATCAATGTCGAAGTCCGCGTCTTCGATCCAGTAGGGACGGTCGAGTTCAAACGGCACCTCAACTACTTTGCGGCGGAGCGGTTCAAGGTGGCCGACCATGATGCTCAACCGATTTCGCACCTCAGCAAACGGGTCGAAATCAGCTGACGGGCGATCATAAATGCTCAGCCCATTCACGTGGCCGTAGGTGTTTGGCGTCTCCATGAGCAAGAAACTGACGTCGAGGCCAGTGAGCTGTTTCATGTCCGATCTCCTTCAGCATGACGTTGATCGATAGGCATGCAGCATCGCCGCCTGACCTGGCGGAAGTCAAACCCGTCTGAGGCTGCTGCGCTCACGCATGGACTGATCAGCGTGCGGACGCGACACAACCGCAATTTTGACTGGGGACCGATGGGTCCGATCTGCAATCTGAAGTGGCATCGAAGTAGCCGTAGGCGAGCTCGCCGCCGAGCACGTCGGTCATTTCATTCTCAACTGGCGCGAATCGACATTGGCTCAGAGCTGCTCAGCTGCAAGCGCTCGCGTCCACGATGCCGGGGCCCCGTGGACACAAGACGCGGCGGGCCGCCGGTACCGTGATGGTTATGTCCGCTGATGTCACCAATCACGACGCCGGGTCCGGTCAGATCAGGCCCGAACATGAACGCGTTCACTCTCATGGACCGGGCCACAGCCACATGGTTCATCGTCATCGAGACGTCACAGGAGGCACGATTCGCGCCGCTGTCTTCGGTGTCAGCGATGGCCTTGTGTCCAACGTTGCGCTCATCCTCGGCGTCGCTGCGGCGGCTTCGACACGCGAGAGTGTGCTCGTCGCAGGGGTGGCTGGTTTGCTCGCAGGGTCCGCTTCGATGGCTGCCGGTGAATACGTGTCGATGAAGGCCCAGGCTGAGTTGGTCGAGCGTGAACTCGACATCGAACGGCTCTCGATTGCCAAGCAGCCCGAGATGGAACAACGCGAGCTTGCTGCGATCTACCGTCAACGTGGCGCAGACACCGAAACAGCGCGCCGGATGGCTGAGCAAGTCCACGAAAATCCTGAGGTAGCACTCGATGTGCACGCACGCGAGGAGCTTGGCGTCCATCTCGGCGGGACCGGGAACGCGAGTGCGGCCGCCCTCAGCTCATTTGTCGCTTTTGCCTTCGGCGCGCTAATTCCGCTGTTCCCTTGGTTTTTCTTCGAGGGTAATGGCGCTGTGGTTACCTCGGCCGTTCTCGGACTGATTGCAACAGCCTGTGTCGGCGTAGTGCTTGCAAGGTTTACCGAACGATCGGTGATTCGCACCGCCGGTCGCCAAATGAGTTGGGCGGTTGCAGCGTGCACGGCTACGTGGGTTATTGGTAGCTGGCTCGGCACCACGGTCGGTTGATGGGTCGAGCATCGTTGAGCACGGGCTCAGCGTCGGCTGGTGCCCGTGAATGGGCGGATCGCGTTCATTCACTGCTTGGCATACACGCAACGGAGGGCAACACCGTCGATGTTCTGCGCAACGGTGACGAGATCTTCGGTGCGATGCTCGACGCCATCGATGGCGCTGAGCAGACCGTTGACATTGTCACCTTCGTCTTCTGGAGCGGTCATATCGCTGACCGCTTCGCGCAAGCACTGGTCGGCGCAGCAAAGCGCGGATGTCGGGTCCGGGTGCTAATTGATGCGCTTGCCGAACGCAAACTCGACTCCGATGTGATCAACGCCATTAAGGGATCCAGCTGCGAGTTGCGCTGGTTTCGGCCATTCACTGACGAAAAGATTCCGCAGTTGAGCGGCGCAAACAACCGCACGCACCGCAAGATCCTCGTGGTCGACAGCACTGTTGGTTTCATCGGCGGTGTCGGGATCGCTGACGAGTGGTCCGGTAACGCCCGCAACGAGCACGAATACCGCGATACGCATCTCCGAGTTCGCGGGCCAGCTGTTGCGGGGCTGCAGGCTGGGTTCATCGACAACTGGGCCGACCACAACCACAGCGGTTTTGACCCGATGTCTGAGTCGGTCATCGACTCACAGCCCGCAGGGACTACGGCATGCGCTGTTGTGCAAGCTGCGGCCGAAAACGGATCCAACGACATTTGGCGGCTGATGATCACGCTAATCGCGTGCGCGCAGAAACGAATTCGTATCGCATCGGCGTACTTCAATCCGGGTGAACAGCTCAGTCAGGCGTTAGTCGACGCTGTGGATCGTGGAGTCTCGGTCGACATCATGCTGCCCGGCGCTCATGCTGATAAGCGCTTTATTCAGATCACCGGCGAGGCGTCGTACCAACGTCTACTGCAGGCCGGCGTGGTTTTACATACCTACGAGGTGTCGATGATGCACGCAAAGGTGATGACGGTTGACGGAACGGTTGCTTCAGTTGGGTCAGCCAACTTTAATCAGCGGTCGCTGCGTCACGACGACGAGGCGAACATCGTTGTCTTCGACCCTGACGTTGTCGCTGTGCTCGATCGTCACCTCGACGAGGATCTCGAACACTGCGTGCTGCTCGATCCACAGGAATGGGCTGCTCGTGGGCTTTTTCAACGCGTTGCTGAACGAGTCACCGAAACCGTCAACCACTGGCTCTGACGGACACCGCCCTGCGCTGCGCTGTAACGTCTCGCTTCGTGACGTTGCCCCGCTCACTCTGGCTGCGTCTGTCGACGTATCGTCTTGCCGCCGCAACAGTGGTGCTGACGCTCGCGCTCTCTGCGATGGGAGCGACCGTTCCGGTTGAGGCGCAGACCGGCAGCGAGGCGGACCGACAGGCCGCCCGCGAGATCCAGGCTGCCCGCGACCGAGCCAATGAGGCCGCCCAGGCGTTGTTCGATACCGAGTCATTGATCGACGCGCTGGGCCTGGAGATTGCCGAAGCCCAGAAGGAGCTGGCCGCGGTTGAAGCCGAGTCGAGCGAGATGCGCCGGTCACTCGAAGCATCCGCCGTACGTCGCTTCACGCAGTCAGGAGGGTCCAGTTTTATACTGCTGGGCGACCTCGACGAAGCCAACGACGAACTCGCTGCCGAAGTGCTCGCCGCAGTTACTGTCGAGGCCGCAACGGTCGAATTGGATGACTTTGATGCCGTGATTAAGGAAGTCGACGAAGCTCGCTCCCGCCTTGAACGACGTCAAGCCGAGGCGGAACAGGCTGCTGCCAACTACGCCGCACTGAAGCAGCGGACCGAAGATGAAATCGCGCAACTCATTGAGGTTGAAGAGCGGAGGCAGATCGACGAAGCAATCGAACGCGAGTTGCAGCGCCAACGTGATCAGCGGGCACGCCAGAATGCAGTCGCGTCTCAGGCCGCCAGCCCAAACGGCGGTTCAGGTGGAAGTGCTGCAGATGGTGGCTCAGGGGGAGGCGCCCCGCCCACAACCTCGCCACCATCGAACACCGGTCGCGGGATGACCTGCCCGATTCGCGGTAACTACGCGTTTGCGGACACGTGGGGAGCACCCCGCTCTGGTGGGCGCCGCCATCAAGGTGTCGACATGATTGCACCATCAGGCACCACACTCGTGGCGGCCGAATCAGGCACCGTTCGATTCTCCACCAACCGCCTCGGCGGCAATGCCGCCTGGGTGACCGGCAACAGCGGCACGAAGTACTACTACGCACACTTGCTGGGCTTCGCAGGCGGAAACCGCTCTGTGTCTCAGGGGGAGCAAATTGGCACCGTTGGCCAGACCGGTAACGCAGGCACACCGCACCTCCACCTCCAGATTCATCCCGGCGGAGGCACTGCTGTCAACCCGTACCCATACGTACGCTCTATCTGCTAGCTGCAACCGGTCTCTGCCGGATCGGCGCAAGCTTTCCCGGTGGGCTCGCGGCCCGTTTCCGATCAATCATCTCCGATCGCACCCATCGGTAGTTTCAGCATCGTGTCACTGGTCGCGTTCGAACCTCTGACCACCGCAAGTCAGTCCGTCTATTCGGGGCGCTGACACGAGACAGCATGAAATGAAACCAGTCCAAGTCGACCGCTCTGCTTTGTCTCAGTACGACTTGGGAAGTCCAAGGACGTTTTGGGCAACGTAGTTAAGGGTCATCTCTTGGCTGACTGGCGCCAGTCGTTGCAGCCGAGCCTCGCGCCAATAACGCTCGACGTGATACTCGGTGGCATAGCCCAACCCACCGTGCGTCTGAATCGCCTGATCAGCAGCAAAGAATGACGCCTCCGCTGCCAAGTATTTGGCGGTATTGGCCTGCTCACCACATTCGAGCCCAGAGTCATAGCGCTCAGCCGCGCCCAACATCATCGTGTACGCCGCCTGCAGGCCCATGTGCGCCTTAGCTAACGGATGCGAAATTGCTTGGTTCTTCCCAATGGGGCGACCAAAGACCTCACGCTCTTGTGCGTACGAGATGGCGCGCCGCAGGGCCACCTCCCCAATCCCACACGCCATTGAGGCGAGCAAAATACGCTCAGCGTTCAGTCCATGCAAGATGTGGTGGAATCCACGGCCGCGTTCTCCTACAAGGCGCCAACCTTCGACCGGTAAACCGTCATAGGCCACCTCACACGACGCCACCGCATTGCGCCCTAACTTGGGGATCGGCGCAATGTTGCAGTAGGACGGGTCAAGATCGACAAGAAACAATGACAAGCCACCGAGCCCTTC
>Ga0213869_10001552_pt1 | contig 16986 bp, 14 predicted proteins | sample PICome_10_FD_160083 | JGI IMG/M metagenome (GOLD analysis project Ga0213869, IMG submission 160083) | Coastal seawater microbial communities near Pivers Island, North Carolina, United States - PICO132 | ecosystem: Environmental > Aquatic > Marine > Coastal | place: USA: North Carolina...
TGACCTTCACCTTGACCTTCACCTTGACCTTCTCCTTGACCTTCTCCTTGACCTTCTCCTTGACCACCTCCACGACCCCTCCCCATTGGAAGCATTTCTTCGTCTTGTTCATTTTTACCCATAGAGATTTGTGTTCCCGAAGCGTCGGAAGTGCCTTTCTTGTAAGTAATGTAAAGAATATCATCATCATCAAGCATTAAATCAATATATGGGAATCCTTGAAGTTTTGAATTCCACCATTGGTTCACACTTGCAGGAGCGTATGAAGTAATTGATTGATAATCTTTTTCAAGAGAATTCGGCCCAATTGCATTTTCAATTGTCATTCCTGTCATAAGACGATGTAAAGAATCCATTGTAGTTTCAACAGTTCCCAACCCCTCAACACTGTAATAGACGATTTTAACGAATCCATTAGGACGATTTGGAGAGAATGTAACTTCTCCCGTTTCTAAATTAATCCATCCCAAAAGTGCCATAATTGATATTTATTGGCGCATCTATTTAAACTTGTTTCTAACCTATAAATAGCCGTAGCGACAACATAAGTTTGTCCGAACAACAAAAGGGCAACATAAACAAGGTGAAAAAAATGAGCGAAAACACAACAACAGAAATTGAAGCATTCTTGGCAGAAGTGGCAGAAAACGCACCCGTTTCGGGTCCAACGGTTTATCCTAACCGTGACCGCATCAAGCCCGACTTTGACTCCCTCCACACGGGCTACATCGTTGAATCTTACAAGGCAGGAATCGAAGGCGAATACGGTGAATCCACCGTCGTCAACATGATTGACACCAACAACGAAGGTCGCCGTGTTGCTATGTGGCTTGGTGGCTACGAGCAATCCCACTTCGCACAATTCGTTGAAGGTTGCGCCGCCAACGGTCAAGACCTTCCTCTTCAAGTTTCCTTCCTCCGACACAAGGTTGATGGAAAGAATGACCGCCAATACAACAAGATGTCCCTGCGTCTTGATGCAAGCGGCGACGATGTTCTCATCCCTGCGGTTCCCGAAGACCAAATGCCCGAATGAAGTTAATACTTCTTCTTTGAGCAAGTCCGACGAAATCTTACGAAGGCCACCGCCATTTTTGGCGGATTCACATTCCACCACGGCTTGCCGTGGATTCATGGATAACAACCCCCTTCCGATGGTGGGAAGCGTAGCGGTTTGAGGATTGAACTCCCTCTTCTGTGAAACTTCCCGCCATTGGACACCGAACATGGTTGTGTGATAAGCCTTACACCTATAAGAAGGCGTTTGGATTATACAAAGATGGGTGATTGTCTTGATACCAAAAAGCATTGTTGATTTCATTAACCAAACGGTTGAAGGAAAACACCATTTATCAAAAGAACCGCTTGAAGAAGTCAATGCGAATGTTCTCCCGATTATCAAAACATTGGTTTCGGGAAGCGATGTTGAAGGCATTGGAGTCTGCATCAAGCGGGAAATAAAAGGCGTTTCCACGAAAGATTCGGGAAAGGATAAAACAGTTATTGATTTCGCCATCAGCGATGGAGAAAATACTGTTCCTTGTGTTGCACATAACTGCAACGACAAATACCTCCCCGGTAAAATGACTGATTCCGAATTGGAACAGGCCGACGATATTATCCGCAATTCAATTACAGATGGCTATCGTGTTAAAATCAAAGGTTGCTTCACCAATTTCAGTCGTAAAAGAGTTTTTGTTCTTGACGAAATTGTAAAAGAAGAAGATTCTCAAAAATCTCAATTAGAAGAGAATCAAATTGAAGCCTTTATTGACTTATGTGCAAAAGAAAACATGACTCCGCTTGATTTGTTGTTGAAGGATGAAACTCTTTGGGGCGAAATTTACACCGATGAAGAAATTAAACTTGCCATTCTTCTTTTCTGTCTTTCACCGATGGACAAAGAAGACATGATTCATATTGGTTTCGTGACGAATCCGGGCGAAGGTAAGAATCACTTGGTTGATAGAGTCATATCTCCATTCGTTAAGTGCCGCATGGCAGGAACAGGAAAACTTTCCACTTTCGCAGGTCTTTTTGGTGCTATGTCGGGAGATGATTTAGGTTCAATTGAATTGGGATTGCTTTCTAAAATGAACCATGAGCGACTTGTCTTTTCGGAATTTCAAACTCTTGATGAAGATGTTTATGGCGAATTGTTGAACCTTATGTCGGACGGGAAGTATTCACTACAAAAGGGGAAAATGGATATTGACAGAAATGCAACCCTCAATCTTGCTTTCTTTGGAAATCCTCCTTCTTATTGGAATGAAGAAGAGCATGACCGAAGAGAAATGTTGGCGGCTTTTGGCAAATACACTTTCCAAATCATTTCAAGACTTACATTAATTTTCGCCAAACCCACACTTAATTCCGACCCCGATGCTCCAAAGAAAATCAAAAGGAAAATCATGCAAAACATGGACAAAGAGTTTTCAAAAGGAAACAAAGGAAAACAAATTGATGATTATCGTTTGTTTTTCCGTGAATACATGAAATTCGTTTCTCGCTTAGTTCCTCGGCTCGGCGGCTTGAGAGGAATTATTGAATCTGCTTTTATCGTCATTGAAGAAATGGAAGAATTCAAAGATGCTTTCGCTATGCGTGGGCCAACCGATTACAGAAAGTGGGCTGAATTTAACAATCTTATTCGTGGTTTTGCGAGATTAAATGGGCGAAGTGAAGTTAATGAACACGATGTAATGAATGCTATGGATTTATTCCAAAAATCACTTCAAACACTTACACAAACTTTCCCAATCAAGGCACTTACTATTGGCGTTGATGTTAAACAAATGGAATTGCACAAATCACTTATTGATGAATTTAATGATGGTGCAGGACATGGAAAGGCGACTGAAAAACAGATTCAAGCCTACGCCAAAAAGCGTAAGATGCAGGATGAATGGGAGGCTTTGAAGAAGATAAAACTTGCTGACGGCTCTCATCTTGTGGAACCAATGCCCGACTTTTACTACATCAAAAATGTGAATTGGGAAGATATTTCCGAAGATACAGGGGGTGCTTCAAGTGAATAAAGAAGACGCTTCTTGGGCTTTCTTGAGAGGGTATTATTTTCCGAAGTTCCTCATTGTGATAAAATCTCTTCAATGGGACGAGCGTTATGAATGGCTTAAGTCAATTTATAACGATAAACATTCCGAAACTCCGTGGGAAGAACGAAGTGAAGACCCAATCAAGGACATGATGGAATTTGTCGCTAAAAAAGATTATTTTCACTTCTTCTGTATGGCCGTGACGGTTCAAGAAGATGGTTCTTATCGCATTCATCGTATGTTGTCAAAGGCAATTTATCGCTTTTTCAAAGATGGAAATTAAATAGGTGTGGGTGGGAGTAGTTATTATGGCGTGGACACCGAACCCCGAAACCGAGAATCGTGTGTTGCTCGCTATCAACCTTATGTCCCGAAGAGGATGGGGTGTTGAGAAGGCGGCGAAATACGCTAAAACAACACGAAGAACGGTTCGCAGATATGCTCAACATTTAGGAATCAACCTTAAGGGAAAATTCGGTGTAAAATTGAAACCTGTTTTGACTCCCGATGCAAAAATTGTTGATTTTCTTCGGTTAATGAAAGATGGGAAGTCGGCAACGGCGGCGGCAAGAGAACTTAAAACACAAGTCCGAACAATGGCAAAGAAAACATACAAAGGCGTTCCAATCATTGTAAAAGATGGAAAGCGGTGGGTTCTTAATTTTGTTCCTGTGAAAGACCATGCAATTATTTATTATGGGAAATTAGTCGGCTTCAAAGATAATGTTCAAGGCCGAGGCGAATTGCTTGGCCCCGATGCCAATAAAGCAAAGAATAAAAAGAAACAAGATGAAGATTATGCCGATATTTGGTGGCAATTGGATTTTGATGATTTTGCTTCAACGCTTCCTATTGAAAGGGTTGCAGATTTTTGGAAAGAAGAAGTGATGAATCGCCTTAAAAGAAGGCTTGAATCGCTGAATATCGCAAACAAATCATTGGTTGCTAAATTCAAAACGAATACCGAAGTTTCTAACGATATGAAGACAAAAGGAAGAACGGGTGACAAGGTGAGCGAATTGGAAACGCTTACGAAAAGGTATGACATGAGAATGGATGATGGTGTGAATTCTTCGCTTGACGACAGATTTGACCCAATGCGAGGTTTAGATTTTATTCCGAAGAATGAGTTTGTCAAAGGAAATAAAGCAACAAAAAGAACCGCTATCGGTAAATTTCAATTGTTTTTCTTAACAAAAGGAAACTTAGTCGTTTATCCGAAAAAAGGCCCACTTATGCTTTCCTTCCGATACGATTTGGCCGACGAATATTAATGTTGTTTTTTAAATAGCAAAAACGATAATGTTTTTCTATGAATCCTGTTGTAAAAAGCGCACTACAAGGAGCAATTCCTACACTTGTTCTTGTCGGCGGTACAAATCTAATCGTAAAAAAGTTTAGAGAAACCCGTCCGGTTCTTTATTGGGGGTCACTTGCCGTTGCTACGGGCGTGGCGGTTGCCGTTGTTCAAGGAAGAATCCCTGCACCGTTTATGAATGCCGAATCTCTTGTAGGTCAAAACTGCAAATTTGATGATACCGGATATTGCTATACGCATGACCGCCATGATTGTGATTTTGGTACTAATTTTTGGGATGCTGAATCATTTGAAGCAAGGGAAAACAAAGACGGAACAATCGTTCTAACGGACAATGAATGGAACTCTTGTATTCATTTATACAACGGCAATTATTTATGGGGAAATAAGGAATTGAAGTTAATTGATGATGGGCTTAAAAATAGTGCAAAGTTCAAGAAAGAAACGATTCACGGTTATGAGGCTTTACGGATGATTCACCTTTATGAGCGTCTTTTACGCAAGCGAAAGGTTTTGAACGCTGAAACTTTCTCCGCCGATTCCAATATTGACTATCGTTCAGCAAACTTAAGGGAATTGCGGAAATTATTAGAAAGAGAACTGTCCCGACTTGCTCAAGATAACCACAAAATTGAATACCAATTAAAGAAATTAGAAAAAGGAACTCCAAAAGAATATCCCATAGAGATTATCCGTGACCTTTTGAGTAATATGCACGAATCATTAGGTGCAATAAATGGATATGGAATGAATTATTTGACCCAATTACAATAAAAACGCATTTCTTTAGATGATTCATATCATCTTCCATCGGTGTTAGAACCTATAAATAGGCGTTAATGTAATCTTTGGTTATGTCCGAAATAAATGGAGAAACCATAACGCTGATTATCATTGTCCTCGCAACGATTGGATTGCTGATGCTTAACAAACTTCGACAAAGTAAGGCATTGAAATTGAAACTGTCCGAGGTTCTTGATGATGCCGAAGATGCTATTGAAAAGGCAACAGGTATTGATATTGAATTGAATGAAGTGGTCGAAGAGGTTTTGGAAGAAGTTTCGGATTCCGCAGAATCAGTTCTTGAAGATTTGAAAGAAGATGGCGATTTGGATGCTGATTTAGATGAAGTCGTTGATGAGGTTGTTGAAGAGGTAAAAGAATCCGTTGAAACGGTGGCCGATGGTGTGGTCGCTGATATTGTTGAAGATTTGAATGAAAATCTTGAAGCGACTCTTGGCGGCATGACTGTGAATGCACTCAAAGAAATGCTTCGTGAGCGTGAATTGCCCGTAAGTGGTAAGAAAGCCGATTTGATTGAGCGACTATTGAACAAAGGTGATGATGAATGAATTGGAAAATGATTGGATTAGTAGCAAGTTTGGCCTCAATTATCGGAAGCATTGGTATCTATGCTATGCACGACGAAAATTTAGGAATCTTTGTCGGTCTATGGGCTTCGGCTCTATTGCTAATTAGCGATAGAATGGAAGAAATGCAAAAGTAATCTTCATATACTTGAATACCTACGCAATAACATGAGCGAAGGCACAGTCCGATTCAAAGTCGGAGAAGTATATACCATTGAAGCACACGGCCATTTGGGATGGAACACTTACGAATTAGAAGTTATGAACCTTACGAAGCACTTTGTTGATTTCTCTTATGAAGGGGGTCAATTTGACTATGATACAATGCAAATTGTTAAAAGTGGTTTCCGAGCCAAGAAGTATATTTCGGACTATGATAATGCGGAATATGCCGTTCTCACCTTTGATTTCCGAAGGAGAGATAGCAAAATTGAGCCAACCATCATGTCGGGTAATTTTAACCTCCAACCTCAAATCCCTATCAGCGAATACTGATGTTATTAGATAGTCGGGCGATTAACCCTTATTCATGAAGGGGATTCAAAAGGCTGAATACGGACTTACTAAAGGCTTAGGAATCTTTGTCGGTCTTTGGGCTTCGGCTCTCTTGTTGCTCACCGAGCGCATGGAAGACATGGAATAATTTAAATAACGAGAATGATAATTATAATCTATGAATCGCTCTTCAATTGTTGCAGTTTTAGGACTTGCAGGTGCAGGAGCAGTTTATATTTTCTTGTCAAATCGTGATACGACTCCTGTTGGAATGACGGCAAGAGAGTTTATTGGCGGAGAATCGCTTGGGAAGAAAGACGACAAATCATACAAAATTGATTTAATTTTGGGAACATTTAGGGCAAGTGAATCTTCTCTTTCAATCTCTTCGGAAGATAAGGAAAACCCTTTGCTCATTGTTTATGAGGATGGGACACCGATTGATGCACGAATTGTTGATATTAACAATTGGATGGTCGGAGATGGTGCAACGAATGAAGACCGCATTCGTGTAGCCGAAAAATACATCGCTCTAAAAAAGGAATTGGGCCTTGATACCGAAAAAGATGAGGCCAAAATTCAAGAAATCGAACGACCTGTTGAAGAGCCTGTGTTAAACAATGCTCAAACACAAAATGCTGAATTTATGATGCTCGGCCATGTCGGATTGAACGCTCTTCAATCAAACCATTCGTGGTGAATCGTTTCATATACCTGTTCTTCCAATGATTTGATTAATGTATAGTGCAACATATCTTCGTTATCTTGAAGGCTTGCACCGAGAGGCAGACAATCTTTATGAGATTGCTGAAAAGGCAAGGCGTTTAGGACATGACCCAAAGCCGTTTGTGGAGATTCCTCAAGCAAGCGATTTAGCAGACCGCACCCAAAAACTTCTTTCGTACCTTGAGCCGAGAAAAACGGCTGAACAGATTCGTGAATTAACGGAATCATTTGATGGAAATCGTGAGCGGGTTGCGATTGAAATTGCTAAAATTGTTTCTGCGGAAACTTTTCTTTACGGAAGGGTTGAAGATTGCCCTACTTGCGAAGGAAGAGGCGAGGTCGGAAACAATGAAAAGTGGATGAAGGAATGTTATGATTGTCATGGAAGCGGAACAACCGTTGGCTTTGAAGAGGCGATTTCAAAAACACCCTATCAAGAAACTTTAACGGTTTTTCAAGAGCGAATTAAACAAGGAAAATTGTGGACTCCCGACACCCCTTCTCAAAAATTAAGCGAGGCGGCAGTTTATCACGGAATTTGTGCGGGTCTTGCCGTTCTTACAGAAGGAATTCTTGTAGCACCACTTGAGGGAGTCGTTTCAGCACGATTCTTCAAAAACGGAGGGAAGAAACACACGCTTGCAGTTTCTTATGCAGGGCCAATCCGTAGTGCAGGAGGAACAGGTCAAGCACTTTCTGTTCTTATTGCAGATATTGTTCGTCGTGATTTTGGTTTGGAAAAGCCAATTATGAGTTACGATGAGGTTGAACGATATAAGGAAGAAGTCGGAATGTATAGAGGTCTTCAATACCGACCTTCTAATCCTCAAATTGAAGAAATGGTGAACGCTTGCCCAATTTATATTGATGGAGAAGGTGTTGGCAACGAAGTGACAGGACAAAGAGATTTGCCAAGAGTCAAAACAAACAAGGTAAGAGAAGGAATGCTTCTTGTTTTGTGTGAAGGGCTGACATTAAAAGCACCTAAGATTCTCAAATATGTGGACGCTCTTAATCTTGATGGTTGGGATTTCTTGCGACCTTTCGCCAAAGGTTCGGGAGGGAAAAAGGAAGGCAATAAAATGCCCGAAATAAAACCTTCAACAAAATTCATTTCCGATGTTCTCGCAGGTCGTCCTATCTTTTCACAACCAATGCAAGAAGGAGGATTTAGGCTTCGTTATGGAAGAAGCCGATTAGCAGGTTTAGCAACGACTTCAATCAATCCTGCGGTGATGAAAGCCCTTAGTGGATTCGTGATTATCGGAACGCAATTAAAATATGAAAGGCCCGGTAAGGGAACGGTTGCGACTCCTTGTGATGAAATTGATGGCCCGTATATTCAATTTAAAGACGGAAGTGGAAAGATGGTGAATGATTATGATGAATTGCCGTTTCAATATCCGACTGACCCCGATTATGTTATTGAAAAGGTGTGGGATTTGGGAGAATTGCTTGTTCCTGTCGGAGAGTTTTTAGAAAATAACCATGTTCTCATTGAATCACCTTATGTTCCCGAATGGTATGAGCAAGAAGTGAAGGATAAAGGATTAAAATTGCCTCAAAATTTAACAGAAGTAATTTCCTTTTCAAAGAAACATAAGATTCCTATCCATCCCGATTATGTTGCTTTTTATGATAATCTTTCATTGGAAGAATTCTTTCAAGCAGTAAATGATACCAATCCTGCAACGGGACAAATTAAAAATAAAGAATGGGCTTACCGAATGTGTATTGATGTTAATTCAAAAGGAATGTTGCAGGGAAAGAAAGCACAATTTTGGAGAAAAATGTGCATGGGAATAGACCTTTCAAAAACGAAAGGTATTGAATCACCCCTTCAATTTATCAATCAGTTTTTCTTTGTCCGACCAAGAATTACTTATCGCATTGGTGCAAGAATGGGGAAACCCGAAGGAAGCAAAATGCGTGAAATGAAGCCTCCTGTTCACACGGTTTTTACGGTGGGGCATAAAGTAGGTTCAAAAAGATTGGTTGCTGATGCGGCAAAAAGAACCGATGCAAAACAAATCGGCATTTTTTATTGCGAATCATGTAGTGAAATGACAACGAAGGGTGTTTGTCCACGATGCAATAAAGAGGCTCTTTTTGATTCAGTTCAATGGGTTGGAAAAGACGATGAATTGTGGGAAGAAGTGAGCATTAAAAATCAATGGGAATCCGCTATTGAAAAAGTAAAAGTGGCCGAAGCAAAACTTCCCGAAGTCGGATTCGGAGTTAAATCTTCTAAAAAAATATTGGGGGCTAATCCCCAAGTTAAAGGCGTTAAAGGAATGACAAGTAAGACAAAGACAAATGAGCATTTGGCAAAAGGATTGCTTCGCTTCAAAAACAACATTTCCACCTTCCGTGATGGAACAATTCGCTTTGATATGGTGGACATTACCATGACGCATTTTAAGCCTAAAGAGATTGGCTTAACGGTTGAAAAAGCACGGGAATTAGGGTATGATGTAAAAGATGAAATGGAATCGGTTCCTTTATTCGCTCAAGATGTTGTTCTTCCCACGAATTGCGCTGAAATGATGCTCAACACGGCAAACTACATTGACGACTTGCTTTCAACGCTTTACGAAGTGGAGCCGTTCTATCGGTGTGAAATCAAAGAAGATTTAGTAGGACATTTGCTTATGGGAATCGCTCCGCATACAAGTGGTGCAATTTTAGGTCGGATTATCGGCTTCGCTGATGTTAAAGGACATTACGGACACCCGTTTTTCCATGCGGCAAAACGAAGAAATTGTGATGGAGATATTGATGCAGTTTTACTTATGCTTGATGGATTGCTTAATTTCTCTAAATCGTTTTTACCCGGTAATCGTGGTGGACTCATGGATGCACCGCTTATCCTTACCACAACAATTAACCCAACAGAAATTGATAAAGAGGCTTTGAATGTTGATACGCTTGCTCAATATCCTGTTTCTTTTTACGAAGGAACAATGAAGCGACCTGTTGCGAAAGAAGCACACAAATTAGGCATTGAAACGGTTGAAACACGGTTGGAACAAGGTAAAGACCCTTTTATCTTTGAATTTACGCACGACACCCTTTCTTGTGACCAAGCACCAAAGAATAATCCCTACAATACTCTTGAGTCAATGAGGCAGAAAACAATGATGCAATTTGAATTAGGAGAGGTTCTTCATGCGGTTGATAACAAAGACCAAGCAGGGAGATTGATTAACCGACACTTAATCCGAGATATGAGGGGAAATCTTCGTGCCTACGGACAACAAAAAGTGAGATGCACGAAATGTGGAGCATCATACAGAAGACCACCAATTGCAGGAAAGTGCATTACTGTGGTGAAAAAAGATGCGGAAAATCCTCTTACGGGAGAAATTGAAAACTTAACTTGTGACCATAAATTAATTTTGACTGTGCATCAAGGTTCGGTTAAAAAATACGATAATTTGATGAATGAAATCATTCAACGCTATGGTGTTGATAATTACACGGACAACCTATACCATTTGGTTTCTTCGTGGGTCGCTGATACCTTCTCAAGTGGTGATGAATTGAGCCAATCATTTCTAAATCTTTAAATAGAATAAAATTTATCAAATTCTATGCGACCACAATACAAAACCCTAACAAGCCTCATTGGTGAAGAAGTTATTCTTGTAGGAACGCCACATTTTCTTACGGATTGGTGTATTAGAAGATACGGCAAATCAAAAAGTAAATCTCTTGAGGCAATTCTTGGAACCCCATTTCCAATTAATCGCTATAATTTCATTTACGATGAAATGGCCGACGCTCCCTTGAATAAATGCTTTTATGCGATTTTGAGAAAGAGAAAAAATTTGAAACCATTCGCATTTGTTTATTTCCGAAATATTAAAAATAATCTTCGTGGAGGCAGAAGAGAATTGGAATTGATTTCAGTCACTCCGCCAAATCACGCACAAACAGAAGGAGTAAATTTTAACACACTTCATTTCCACGATGAAACCGAATTTTGGTGTGAAATAAATTATCTTGCTTGAGTATTACCTTGATATACTCGTTGAAACAACGATGTTTTATGGGCCAATATAACCGTTCAACAAGGCATCAAAAAATGTATGTCAATGATAATGAAAACAAAAATGTTTATCCAAAAAACTGTGTCCCAACAGAATCAAAGCGGCCAAAAGGCTCATGGACAAAAGGAGTAATGGCTTGGGAAAAGGGTACGGCAGGTTCTCCCGATATTTGGGTCGGATGGTTTTCACCACCACGGCTAAGAAAGGGACGACAAAATCATAACGATTTTCGGACACAAGAGGAAGAATAAAAATCATTTTAAATCTTTAAATAACAAAAGGAACAATGATGATGTATGATTGTTCCCGATGGCTCCGATAAAGAGGAAAATTCTGCATCTGTTGATTATTCGGGTATGATTAAGGTTGCTACGGCAATCGTTATTGGACTTCTTACAATCGTTGGTTTTGGTTGGGATGATTTAACAGGAGGCAAAAGCAATACCTCGGCCTCCAACAAAAAAACGGCAGAAGTCAAAAAAGATGCTGATGAGTATGAAGACCTTTATTTGGATGAAGAAATTGAAGAAGATGAAATCTCTAAAAAAGAGTTTTTAGAAAACGGGTGAGAATTAAATAGGTGTTGAAACAACCTATGGATATGACCGAAAATAGTCTTGATTTGACCGTTGCTGAATTGAATTTGATTTATCGCCTTTGTGATGGCGCACAAGTTCAAGGATATGATACCGCTTCCGCACTTGTTAGTTTGATGAATAAGATTCGTGCATTGGCTTCGGCTGAACAATTGCCCGAAGGTCAAACAGTCCTTCCCGTGCAAAACCTTGAATGATTAACTTCATTGATAAACGGGTAAATACATCGGACCCATTCCTATATCAAATTCAACCCAACCCACCGCTTGCACTTGCCTCGCAGGTGGAGAATCGGGCAACCCCGCAGGTGGAGGATTTACGGGCGGCTGAAATTGGTTTGGGTCGAGGTATGCTACATCTTGTAAATTAGAAGCCGAATTAATATCACCGTTTCCATTGGAAACCAAAACCGCATTTGTTGATTTGGTTTGACGAATTGTTCCATCGACATGAAGTTCGGTTGAGGGGTCGGTAGCACCTAATCCAATCCCGACACTCCCTCCACTTGTGATTCTAAGTTTGGTGTCACCTGCACCCACATTGTTTGCCGCATCGGGTGTCCCAAAAGCAATATCAAAGTGTGCCGTATCACGCTCGGAAACTTGCCATAAATCACTTGTGGCTTCAACATTGTTAAAATGTATTCCTCCGTATTGGGTAGTCAATCCGACTCTTCCGTTTGCACCTGTTGAAAGAATTGCATATTCCGATGTCGCCCCTGCATCCACTTCAATAGCGGCAGAAGGAGAAGTCGTTCCGATACCGAGTCGGTTATTGGTATTGTCCCAAAATAATTCGGAATTGTCTTGTGCAAGGTTAGTGGAAGCATCAACGAATAAAATTGAACCCGATGTTCCCGAACCGACTGAATCACCAATAGAGATTCCTCCGCCACCGCCTCCACCTGCGGCCACCAATGGATTACCGGGAGTTCCGTCGCCTGTAATCGTGGAGCCATCAACGGCTACGGTTTCAAGGTATGCTACATCGGATAAATTAGAAGCAATTTGGAGATTTCCGCTTGAATCTGCTACGATTACTCCATCTTTAGCAAATGCTTGTGTGACTTGTCCATTTACGGCGTTCACACGGAAGGTTTCTGTCGCTGTTCCGGGGCTTAGGATTTGGAATTTTGATGATGTTGCTCCTGCATTAGCCGTTCTAAACAGACGAATAGTTTGCGCTCCCGTTCCGCTACTTTCAGCCGATAAATCCATAATTGTTGATTCATCCGTAGTGGAGTTAATGATTTTGAATGCACCATAAGAATCAGCAAAAGCAGTAATTTCAGTATAACCACTTTGACCCGATTCTGTAATTCTAATTTTCGGGTCGCTTGAACCTACAATGTGCAATTCTTCCGCAGGAGTAGTGGTTCCGATACCGACAAAACCATTTTCGTGAATCGTCATTCGGGTTGTGGGGCCACCCGTAGCACCTCCGCCATCGGGGAAGGTTAAGAAATCAAGAGCCATACCTCCTGTTGTATCGGAAGAATAGGTTTCACCTGCACGACCTATGATACCTGCAAGCCATTTTGGGCTATCCGTAGTAAATGCCGAATCTGTTGAACCGAACTTGATAGCAGGGGTGTATTTAGAAGTGGTGTTCATACCATTAGCAGTAAGCCACCATCCCGCATTATCATTAGTAATAGCACTTTCACCAACACTTGCAGAAAATAAACCACCCGATAATGTGGATGCGCTCTTTGAAACCGATATTGAATAATCTGTTTCCGTAGGCCCCGATGTAAAACCTACTCTTATGTTATCGTCGGCGGCTAAAACAGTTCCGCTTTCAACGGTGAACCTTGCCGAAATATCACTTAAAGTTACTCTTGTAGTAGGACTTGAAGAAGCACCTGTTCTAAAAATAATAGAATTATCACCTGCGGCTGAACCTCCCGAATTATGAATAGATTCTAAGTAAAGTGGCTTTTTATTGCTTTCGCCCGATTGAGAAGAAATAAAACCACCCGTAGCATCCTCATTTTGCATAGAAAGATATTGCGATGATACACCCGACCTGCTAATCCTTAATTCGGGATTATCATCATCAACGCCGACTAAATGTAAAAGTGAAGATGGTGAAGAAGTCCCAATTCCTACTCTTCCATTAGAAGCATTATGGGCGATACCATACCCACCCGGCCCGCCGTCGCTTGTTCCGAGATTTAAGGTTCTAAAATTGACATTTTTAGCGTTATAATTTGTTACTACTTGCCCCGTTCCGCCTGTTGTATAGCCTTCCATGTAAAGCATGGTTCTAAGAGTTCCTTCAATATCGGATTGGATAAACATAGCACCCGATTCAGCACCATCGGAAGGGTCGTCTAAAATTACCCCTATTCTTGCGTATGCTTCGGTGTTTCCGCCATCATCGTTCCCATACCACCATAGACTTCCTAAGTAGTCGTTAGCGGCCTGTTTAGGGCTTTTAATGACTACATCGGGGGCGGAGTTAGAACCTGCCGTAGCATCCGTGGATTCAATTCGCAAGATTTCATTCAAAGAGTTTTCTTGAATGTGAAGTAAAACGGAAGGATTATTTGTTCCTACACCTAATCTATTAGTGCTATCATCAAAGAATAAATTAGCATTGTCTTGGGCAAGAACGCCCGATGCACCCGCAAAGAGAACCGAACCCTGTGTAGCACCACTTATTGTATCTCCAATGGCTACACCAAATGCGGTTCCATTAGAAGCCGAAGTAATTCTTCCTTGAGCATCAACAGTAATGTCTGCTCTTGTGTAACTTCCTGCCGTAACCGCAGTATCGGCTAAATTAATAGTTCCACTTGTGGTAATCGTGCCACCATCTAAACCTGTTCCTGCCGTAATAGAAGTCACGCTTCCCGCATTGGTTGTATAACCTGCGTCATTTGTTAATGTTGAAACATTGTCACCGGGTTGGGTTGCCGAATCTGCTAATGCACCTTGCGCCGCAGTAGCAAATGCTGATGAATCTTCTGTTGCCGCAGTTCCTAATCCTAAATTGGTTCTTGCACCCGAAGCCGTTGTAGCACCTGTTCCACCATTCGCTAAGGCCAAAGTGCCTCCAAGAGTAATCGTTCCACTTGTTGTGATAGGGCCACCTGTTGCCGTTAATCCTGTTGAGCCTCCCGAAACATCAACCGAAGTGACTGTTCCACCCGAACCTGTTGAAGAAAGTGTTCCTCCGCTAAATGAAATTCCCGTTCCAATTGTCACGGCAGAATGAAGCCCCGAAGCATCGGCATAAATGATTTTATTTTGAAGACCTGCAACAGAAGTCGTAATGGTTCCAACCGAAATATCATCTCCCGAAGCGTAATATCCTGCATCATTAGAAAGTAAAGAAACTGCATCGCCTTGACGCACTAAAGTTCCTGTATCAGTCAAATCGGTGGAAGCAAGAGAAACTGTTCCTGTTTGTCCATTGACGGAAGAAACGGGTGCGGAAGGAAGTGCTTCATTCTTCCATTGAGAAGAAGCAGAATCGTAAATTAACGCTTGATTATCAGCAACGCTTGTGATAACTACATCGTTTAAATCGTTAATATCTGCGGCGGCTATTCGTGCATCGGCTCTTGCATCCGTGAAGTAAAGATTTGTTCCTTCGCTTAAATTAGTCGTTGATTTTCCACTAAATGAAGTGTCAAAAAGAGATTCCGTGTAGTATAAATTTGTTGTTCCTTCTCCTATATCATCAGTATCTAAAACAACGACTCCTGTTGCTCCATTTACAGATGAAACAGGGGCAGAAGGAAGGGCTTCATTTTTCCATTCGGAAGAAGCAGAATCGTAAATTAACGCTTGATTATCAGCAACACCTGTGATAACTACATCGTTTAAATCGTTAATATTTGCGGCGGCAATTTGAGCATCGGCTCTTGCCGTGGTGAAGTAAAGATTTGTTCCCTCCGTAATTTCTGTTGTTGTAAGCGTAATTGAACCTGTTGCTCCGTTCACGGATTGAACGGGTGCGGCGGCAGACGCACGACCATCGGTGTAATACAAATTCGTTGAGCCTTCGCTTACATCATCAGTATCTAAAACAACGATTCCTGTGGCCCCATTGACGGAATCAACGGGTGCAGAAGGAAGTGCTTCATTTTTCCAAGATGAAGAAGCAGAATCGTAAATTAACGCTTGATTATCAGCAACGCTTGTGATAACTACATCGTTTAAATCGTTAATATCTGCGGCGGCTATTCGTGCATCGGCTCTTGCATCTGTGAAATAAAGATTCGTTCCTTCGGTTAAATCGGTTGTTGTTTTTCCACTAAATGCAGAATCAAATCGGGCAGAAGTGTAATACAAATTTGTTCCTTCACTTAAATTAGTCGTTGATTTACCCGACAAAGAAGTGTCAAAACGGGCTTCTGTATAGTATAAATTTGTTGTTCCTTCTCCTACATCATCAGTATCTAAAACAACGACTCCTGTTGCACCATTTACAGATAAAACAGGAGCAGATGGAAGAGCCTCATTGACCCATGCAGAAGAAGCAGAATCGTAAATCAACGCTTGATTATCAGTAACGCTTGTAATAACTACATCGTTTAAATCGTTAATATCTGCGGCGGCTATTCGTGCGTCGGCTCTTGCATCTGTGAAATACAAATTGCTTCCTTCGGTCACTTGGTTTGTAGTATAATCGCCCGATTGTGCAGAAACGGTTCCTGTTCGGCCAAACACCGACTGAACGGGTGCGGCGGCTCCTGCCCTTGCATCCGTATAATAGAGATTCGTCCCTTCACTTATTTCCGTGGTTGTCAAACTTACGGTTCCTGTTGCTCCATTCACGGATTGAACGGGTGCGGCGGCTTCTGCTCTTGCATCGGTGAAGTAAAGATTTGTTGTGCCTTCACTTACACCATCGGTATCTAAAACTACGGCTCCCGTTTGCGTATTTACGGATTGAACAGGAGATGTTGCGGCGGTGACAAATCCTACATCGTTGTTTAAATCGGATAAAGGGTCGCCCGCTTGAATGATGTTTGTCGCTCCTTGCTTCAATTTATTTGAATTCGTGCTATCCAACCAAAGTGTATTTGCATTTGAGGGGTTGCTTGATTGCGGAGTTAATTCCAATCCTGTCGGGTCAATTAAACCTGTAACAGTAAGTTTTCCTCCAATATCCAAATTGTTTCCAATAACTACATTTTGTGTTGTTTCATCAAAAGTAAAACCGGGATTACCTGCAAAATTACCATTTTTATTGTATTGGACTTGTGTATTTAATCCACTTGCACCACCAATTCCGCCGCCTGTGGCTAATTGAACTGTTCCGTCACCTAAATCGGAAAGCGAACCATCGGAAACAATGATTTTCTTAACGCCTTTTACATCGGGAAATCCGTCTTCTTCGACTATTTCTAAACGAAAT
>Ga0213869_10001555_pt1 | contig 16954 bp, 13 predicted proteins | sample PICome_10_FD_160083 | JGI IMG/M metagenome (GOLD analysis project Ga0213869, IMG submission 160083) | Coastal seawater microbial communities near Pivers Island, North Carolina, United States - PICO132 | ecosystem: Environmental > Aquatic > Marine > Coastal | place: USA: North Carolina...
TCACAGTGGCGTTACACTAACAGCAGGTTCAGGTTTAACAGGTGGCGGTGACATTACTACTAGCAGAACATTTAATGTTATCGGTGGCGATGGTATAACTGCAAACGCAAATGATATACAAGTTGATAACACAGTTGTAAGAACAAGTGGCACACAAACTATTGCAGGTGCAAAAACATTTACAAGTGCTGTAACACTTCCTAGTCAAACAAGTATTAAGCCTTCTAACAGTGGCGGAACCTATGTTGCTGGTACAGGTGGTAACAACATAGCGGCTACTACAGAATATGTAGAAGCAGCAATTACAAGTTTAGTAGACGGAGCAGACGGCTCACTTGATACATTAAACGAATTAGCAACAGCATTAGGTAATGCAGACAATGTTGGTGCAGTAGTAACAAACAATACTGCCAACATAGCAACATTACAAGGCAGAACATTAACAGCAGGAACCGGCCTCAACGGAGGCGGCGACTTAACTGCTGATAGAACATTCTCAACTGACGATACTTACATTAAAAACTTGTTTAGTGCAACAGACTCAGGCGGCGATGGATCATTTAGTTATAGCAATGGCGTATTTACTTACACAGGCCCAAGTGCTAGTGAAGTAAGAGCACATCTGCAAAGTACAGGTATAGTTAATTACAACAACAGTACAGGTGTTATATCTGTTAGTGATATAACAACTGGGTACTTCCGCAATGACGCATTGCAAACAAGTGTTGAAAGTTTTGTAGATAACGATACATCATTAATGACATCTGCAGCTATTAAAGATAAAATTGCTGCAGACTTTTCAGATAATTTAGGAAGTGTAATATATGCTGGTGTTGATGTATCAGCAGACGGATTTTTCTTTAAAGACGCAACAGATAATGTTTCTAAAAGAGATACAATACCTGCTCTTGCAACAGCCATGGCAGATGATGGTATTTCAGCATCAAATGGACAGTTTTCTGTAGACAACACAGTTATAAGAACATCAGGCAATCAAAACATTGCTGACAGAACATCATTTACTGGCGAATTAGTAACACCAAATAGTGCATCAACAGTATCGGGTGCAATATACCACGATGTTTCTGCCGCCAAAGCATACATTTATGTAGACGGACAAGCAAGAGAAATTACTCCAGCAGTTGATGTTGGAGCATTAGAAGATGTAGGTACTACAGGTACAAACATTTACGCAGGTGACAGAGTTGACGGTGCAACAACATACGCAGGTATTAGAAGTATAGACGGTGGTACATACACTAATGCAACTGAATCAGGAAATGTAATCACAATAGATGGCGACATTAGTGCAATCCGTGGAGCGTTTAGTGCTATAGATAATGCAGGTGACGGAACATTTAGTTACAATAGTTCAACAGGACAGTTTAGTTACTCAGGCGTATCGCAAAGTCAAATTAGAGGCGAGTTTAGTGCAAGTGGTACTGAATTAAGTTATAACAGTGGAACTGGTGCATTTACATCTACAGCAGATAATTATAATGCTTGGAAATTTGTAACACCTACAACAGGAAATGTAGTTGTTGAAAGTGGCGACTTGGTAACATTTGCCGCAGGTGCAGGTATTGCAATTAGTAACTCTGGTACAACAATTTCAATTGCTAACACAAATGCCGCTGACATTACAGCAGTTGGCGCAGGTGCTGGTTTAACTGGCGGCGGCACAGCAGGTGCAGTTACTCTTAATGTTGTGGGTGGATCAGGTATTACTGCAAATGCAGATGACATACAAGTAGATGGCACAGTAGTCAGAACATCAGGTAACCAAACTATTGCCGGTGATAAAACACTTTCCGGCAGTACACAGATTAACGCATTAAATATTAATAATGCATTTGATTTACCAACAGCAGACGGCACAACAGGTTATGTATTAAAAACAGATGGTAGTGGTACAGTATCTTGGGCATCAGTTACTTCGTTACCGGGTTCTATAACAGGCGTCACAGCAGGTAACGGTTTAACAGGCGGCGGCTCAGCTGGTACTGTTACAGTAAACGTTGTAGGCGGCACAGGTATTACTGCTAATGCAAACGACATAGCAATTGACTTCTCAGAGTTTGACACTGGCAGTATTGTAGAAGGATCTAAATTATTCTATACAGATGCTAGAGCTAGAGCAGCAGTAAGTGCAACACTTGGTAGTGCAGGATACGTGGAAGGCACAGGTGTGTTTAGCATACCAAGTACCACAGCACATATTTCAGAAGGCACTAATTTATATTATACAGATGGCAGAGCTAGAGCGGCTATTAGTGTTAGTGGGGACCTATCATATAATAGTAGCACTGGTGTAATTAGTTACACTGATCCATCACCTAGAACTGATGCTACAATCAGAGGATTGTTTAGTGGCGGAACAGGTATTACTTATAACAGTACTACTGGTGCTATTAGTTTAACCGACACAGGATATATCACAGGCGTTACAGCAGGATCTGGTTTAAGTGGAGGAGCAACTTCAGGAACAGCAACACTTAATGTTAGTGGATTAACAACTTCCCATTTTGCAGGAAGTACATTACAACTAAGCACAGAAAGTTTTGTAAACAACGATACATCATTAATGACTTCAGCAGCCATCGAAGATAAGATTTTAAGTTATGGCTATTCAACAACAGTTGGTGATATCACAGCAGTAACAGCAGGCTCAGGTTTAACAGGTGGTGCTACTAGTGGAGGCGCAACATTAAATGTAGGTGCAGGTTCTTATATCGTAGTAGCGGCAAATACTGTTTCAGTTGATGCTACCTCGGCTAATACAGCAAGTAAAGTAGTAGCAAGAGATGCCTCAGGTAACTTTAGTGCAGGCGTTATTACTGCAACAGCAACATCAGCACGATATGCTGACTTGGCTGAGAATTATGTAGCAGATGCAAATTATGATCCAGGTACTGTATTAATAATTGGCGGCGAACACGAAGTAAGTACTACAGAAGACCCAGGCAGTTATAAAGCAGTTGGTGTTGTAAGTACAAACCCAGCTCACTTAATGAATTCACATTGCGAAGGCGAACATGTAGTTGCTGTAGCATTGCGTGGAAGAATACCTTGTAAAGTTACAGGTAATGTGAACAAAGGTGATGTGTTGATTACAAGTGACTTACCAGGACATGCAATGGTTGCAGCCAATCCTCAAACACTAAGTCCTTTACAGATAATTGGTAGAGCATTAGAAACAAAAACTGATGCACAGCCAGGTGTTATCGAAATATTAGTATAAACCCTAAGATACTTTCCAAAAAGATAAATACATACAACGGACTAGACAGTGCAATTGCACTGACAGTGTGTATTTACACACTCTGAACTAACCGGGGAAATAAATGGCAATTTTTGGAAATTTCAAAGGTACCACTACATCTGAATTCAAGATCGGAAAGAAAGACAGTGGTAGCAAAATATCAACAGGTACAAGACCGTCTGCTGATATATCAAACGGTGACTTATTCTTTGACTCTGCTAACGCAACGTTAGATATCTACGAAACAAGTTGGAAGAATATAGGTGAAACTTTAACTGAATTAAATGTTGATGACGGTACTTTATTTGTTGACAGCACGAACGATACAGTTAGCATAGGTTCAACAGCATCTAATGAAAGATTATTTGTTAACGGTAATTTACGATTAGGAACAAATCCAAGCCTTCAGTTCTCTGGTTCAGCACTAGATTTAAGACATTCAAATGGCACAGCAACCCAAGTACGCATAAGAGATAACAGCAGTAGTAGTGATCCTATATTTAAAGTATATGACGCAGACAACACTAACGAAGTCTTTAAAGTACAAGGTAGTGCAACCACAATCAATAATGCATACTCACTTCCAACAGCAGATGGCTCAGCAGGCCAAGTAGTTGTTACAGATGGAAGTGGAGCACTTTCGTTCACAACAGTTAGTGCAAACCCAGAAGGCGCAAACACTGATATACAGTTTAACGACAGTGGTTCTTTCGGAGGCAACGATGCATTAACATACGATAAAAGTTCGAGCACACTAAAAACTGGTGTCGTGCAAGGCGTATTATTTGAACCCATTTCAGATTACGGCTCTGTTACAGAAACAGCAAATATGATAATCAGTTTTGGTACAGTAGAGGAGTCAGCAACAGTTGGCGACTTTGAGTACATCAAGGATACATTTGGTCCAACAAGTGATTCTTATGTAGTAGCAAATTTACCAGACGCATCGGTAGCAGGTCAAATGATTTATGTAAGCGATGAGACTGGTGGAGCAGTTATGGCATTTAGCGATGGCAGTAACTGGAGAAGAATTACAGACAGAGCAATAGTAAGTTAAACATAATAGGACACACACATGCCAAGAGTTAAAAAAGACACACAACTAGTAGTAAAGAAAAAGGTAGAAAAGGTAGAGAAAAAACAAGAAACGCAGCCAATAGGAACCGCAAGAAAAAAGAAGGAACCTACTACAGCAGATGCGTTAGCAGAATTTAAAGCAGAATTAAAGAAAGAGTTATATAAAGAAATTAGAGAACAAGTAATTGCAGAAAACAAAAGACTTGAGCACATTGAAAAAACAAAGGACAAAGTGGAAGCAACACTAAGCAAAACAGAGTTAGTACTTGCAGGACCTGAAACATTTAGATTCAGTGGTACTAAAGATGGCCTCAATGTTACTAAGGGTGAACTTGTTATGCAGAGCTTTAACAAAGGTGGAGCACTTGGCATAGGAACACAATCACCGAAGGCAATAGGGCCTGGTAGTGTTCATATTAGATCTAATTATAACAGTGAAGCATCTTTACCAGTTGACGGTAAAGGAACAGTAAGAGGTTTGCTAGTTGAAAGTGATGCAGATGATAGCAATGCATTTTTATTTAGAGGCGTTAGTAGAAAAAATAGACAGGGAATAAATTTAACTGGAGCAGGAGATTTGTCATTAGGACTTATGCACGACGATACACAAAGTAGATTAAATGTGTATCAGCCTAATAATAACAGAAATGTATTCCACGGTTATGCACCTAGTAGATTCTTTCATGGTAATATGATAGATATCGAAACGCAGGCAACCAATAATAAATCATACAATTTTATTGAAGCAAAGAATCAAAGTATGGAAAACGGCGATCCTTATGCACAAAAAGTATTTACAGTAGACGGCACAGGAGCAGTATTCAGCGACGGTGCAGTACACAGTAACAATTCAGGTTATGCAGAAATGTTTGAGTGGGGAGACGGTAATCCTCGCAGAGAAGATAGAACCGGATATGTAGTTGCACTTAGCCCTAAAGGCAAATTAGTAACTGCAGGTGAAGGTGACGACATTGTTGGGGTAGTTTCTAGAAACCCAGCAGTGATCGGCGGAGCAGGCTGGAATTACTGGCAAGACAAATATTACGCTGATGAGCGTGGGAATAAAAAAGAGCTTGGAGTACACATAATGGAATGGGAAAACAGAGACCATACTATTGAGAGTCATTTCAACTCTACACTACCTAGAAATTTTCTGCAACCAGAAAATACAGTAGTGTATGAAACTCACACAAACGGCGAAGATATGTACACAGGACACGAAACGCCAGAATTCGAAAGACAACAAGAATATAAAAGTAGGACAGTACGCAACGAGTGGGCACCAGTGATAACACACGGATGTGCAATTGTGTGTAAGGGACAAGTAACAGGCGAGTCATGGATCAAGTTGGCTGATATCTCAGATGACTTAGAAAGGTGGCTAATTAAGTAATAATGATAAATAGTGTTAAATAAAAATCATTTTCTAACAAAGATTTAGGGGAATATAAAATGGCAACAGCTATTCAGTTTAGACGCGGTACGACCGCACAACACAGCTCATTTACAGGCTTAGTAGGTGAAATCACGGTCGATACCGATTTGGATACAATTCGTGTCCACGACGGGTCTACTGCTGGTGGCACACGATTAGCAAAGTACGATGAGGTAGTGGCAGCGGCAACAGGTGATATTACATCGGTTGTAGCAGGATCAGGATTAACAGGTGGAGCAACAGACGGTGATGCAACCATCAGTATAGATTACGAAAACTTATCAGGTAACTTGATACCAAGTGCAAACAATACATACTCATTAGGTAGTTTAACTAATGTGTGGAAAGATGTATATGTTGGACCAGGATCACTTTACGTTAACGGACAAAAAGTACTTGAAGATAATTCAGGAACAATTCAATTTAGTGCAGACAATAACCAGAACATTAGTATTTTAACTACTGGCTCCGGTGACTTGGAAATGACATCAGGTGGTTCAATCCAGCTCAAGTCAGACGTTGTACTTACAACAACTAAAACAATTAGTTCATCAGGCGGTGTTAAGTTTGGTTCAAACATTAACATGAACAGCAGCAACATTAATAATGTTGATGATCCAGTTGAAGCACAAGACGCAGCTACTAAAGCATACGTTGATGCACAGGTTGATACAGCAGATGCACTTAGCGAATTAAGTGGCGATACAGATGATGTAACAGAAGGTTCAACTAACTTATACTTTACGGATGCTAGAGCAGATGCAAGAATTGCAGCAGCTTCAACCTCTGATTTAAGTGAAGGCAGTAACCAGTACTACACTGATGCTAGAGCAAGAGCAGCTGTCAGCGTAACAGACGCAGGTGGTGATGGTTCATTAGCATACAACAGTTCAACTGGTGTACTTACATTTACAGGGCCAAGTGCTACTGAAATAAGAGCCCACTTTAGTGTAACTGACTCAGGTGGTGATGGTGCATTAGCATATAACAACAGCACAGGTGTACTTACATACACAGGTGTTAGTGCAGCAGAAACTGAAGCAAGAATTGACGCTCACTTAGTAGGCGGCGATGGTATTGATTACAGTGCAGGAACAGTAGATGTTGATACAACAGTAGTAAGAACAAGTGGTGCTCAAACAGTAGCAGGTGCTAAGACATACAGTGACGATGCAGTGTTTAACGGTAACGTTACAATTAGTGGTACACAAACTATTGTTAATTCACAAATTACTGCATTAGCAGATAGCGTCATCGAATTAAACAGAGACGCAAGTGGTGCTCCAAGTGAAGATGCAGGTTTAACTGTAAACAGAGGTTCAAGTGCAGATGTAAGTCTTATATGGGACGAAAGTGAAGGCCAATGGCAATTTACAAATGACGGTTCTACAAACTTTAAGATTGCTACTGAAACTGACGACTTAGTTGAAGGTACAAGTAACTTATACTATACAGATGCTAGAGCAAGAGGTGCTGTTTCAGTATCAGACGCAGGCGGAGACGGAAGTTTAGCATATAACAGCACAACTGGTGTAATTACTTACACAGGCCCGAGTGCAAGTGAAGCAAGAGCTCATATCAGTGTAACAGATGCTGGTGGAGACGGAAGTTTATCATACAACTCAGGAACAGGTGTTATTACTTATACAGGTCCAAGTGCAGCAGAAGTAAGAGCTCACATTAGTGGCGGAACAGGTATTACTTATAACAGTACTAGTGGTGCTATTGCAACAACTATTACTCAATACGCAGACGGTGATGCAAGAGCAGCAATTAGTGCAAGTGGTGACTTAGCATACAACAGTTCAACTGGTGTAATAAGTTTTACTGAAAGAACAGATGGCGAAGTTAGAGGTTTAATTAGTGCAAGTGGTGACATTTCATACAACAGTACAACTGGTGTAATTAGTTTCACTAACGATGCAGGTGACATAGAAAGTGTTACAGCAGGTAACGGTTTAACCGGCGGCGGCTCATCAGGTGCAGTTACACTTAATGTTGTAGGCGGAAATGGTATTACTGTAGCAGCAGACAGCGTTTCGATTACTGATTCATATGTTAATACATTAGCAGATGCTAGAGTACAAGCAGCAATCGACGATGATGACACTTTTGCAAGTGCTTCGGATACTTTAGTACCATCACAGTTAGCAGTAAAAACTTATGTTGATGCACAAGTTGATACAGCAGATGCATTAGGCGAACTAAGTGGTGATACAGATGATGTTACTGAAGGTTCAACTAACTTATATCATACAACAGCAAGAGCTAGAGCAGCAATTAGTGCAACTGGTTCACTTTCTTATAACTCAGGAACAGGTGTTATTAGTTATACACAGAGTGATACAGACGGTGTTAGCGAAGGTTCAACTAACCTTTACCATACAACTGCAAGAGCTAGAGCAGCAATTAGTGCAAGTGGTGACATTTCATACAACAGCACAACTGGTGTAATTAGTTTCACAGACTCAGATAGAAGTGATGCTACAATCAGAGGATTGTTTAGTGGCGGAACAGGTATTACATATGATAATAGCACAGGTGCTATTAGTTTAACAGATACAGGTTACATCACTGGTGTTACAGCAGGATCTGGTTTAAGTGGCGGTGCTACAAGTGGTACAGCAACATTAAATGTAAGTGGTTTAACAACTTCTCACTTTGCAGGTAGTACACTACAACTAAGTACAGAGAGTTTTGCAAACAACGATACATCATTAATGACTTCAGCAGCTATTGAAGACAAGATTTTAAGTTACGGTTACTCAACAACAGTTGGTGACATTACAGCAGTAACAGCAGGATCTGGTTTAACAGGTGGTGCTACAAGCGGTGGTGCAACACTAAATGTTGGTGCAGGATCTTACATTGTAGTAGCATCAGATACAGTATCAGTTGATGCAACAAGTGCAAACACAGCAAGTAAAGTTGTAGCCAGAGATGGTTCAGGTAACTTTAGTGCAGGAACAATTACTGCAACAGCAACAGCAGCAAGATACGCTGACTTGGCTGAGAACTATGAAGCAGATGCAGAATACGAAGCAGGCACAGTTGTTAAGTTTGGTGGCGAGAAAGAAATTACAGCAACAGACAGCGAAGGCGACAGTGCTGTAGTTGGTGTTATCTCAACAGACCCAGCTCACTTAATGAATGCAGACTGCCCAGGTATAGCATTACCAGTAGCATTAGCAGGACGAGTACCTTGTAAGGTAGTTGGTCCAGTTGCTAAAGGTGACTTAATGGTATCAGCAGGTGAAGGCAGAGCTAAAGCAGATAATGCAGCACAAGCAGGACATATCATTGGTAAAGCAATTAGTGCAAACGAAGACGGCGAAGGCGTTATCGAAGTACTAGTTAACATGATGTAAACCAATACTTAGGTATTATAAAAAGCACTCTTCGGAGTGCTTTTTTTTTGACTTCGATGTCATAAATACTGTTATAGGTAGGTAGGCTGCTTATAACGAGTGATACACAGACATACACCGTAAAGACACAATGTTAAACACGGCGGAGTAATCAATGAATGAGATTTTTGGGTTAATAGGAGAGGTAGGAGCACCAATTGCTGGCAGTCTAGTAATGGGTTTCTTTATATTCTTAGTTATAAAACAAATACTCGAAGGCGTTGTTGACCAAGTAAAAACACTTACAATTTTTTGCAAGAGTTTAGAAAACCGTGCATCTACAATGTCAAATGAAATGATTAAGATTGACATGTTAGTAAGTAGTGCATTAGATTTACGACCAGACATCGAACGTATCGCTAGAGCTGAAAACTTTGTAGAAGAAGGCAAAGTTGATGTAAGGAGAGACTAGTGAAGTTTTGGGATTACGAATTTGCAGTTGTAAACGAAAATATTATTTTTGATGAAGAATTAACAGCAGAACAGCTAAGTGTTAAGCCAGGGGATGGCTTTATGACTTTTGTGGAAGAAGATGGTACTGTAGTACTTAGAAAAATAGATTTATCTAAAGTTGAAAACATAGAGTTAACCAGTATAAAGGAATAATATGGAAGAAATCGTCAATGCTATAAACGACTATGGGTTTCCTGTAGTAATGAGTGTTGGCTTGGGATATTTTGTATACTACATTTGGTGGTTTATTGGAGAACAAATAGACCCTGCACTTGAAGAAATGCACATGGCATTAATTAAAGTTATAGACAAAACTCGTATGCTAGATCAAGATCTCATACGACTACAACAAAAAGTAAATGTTGTACTTGAATATAAAGCTAAAGAACAAATTATAAAGGATGCTAAGAACCAGGAAGCAGTTAATAAATTAAAAAGGAAGGAATAACATATGATTGATAAAAAAGTAAAAGATACACCTCTACTAGTTTTAGGTTATATCTTGTTAGGTATGATAGTACTGCTATCTACTACTGCAAACGCAGATCAATTAACACACAAATTCAAATCACCGAGCTTTAGTGGTATAGGCACTGGCGCACATTACTTAACCATTGAGAATCAAGAAAAAAGTCGTAGAGACAAGATCAAAGACGACATAGAGTCTGCACTAAGAACAGCGGAACGAGAAGACCAAAACAGCACAATTAACAAGTTCATTAGAAACTTAGAGTCACGCATATACGCACAAATATCAAAAGGTTTGGTAGACAGTATGTTCTGTGACCCAGCAACAGTAATAACATGTACAAATTCAGATGCAGGTGAGTTTACTATTGAAGGCAACTCAGTATCTTACCTTAGAACTTACACAGAAGATGGAATGGAAGTAATTAGACTTACTATTGTTTCGCCTGATGGCAGCGTTACAGAAATTGAAATACCGATCGGAATCGGAAGTATAGGCGGCTAATGTTTAAGAATATAGCAATTGCATTTATGTGTGTGGGCTTGTTCTCAGGTTGTGCAAGTATGGCTATACCTGGCGACTCAAACTGCAACACTGGCTTTTTAGAATGCATAGAAGAGCCTAGAGAAGTACAACTACCAACATATAAAAAATTAAGACAACTGCCACCAGCGGCAACAAGACCGATTGTAGCAGTATACAAGTTTGACGACTTAACAGGACAAAGATTAAGTTCAGATGGGCAGGCTTCATTTAGTACAGCCGTGACACAAGGTGCAAAATCTTTGTTAATAGACGCACTCAAAGCAGCAGGCGCTGACTCGGATCCTCAAGGGACCTGGTTCAGAGTAGTTGAAAGAGGGTTCGGTCTAGATAATCTTGTAAGGGAAAGACAGATAATCCGTAGCACACGTGACAGTTATGCAACGGCTGAAACTCCCCCGCAGGACGTACAACCATTATTATTTGCGGGAGTGATATTAGAAGGCGGCGTCATAGGCTACGACTCTAATATTGAGACCGGCGGTAATGGTGCTCGTTACCTAGGAATAGGCACAACTAATCAATATAGAAGAGACAGCGTTGTAGTTTCTCTTAGAGCAGTTAGTGTACTTACTGGGGAAGTGATCATAAATGTACAGACATACAAAACCATTCTCAGTGTAGGACTGGGTAGCGATGTATTCAAGTTTCTTGACATGGATACAAAATTACTCGAACTTGAGACTGGTATGACAGAGAATGAAAGTGTAACATGGGCGGTCAGGTCAGCGATTGAAGCCGCAGTGTATGCTCTCATCGAACAAGGAGACGAAAGAGGTTTCTGGAAAATAAATTATCCGTTAGAATCGGATAACACTACACTAGGTACAGTCGACGGTGCTAACACAGAAGAATTAAAAACTAACCCATCCAACGACAAAAAGTCGGCGGAGGATAATGAGAATGATTAATCATATATGGAGAATATAATGAAGACTTTTACACGCAAAATGATTGCAGGTGTCTTCGCTACGGTTTGCTTCTTATCAATGAACTTAGCTAGTGCAGATAACGAAGTTTTAATCGAACAAGTTGGTGATAACTTAACCTTAACTATCTTACAGGCTGGTTACGGTAACAGTTTATCCGGGGATACAAGTCAAAGTACGGACTTAACACTTACAGGTGGATCGTTAATTGTAGACTTAATACAAGACGGTAACTTGAACGAGATGTTTGGTGCGTGGATTGCTGACGGAGACGGCACAGCAGTTCTTGACTTTTACTTCCAAGGCGATAGTAATATTTGGGATATGAACATGGGTGCTACAGGTAGTGCTGATTACAACGACATCTTGTCAAACATAGTAGGTTCTAGTAACTTATTTGATATAGATATCGGTGGTAATGCAACTGCTGAAAGCAACAACATGGATCTAATTATACTAGGTGACAGGAATGACTTTTCAACTAGTTTTACTAACAGCAAAGTATGGGCTGCAGGTTCTGGTAATAACAGTACTGGCACACAGACTTTATCAGGTATAGTAATAGATTCAAGTAACAATGTTTGGAACTTTGATATTACAGGTGACGACAATGCATTTGCAACAAAGCAGGCTAGTAATGACGGCAACAGCATGACTGTAGAACTCATGGGTTCAGATGGAGACTTCCAACTGATACAGAACATGACTGCTACATGTACACCAGCATGTGCTGGAGTTATCAATTTAGATATTGATAGTGAAAATGCATCGGTTAGCGTTGTTCAGCAAGACTAAGTGGCTTTTGCTACTTGGTTGCATTGCAACAAGTTCAATAAATGCCGCTGAGAATATTGGCGGCATATTTGAACAATCTGGATCAGTAGGTAAAATTTCAAGAACCACAGGTGAAACATTACAAGCAGAACTAGAAACAGATATTGTTAGTATGGACGAAGTAGAAACTGCTAACGGTAGATTAAAAATTAAATTCATAGACGATACGCAAGTTAGTCTAACAGAAAATACATACATGGAAATTAACGAGTATGTGTTTGATCCAGACCCTAATAAAAGTAAAATGGCTTTAAATTTTGTGTCAGGAACAGCAAGATTTGCAACAGGTGGATTAGGACTTGTAGCAAGACAAAATATACAAATACAAACCCCCACAGCCAGTATTGGTATTAGGGGAACAGATTTTACTACCACAGTAGACGAACTGGGTAGAAGTCTTGTAATATTATTACCAGACGAAGATTGTACAGACAAAGTTAAATTAGAAGAAGGTTGTGCTCCGAGTGGAAGTATAACAGTTACTAATGATGGTGGTACACAAATATTAGATGAAGCATACCAAGCAGTAATGGTAAGCACATTTGAAACTATACCAACGCCACCAGTTAAGTTAGTAAACTTAAATTTAGATATGATAGACAATATGTTTATTGTATCAGAACCAAAAGAGATTACAGTAGCACAAGAAGAACAGCAGGACCAATTAAAAGGAGATGCTGGGTTATTAGATTTTGATGGATTAGATCAAGATTTTTTAGATCAAGCAATATTAGAAGAAGATACAGAACAACAATTTGAATTTTCTGAGTTAGATATAGATTATTTAAATGTAGAGTTTTTAACCGATTTACTTGAAGTATTAAGTGACGATATAGACGCACTTGCACAAGAAGAACTGTCAAGTGGCTCTGGAGACAAATTAATAAGTCAACAATGGGGTCGAGACCCTAGTAGTCAGTTTAATAATTTTCCAGAATACGACGGTAAAGTATTTTTTCTAAGAGAGGTTAATAATAAAATAGGAATAAAATTAGCACAAGGCTCTATGGCTCAAATTATTATTAACGATTCAGATACAGGAGAAACGGTGTTTTGCTTGAACCAATGTGAAAGCATATACATTAGAATTACACAAAATGATTAAAAATATATTAAACAAAATAACAGGAACTCATTTAGGCATACTAGTTATGGTAATGTTCTTTACAGCACAGGCATGTTATGCACAAGATAACGAAGTCCATATAGACCAGCAAGGAAATAACCTAACACTAGATATATTACAAGAAGGATACGGAAATAAAGTTGGATCTTTAAACAACGCAATAGGTAACGCCTATCTTAATGGTGCTACAAATACAGTAAGCCTACAACAAAGAGGCAACAATAATGTTTTAGGTATATGGACTAGTGGTAGTGATCAATCATTGGATGGCTATGTAGAAGGTGATAACAACAAATTATTTTTAGATAACCATGGTAACTATGGTCAACTTAAAGCAGACATAATGGGTGATGACAATTATGCTTGGTTAGAGCAAGGTGGCTCTAACAACCTTCACACTAATAATGAAATACAACTTTGGCAAGCAGGCGATGATCATTATGCTTACCTCGAAATATTTACTGGTAGTAATAATAGTATCGATGCTTTCCAAGGTGCAGGACAGGATAACAATTATATTTTTGCTTACATGGGTTCAGGTTCAGATAATAATGATCTCAGAATATGGCAAGGCAAACATTCAGACGGCACAACTGATGTAGATGAAACAGGCGACCATGAAGCATACTGGACTGTGACTGGAGATAATAACACGTTAGCAAGTTATCAAACAGACACAAACAGAAGTGGTGGTGGTGGAGCAGGACATCATTTAGCAAATGTTATTAGTGGTGACAGTAATAGTGTAGAGCATATACAAATGGGCAAAGCAGGACACGATGGCTTTATAGAAGTAACCGGTGACAGTAATACTGTGGATTTGTATCAACGAGGTAACGGTGGTGTTAAATGGGCAGACATTGTGTTAGATGGTGACGGCCATATTGTGGACGTTGATCAACGAGGCAGTAATTCCGCAACAGCGGCGATTGATTTAACATATGGTACTGGTGCTTACACACTTAACTTACAACAAAATATGACATCATCGGCAGGTACTTACAGCATCACAGGTATATGTTATAACACAGCAGGGTGTTCAATAACAGTGAACGGAAGCAACTAGGAATAACATGGCATACGACAGAGAAACAATAGAACTAGTACCATATTCATTTAATAAGGATTTTATATTAGTTTGTTCTATAGGCTTAAACATAGGCTTTGCAATAGGATTACTTCTAATCTAGGCCGCTAACCCATTGATCTTCGCTGATCATTATGGTAAATACTATTGTAATATGCATACCGCATGTTACAACAAACTAAGGAGAACCTTATGAATAGACTATTCACTATTCTAGCAGGTCTCAGTTTGGTGGTATTTTTACCGTCATGTGCATCAGTTGGTGCAGTTATTGAAGGTGGTAAAGAGTTCACAACCGGCGTAGTAGATGGATCTGTTAATGCCGTTTCGACTGTAAGTCAAGCGGTTTTAAAAGATGCTTCTAGCATAGCAACTACAGCAGCGGAAGCAGCTAGTGGTGTTATAGAAACTGTGGAACAGGAAGTCGATAAACAAACTGACGAATTGCAAGAACCAAAAAAGGACTAAGCCTTTTGTCTCCACGAAAGGAGAAGAAGGCAGATAATGAGAGCGATATAAAAATGTTAATCCAACAAATTAAAAAATATTGTTCTGAAAATCCTCAGGAGTGCGAGTAAGGTGAAAGCGGCAATGATAATTTCGTTGTCGCTTTTATTTTTTAGTACAAATGCATTCAGTTTATCATTAACTCAAAAACAATTTATACTAGCCGGTAATTATTGTTGCTATAGTGAAGAAACAATAAACGGTGTACTATTAGAACAGTACAAAATGCCTAGGCATAAAACCCACCCTCAACTTGATTTAGACTTTACATTCGAACCAGCCGATAATCTACAATGGACTATATTTTTTACATTACAAATATTAGATGTATACACAACCAAAGAAGCATTAAAATATGATTGTGTAGAAGAATTAAATCCTCTATTAGGTAAACGGCCTTCAACAAACGAAATAATAATGCTAAAGTTAATACTACTAGGTCCTACACTGTACTCACAGTGGCGTGATATTGAAAACAAAGAGCTATACGCACCAAATTTTATTATGGCTCATGTGATTGCAAATAACTATGATGTGCTATCTTCGGCCAGAAGCAAGTGCAATAAAATACGATAAATATTGATATGAAATGGTTATACAGCGGTTATGCCGTAGCAATATCTATAGTATTACTTACAGCTCTCAAAGTTGCTGACCCAACACCAGTTCAAAGTCTGCGTTCACAGACATTCGATTACTATCAACAATTAGATGAAGTTAAACAAAGCAACGAAGTTGTAGTAATAAACATTGGCGAAAAAAGCCTACAGCAATGGGGACAATGGCCATGGCCAAGACAGAATTTTGCACAACTAATTTCGGACCTAAGAAACAACAATGCAGGAATGATAGGACTAACAGTGATGTTTCCGGAAACGGATCGCTTTGGGGGAGACGCAGTACTTTCAAGTTGGATGAAAGACAACGGCATAGTTTTATCCCAGACCCCATCTACAAGAGGAGTGAAGAGTACCGGTCCTCACATTGGTACAGGAACAATAGGCCCAGTACCCGCTACCAATTACTTGCTGACATGGCCGAATCTCGTAACGAATATTGAACCACTAGAAAGTGTAGCCGCAGGTATAGGTGTTGTAGCAAGTGCCCCTCAGCCTGATAACCAAACAAGAACTTACCCATTAGCAATTGGAGTAGAGGGAAAGATATATCCTAGTTTTGCAATTGAGATGTTAAGAACTTATACTAGTAAGCCTAGTTATATTTTAAAGACATCAGAAATTGGAATACAAGAGTTTGCAGTACCGCCATTTAATCCAATAGTAACAACACCTAATGGTACTGCATACATACGATTTAATAACACTTTTGAAGAACACGAATATGTAGATGCGAGTGAACTGCCTAACCTAGGCGGAAAGTTCGTTATTGTGGGTGTGAGTGCAGAAGGCGTTGCCAATCCGGTACCCACACCTAGAGGCAACGTACTACCACAGCAAATACAAGCGTCTATGTTGCAAAATTTTATAGACGGGAGTAACATTACCAGATCTGAATTATCGTTGCTTACAGAGCTTGTGTGTGCGTTGTTGAGCATGATATTAGTTGCTCTAGCAATATATAAGTTGCCCATATGGGCAGGACTAGTAACTACAGTTACTATTATAGGCGGAATTGTATATTATAGTGTACATTCTTATACTGCTAATCTTGTTTTATATGATGCTACATTTCCTGCAATAGCAACCTTTTTAATATTTACACAGGCAAGTTTTAATAACTTCTGGATACAGTTTAAACTACGAGCAGAAATACAAAAACAATTTGCCGGATATGCCTCACCTACAGTTGTTAGAATGTTGCAAGA
>Ga0213869_10001558_pt1 | contig 16946 bp, 16 predicted proteins | sample PICome_10_FD_160083 | JGI IMG/M metagenome (GOLD analysis project Ga0213869, IMG submission 160083) | Coastal seawater microbial communities near Pivers Island, North Carolina, United States - PICO132 | ecosystem: Environmental > Aquatic > Marine > Coastal | place: USA: North Carolina...
TACTTCATCTCCAACATCCCCTTCTTCTGTTACCGCATATATCATTCCATCTTTTTCGTTTGTTGTAAAGTATTCCTTACCATCTATAGTCAATTGATATACTTCCTCTTCTGCTTCCTCTTCTTCTACTTCTTCCTCCTCTTCCTCTTCCTCTTCCTCTTCCTCTTCCTCTTCCTCTTCCTCTTCCTCTTCCTCTTCCTCTTCCTCTTCCTCTTCCTCTTCCTCTTCTGCTTCCTCTTCTGCTTCCTCTTCTACTTCCTCTTCTACTTCCTCTTCTACTTCCTCTTCTACTTCTTCTTCTACAGCTTTCTTCTTTATTTCTATTGATTTCAGATTTTCTTCACGTCGTTTACGTCGTTCATCTGCGTCTTTTTGCTCTTTTTCTGCTTCTTCTACACTAATTACATTGAATGGATGGAATCGTGATCTTTCTTCAAATGAATTTTCAATTGTTGTTAAATCAACGTAATCGACTTCTTTTTTTATTTCAATTGTCTCTCCCTTCACTCTGCTTTTTTCTGGTTTTATAGAAGATTTTGACAAAATAACCTTCCATAAACGTTCATTTTCTCGAGTCAGACTATCTACCGAATTACGCAAGTCATTAAGTTGCTTGCGATATAATTTATTTTTATTTTTTTCCGCAGCAATTTCTTGTATGTATTGTTTTTCATTATTTTTATAGGATAGTTCACACTTTTGTAGAAGCACTTGGATTGTTTTGAAAGACGCCATTATGTAAATAGTGTTTTAATGTTTAATCTATTTGTGTAAACATTAAATCAATTTTGACAAATTCAATTTTAAGAAAATCGTAAAAATAATTATACAGACACGAGTGTTGAATTCATACCCCTAAAATTGTCACGTATTATGTCATTCCTATTTACAGTTGCGTTCTTCTCACTTTGACGTTTTACTCTATAATTTCCTCTTTGTTGTGGCTGTATCATAGAGCCGGAAATAGTTTTCGATTCGTTATCTTCATGAAGTTCAGGCAATATTCGAGTGACAGGTTTATCTATACATAACATCACATTTCTAGATTTAGATAGACGTCGATACTCTTGTATGGTAAGAGTTCCATAGTATTTATCTAAAAAATAAAAAGGGGAACAAGCCGGCTTAATATTTTCATTTGAATCAGTATTTGAATTGTAAAATGTATTAATCAGACTATAAGAATCCATTTTGGTGGATTCGTCCCAATTCATATTACCGAATAAATGAGCAACACTACATTCAGGTGTACAAAAAGACCCATGTGCTAAAACAGTATTGTCTGAACCGTGTTGAAGAATATAAAAAGGGTCGTTGTCGAAAGGACAAGTACACCAAAAACAATCAACTTTTTTATCAGGAATATCATTTTTATAAAATGTCAATTTCAATTCTTTTATTTTTTCTATATCTTCCTCTTTAAGTAAATTTTTATCAGAATGTGTCTTGTTTACAGATATTTTTGAACATTTACTACACAAGTTTGTATTTGTGGAAATAATATTACTTTGTGAAAACTCATTGATTTCTTCTGTTTGAATTGTTTGAAATTGTTTTGTTTCTGAATAGGGTAAAATATCATTTGGAACTTGTGGATCATAAATGAGATTATCTGTTTTCCATTTTTGATCGATAATGTATTGATCAATATCTTTTAAATGACATTTCAAATATAAAATAATATTCATTTTTCGTGAATTTGTTTCAGATGTAATAAAATCTGTCATGTTTGTAATATTTTTGGATACTGCTTTCTTTTTTTGTTTCGTATGTACAGGTCTAGTTGGTTCTTCGATAACTTTTTTTTTTCGACCTCGTTTTTTTGGTGGTTCAACTGGGGGGTTTGTCATTTCTTATATCAATTAAATTAATATTTAAATTAATTTTTTAAAGTATTTAGGAGGTTTTTGATAATGTATATAAAAGTATGTCTTCTAAATCATCAAATACACCATGGACTGAAAAATACAGACCTAAAAAGTTTTCAGATATAGTATTGGAAGAATATAACCGACAAATTTTTCAAAATATAATTAAAACAGATCGTTTCCCTCATTTATTATTCTATGGTCCACCTGGAGTTGGAAAAACAACAACCGCAGAAAATCTAATTCGAGAATATCAAAAAAAGAATAATAATGTCTCGAAAGAAAATATTATTGTTTTGAATGCTTCGGACGAAAGAGGCATTGAAGTTATTCGAAATCAAATTTATCAGTTTGTACAGTCTCAAAATATGTTTAAAAAGGGATATAAATTTATTATATTGGATGAAGTTGATTATATGACGAAAACCGCACAACAGGCTTTAAAAAATTTATTACAAAATTGTGAAAGTAATGTAAGGTTCTGTCTAATTTGTAATTATATATGTAAAATCGAAGAATCTCTAAAAAATGAATTTATTTGTATTCGATTTAATCAATTGCCGAAGAACGAGATAATATCATTCATAAAAATGATCAATGAAAATGAAAACTTGAATTTGTCTTCACACAAGATCGAAATAATACAACAAATGTATGAATATGATATTAGATCAATGATTAATTTTTTACAGTTACATCAAGATCAAAATGATAGAGATAATATATGTTGGAATGAAGAAATATGGGAAGATTTACATAATCATTTTCTAAAAATGAATCCAGAAAATCTACAACAAATAATACAAATGATTATTAGTCGTTCTTATAACATGGATATACAAACGTGTATTAAGAAATATTTCAATTATATAATACAATTCCATACAGAATATGTTAATCATCATTTTTTAAATATAGTAGAAAATATAGTTCATAATAACGATACACATGAGTTCGTACTTCCATATTTTGTCCATAATGTAGTTGAGCACTATAAATTAATTAAAATTGAAAAATGATATATATAGAAAATCTTCATAATAAAAGAGACAATGAGTGTAATCGACTCAGAATGGAAACAGTTTATACAGACAATGGACATGAATTGTGTATTAGATACATATTCAACGTCTAGTAATGATGATATAGGACAAGAGTATTCTGATTCGGAAGAATCTACTAAGAATTCTGTACAAAATAATAATATAATAGAGCGTCTACCTTGTGAAGAATTGTATATTTCTACCCAAACACGCATTTTCTTCTTAAATGTTCATCAACTAAATGTGGACACTATATTTTGGAACACCCCTATAATACCGTATTATAATACAGTAGATGGAGTAATTAAAAAGCAAATGCGTTTGGTTTGTAAAACGAGAGAAGAGTTCGAATCGTATATATCATATAGAGACAAGGAGATATACTTTACAGAAAAAATTATAAAACAAATTGACAATCCAAATGCTAGAAAAATAAAGTTCAAAGATGTTCGTAAATTGACCGTTGGAATATCGAAAAAAGATATAATGAATTGCCATGGAAAAAATAAAAATGCGTTTATTAATTGTTTTGCCATGATTTTAAGAATTAAACATGAAAATAAATTTCATGAAATCCATGTAAAAGTATTCAATACAGGAAGAATGGCTATACCAGGTATAGTTAACGAGAATTTATTGGCAAAAACAAAAACTCTTCTCATAAAGGTTTTACAACCAAATTTTGAAACAGCTTTACATTTGATACCTGAGGAAGAATCCCCGGAAGTAGAACGTTTAGTAAAAGGTAAAATAAATAAGGAAACAAATAAAAAGGAAAAAAGCTACTTTGAAAAAGTAAAACCAAAATCGAATGTATTGATTAATTCAAACTTTAATTGTGGATATTATATTCAGCAAGAGAAATTGCGATCTATATTGAGAGACAAATATAAATTGAACCCAGTATATGATCCTTCTATGTATCCAGGTGTGAAATGTAAATTTTATTATAACAACGAAATCGGATATAAGCCAGAATTACAAAAAGGACGCTTAGATGAAGAAGATAAAAATGTTACAATGACTGAACTAGATGAACTCACCTTAGAAAAATACACGAAAATATCATTCATGATCTTTCGAACAGGGAATTGCTTGATAGTTGGAAACTGTACAAAAGAAATATTAACATACGTATATGAGTTTGTAAAAATGGTATTGATGGATGAATATGAAAATATACACGCAAAACATGATGCTCCGGTAACCAAAATAAAAAAGTCGAAGCCACGTAAAAAAGTTGTCAAATTTACGAAAGAATATTACAATAATTTATTAAATAGCCAAAAAAGTATTTAAAGTTTCAATATGACAAAATGTATAATAGGATATAGTAGAAATGTCTGATGATAAAAAAGAAGTTACTTTAGACGAAGGTCATCGTCTTCCTGAAATGAAAACATTACAAAACGCATCAAAATTGTCTATAGTTGAAGATAGACCAATAATGATGGACTATTGGACAAGTTCTATTGATAAGACAGTAATGATCGGAATTAAAGAAGATGGAAAAAAGATGCTAATCAAGAATGAAGAAGAATACACTTCATTTATTGAAAAGGTTTATAGAATAAATGGTAAAGATTACATTATTATGACGGAAAATTCGATCTATATTGTAGACGCCGAGATTCCTAGTAAAAAGGTTAGTTTTGACGCATAGATTTGAAATATATAACATTTTTTATATTATGTATTTTTTAAAAATTGAAAATGTTTAGGAAAAAATAGAATAAGGAAAACAATTATAATTAACTTATTTCACGGAAAAATGAGAGTAATGAATCTTAGTCCTATTATGCGAACATCAAATATGGTAATGATATTTGATGTTGAGACAAATGGTTTATTGAATGGGCGAAATATTCCCAAACTAGAAGAATGTCCATACATTCTACAATTGAGTTATATTTTGTATGACTTGACTCACAATCGTATAGTGAAAACATTTGATACATATGTAAAAATACCACAAAATATTGAAATATCTGCTATAATCACAAGTATTAACGGAATTACGAAAGAAAAGTGTAATACGGTTGGGAGTAGCATGATAGATATATTACAAGAGTTTTATAAAGACTACCACATGTGTTCTATGTTGATTGCGCATAATTATCAATTCGATTCAGCAATGATAAATATTGAATTCCAACGTCATTGGAATGCCTTTGCTAAAACAAATCCATATTCGTTGAATTTATTTCATCCAGTGTATATGAAATCCATCAACATGCGTTATAAATGTACGATGAAAGACAGCACTAATATATGTAAAATAGAGCATGTAAAAAAAGTAGAACCACCTGTAAATATTACCTCCAACTTGATACCTTCTGTTTCGGATGTAGTTCCGTCTTCAATATCACCATTGCCATTACCACCATCACCATTACCACCATCACCATTACCACCATCACCATTACAATCATCACCATTACCACAATTACAACCATCACCATCAATACAAATACAGAAGCCACTACGTAAACCGTCTTATAAATGGCCAAGTCTTACAGAACTCCATCGCCATTTGTTTAATTCCGACCCAAACGGAATGCATAATTCTATGATGGATATTTTAGTTACATTGCGTTGCTTTTTAGCATTAGAAAATAAACAGTCGTATACAGATTCACAATTTAATGACTTAAAAAAACAATTGATATAATATATATATATATGTCACGAATTAATTTATTGTGTAAAAATCTCCAATTATCTTCTTTTGAGACTATGATACTTGAATCTGTACGTAAATACACTCGAACTGAATTATTACCAAGAGTAAACAAAGATTTTAAAGACAAAGGCATACATTGTCGCAAATTATATAAAGATTTTGGAAAAATTGGCTTTCTTGGGCCTACTATACCTGAATATGGATGTATGGGTCTCTCATATAAAATGTATGGCCTTATCGCAAAAGAAATAGAATATGTAGATAGTGGATATCGTTCTATGTATAGTGTACAATCGTCATTGGTAATGAACCCTATATATAAATATGGAAATGAAAAAATGAAAAAAAAATATTTGCCTTTTTTATCGAGTGGAGAATTTATAGGTTGTTTCGGATTAACAGAAGCAGATTCTGGATCTGATGCTTCTTCTATGATAACTAAGGCAGTAAAAGACGGAAATCATTATATATTAAATGGAAGCAAAAATTGGATAACAAATGCGCCAATAGCGGATGTTTTATTAGTATGGGCAAAATGTGAAGACCATACTATAAAAGGTTTTTTATTGGATAGAGATATGAACGGCATTGATACACCTAAAATCGAAACAAAAATGTCTCTCAATGCTTCTGAAACTGGTATCATTTTCATGAACGATGTAAAAGTTCCAAAAGAAAATATGTTAGAAGTATCTGGAATGAAAGGACCACTGACCTGTTTAAATGACGCAAGACTGGGTATATCTTTTGGAGTTTTAGGATCAGCTGAGTATTGTATGGAACAATGTATCGAATATGGAGAAAATAGACGTTTATTTGGATCTTTATTATCAGAAAAGCAATTATTTCAAAGTAAATTGGCCAATATTGTTAGTGAATATAATTTAGGATATTTAGCGGCTTTGGAGGTAGCAAATCAAGCAGATTCTAAAACCGCAAGACATGAAATGATATCTCTCATAAAACGAAATAATTGTCAAAAATCATTGGATATTGCTAGACAAACACGAGATATGTTAGGGGGTAATGGTATTACAGAAGATTACAATATATTTAGACATATGATTAATTTGGAAACGGTAAATACTTATGAAGGGACACATGATATACATTCATTGATATTAGGAAATTTCATTACCGGTTTCAAGGCTTTTTGAAGATCCTTTGATTAACCATGAGCTAGATTGTATCTTATTTCCAAATCCATCTCTCAATTCAATATTTCTGGAAATACAAGCATCCACTTCTGGTATAGTATCATTATTTTGATCACCACCATTACAAAAAAAATAAGGTTTGGGCTCTACTTCAGATAGAGTCTTACAAACAGTTCTGTCTTGATCAATTGATTCAATTACATAATCAACACATTTAAATTCTTTTATAATTTTCATACGTTCTTTACATGGCATAAACGGTTTTCCTTTTTTGAGAGTAGCTTGATGATCATTATTTACAATAACCATTAGTTTTGTTCCGATTTCTTTCGATTTTTTAAAATATTCTAAATGTCCTATATGAATTGGATCAAAATATCCACTAACGCATACTATTTTTTCCATGTATATTATATAATAATCATTTTATTTTTCATAATAAAAGTACAATAGTATAATAATATAAAAGTATAATCAGTATTATTTATAAGAATGGATATCAAAAAACAAGACAATATTTACATACCAGTAATGAATATTCATGGGTATTTTATGGACTATTTGCCAAATTTTGCCGAATATCCACAAGGTATTATGTGTTCATGTGGAAGTCGACATCGTAAACAATATAAAACTGTTTCGCAATTGCGAAATCATTTAAAAACACAAACCCATCAAAAATGGATAGAAATATTGAATCTAGAAAAAAAAATTCGACAATTAGAAAATGAGTTACAATTTCGATATAATGATCCGTATCAATTCAGAGAACAATTATGGTATCAAGATATGTATCCAGAAAAAAATGAGAGTATATTAGATTCCACCATTTCTTCAAATTGTTAAGAATGATATTATAATTCCTATCATATCGTCGGGTATTTTTAGCCTTTTTGTCATACGTATTTTTTGATACATTTTAAGTTTATTTATAAATGTATCATATTCTTCTAATATATTTATAATTCCAAGTGCGGGTGACCAATTATCTGGACATGTCATAGAACTGCAGCAAGGACATCCGTTTTTTTCAACATATTCTGTAAGTAAGCGATTTGGAAATTTTTGTGAAGTATAACTCATTATTTCATTGTTCAAAATAATGATTGGACAATAAAATGGATATTTTTCATCTAATAATACAGATACAACTTTGTTAAAATACGAAAATATAACTCTATTATAATCTTCTAAAAATATTGGCGAATATTTGTCTAATTCACGATGAAGTCGTCGCTTCATACTATCTGAAAATAATGACATTTTATTATAATATAGTATTTATAATAAAAAATATATACAATATGTTTATGCGGAACACATTTCACAAGTTATTTCTTCTTCTCTTGGTACTATGTTATTCTTCTTTTCTGGTTCTATAGTAAATTGTTGAGCATTGTGTTTTGGTCGGCGTCTTAGATAATATATCCCAGTTTTTAACCCTTTTTGCCAACTATAGAAATGCATAGAGGTCATTGTATTATAATTAGGGTCTTCCAGCCATAAATTCAAACTCTGACTTTGACAGATATAAGCACCACGATCCGCCGCCATATCAACGAGATCTTTCATTGGTATTTCCCATACAGTTCTATATCGTTCTTTGATATCTGCTGATAAATAATCTAATGATTGTATACTACCATTGTTTGCGACCATATGGTTCTTAAAGGTTTCATTCCATTGTTCATTCTCCAACATTTCTTGCATCAAATATTTATTTACCAATATAAACTCGCCTGCCAATGTTCTTCGACTATAAATATTACTGGTAATTGGTTCTATACATTCGTTATAGCCTAAAATTTGTGATGTAGATGCGGTTGGCATAGGCGCTACTAGTAATGAATTACGAACACCATGCGTTTTGATATTTTCTTTTAATTTATCCCAATCATATCTAGTATTGCCCGGATTTGCGTTTTCCCACATATCAAATTGTAATATACCTTGAGAAGCGGGAGATCCTGGGAAAGTTTCATAATGTCCTTCTTCTTGAGCCATTAGACACGATTCTTCTAATGCGGCGTGGTATATAGTTTCAAATACGTACTTATTCAGGGTCTTTGCTTCTGAACTAGAAAAAGATAGTTTCATTATTAAGAATACATCTGCCAATCCTTGAACACCTAATCCTATAGGGCGATGGCGCATATTACTAACTTTTGTTTTAGGCGTTGGATAAAAGTTAATATCGATCACTTTATTTAGGTTTCTAGTCACGATTCGTGTGATCTTATGTAATTCTTCATAATCAAATGTGTTTGAATCTTTGTTTACAAAAGCAGGCAATGCTATACTTGCTAGATTACATACAGCGGTTTCATTTTCGTCTGAATATTCAATAATTTCCGTACACTGTGAAGTACGTATGCCATTAAATATTCCAGCGTGTTTCTTGGGCTCTGCGAAACAATATGAGTCATCGATTTTAGATGATTCAGAAACTTTTAATATGCGAATATTAGGATTCATGTCTATTGATTTCATTTCTGTTTCATTTAATTTTGGTTCATTCCATATAAACGTTTTGAATTGAATATATTTACTATTTTCTTTTAGATAACGTAATTGTATCATACTGATAATTAACTCATCTTTTTCTAATGGTGATTTACTATTATTGGTGGTTTCGATTCTTAATGGTTTATGTATGATAGTATTGATACCACACGTTTGTAGCATATATTTCAAATCTTCCAAGAATACTCTTAATATACTGGGAATGTGTAAGTGTGTTAGTGTTTCTCTCATAGATTTTACTACAAATGGTTCTATAAACCCAGAAAACCATTCCATTTTTTCTTTCATACTATAGTTTACTGGTACAAATAATGATTCTTGTGTTTCTTGCGTCATTAGAATATTTTTAACTCCAGTTTCGCATCCTTGTTGAACGACGTCGGTTCCTTCTGGATATGCTTCTGAACCATCTATTATAGGGAATTCGCATTGTTCTAATAAATCTCCTGGTAACAACTCTTGTGCTTCTTTTATAACAACTTCTTTTCCGCCATTTCGAATGTAAAATTTATGGTAAGGAGTACAAGTCAACGTCATACCATCTGAAGTAAGTACTTCCATAAAATAAACGTTTTCACCAGTCTTCATTACTTGTACTTCGCTGAATTCATTACCATTCCATACTTGTATAGTTTTATATTTATAAGCTTCTCCTTTTGGATGATTTCCTGGCCATAAAGAATAAATAGGATAATGTCCTTCGCTAGTAAGTACATATGTGTCTGGACTTACACATAAATTTGAGGATTTGATCACACCCACATTTTTCTGGTTTGATTTTTGATTGGATGCGTCCTTAAAAAGCAAATATGGCGTGCCAGTTTCCATTTGCGAATCTAAAATTTGGAACCATAAATCACGTGCGGGTATACTTCGACGCCCTTTACCTTCGGATTCGTATTTTTCATAAAGAGCCACAAAATCATCACCAATTACGTCTGCTAAACCGGGACATTCAGATGGACACATAAGTGTCCATTGTTTTCCTTCTTTCACACGTTTCATGAAAAGATCAGGAACCCATAATGCGTAAAATAAATCTCGTGCTTTTAATTCTTCATCACCATGATTTTTTCTCATTTGTAAAAACATTTCAATATCCGCATGCCATGGCTCTATATAAATAGCGAAAGAACCATTACGCTTTCCACCTCCATTATGTATGATTCCATTATGAATCATATAGTCATGTATTTTAGTCATTTGTAGATCATACAAAGTTCCATGATATTCTGATGTGTCTATAGATTTTACTCTTGAATATAGAAAATTTCCATGTCTGAAAAATTTGAAGAATTTACCTATATCTTGTTTTGGTAAATTTAATAATGTAATAATTTCATCCGTTTTTGGAATTCGTAAGCAATATGAAATTTTCTGGTTTGTTATGGTGGAACCGTATTTTGTAGTATGTGTTTCTCCTACACGATCCCGAATATATCCACTAGATAATATACCCATGCGCAATAACAAATAACGAAGTCCTTCTACCAAAATACGAGACGTATTCTCAAATGTAATTTCATTCTTTTTACAACCATCTGTATCAATAAGTCCTTTGACAATATGTTTTGCCTTTTCTATAGGTAAATTCAACCACTTGTTGGCAATATATTTCTCTTTTTGTGGATTATATAAATCGCTGTGACGGAATGGTAGTGCTATATTTTTATTCCATCTGATACGTTTTACATTTTCACTATTTCCGTCATCAATGAAATACTGAACATATTTGCTTTGAAAATATTCTTCTATAAAGGATAATATGTGCTTTTTTTCATTAGAATGAAGGGATACATACCCATTAAGATAAGCACTAGACATAGAACCATCCCCAAGTAATATACCATACATATAGCAATCGGATGTTGAAATAGAATCGTAATCCTTTTCATACTTTGGTACACTATATACCATAAAGTCTTCTGTAGTGACATGTTTTGCTTCTATAAATTCGCTTTTGATACTATTACTGAGAAGTCTTTTTTTAATAACATCATAATTCAAACCCTTTTCTTGCGAGTGTAATATATATAAGGGATGTTCTGGGGTTACTTTCAATGGTTCAAGCGCATGTGTATTTTGAATATGGAGAATAGGGCCTTCATATGGATGTTCTAAAATATTTTCAATACATTCGGGGATACCTTCACTATTGAATATTTCAGTCTCACCATTAATAATATCCTGGATTTGCGTAGGGCCATGTGTTGTATATATATAAGTCTCTGGTACTACACATTGGTCAACATATTTAGCAGTATTGTTAAAAACTTTCAACATTGGAACAATGCCATTAGATGTCCCATTTGTTCCTCTAATTTGACTCCCTGCTGCTCGAACATTATGAATATGTAAACCAATACCCCCTGCCCATTTCGAAATTAAAGCACAATCCTTCAATGTATTAAATATACCTTCAATACTATCACTTTCCATAGACATTAAATAACATGAACTTAATTGTGGTTTAGGAGTACCCGCATTGAATAAAGTAGGTGTTGCGTGTGTAAAGTATTTTTGTGACATATAGGTATACGTCTCGATCGCTCTATCTAAATCACGATCATGAATACCAAATGCGACACGTAACCACATATGTTGAGGTCGTTCAACAATCTTTTTATTGATACGCATTAAATACGCACGTTCCAACGTTTTAATACCGAAAAAATCGATCAAATAATCACGAGAATAATCACATATAGCGTCTACTTTTTCTTTACCAAAATGTAATATAGTTTTATGAAGTGTATTAGAAATGAGTGGGTAATGATTGCCGTGTTGATCTTTATATTGATACAGGTCCTTCATTACTTGATAAAACGAGGTCTTTGTATTTTTATGATGATTTGAAACCGCAATACGACCTGCTAAAATATTAAAATCCATATGAGTTGAAGATAATGAAGCACATTGTTCGGTGGTGAGCTCGTCGATTTTTGTAGTAGAAATACCGTCATATAATTGATCAATCACTTTCATTGTAAGAGAAGTATAGTTGATTTTAATATTGGCTTCTTGACCCACTTTTTTAATACGTTTCAAGATTTTATCAAATGACATGATTTCACGTTGACCATTACGCTTTGTTACATACATATCAGGCTCGGTATCCTGAAAAGAAGACATTATATGTATATCTATGGAATATATTTATATAATTTTAAAAAGTAATCTTTCATTCGGGTAAGTCTAATATAAAATCTATGAATAATATATATTTTACATTAATCATGCTTTCTCTCAAATCATTTACATTCATGCTAAATAAGAATAAAAAAGTTTTGTTGTTATTGTTAGGAATTCTTCTTGTAACTATGGCAATCCAATTTTTTATGTTTCGAGAAGGATTTGAATCCGCTATCGCAAGTTCTATGAGCAAAGCTTTAGACGAAATGGATGATCAAAGCAAAGACAAAATCATTCAAGAAATTAAAGATGGTATTGACTCTACAACACAAATAGTTAGAAACCGTGTTGATGAAATTATGCCATGTTTACTAAAAAAATCGAATTGTCCAAATGGATTACAATATTCTATGTTCGGTGGAGTGAAAGGTGTTGAACAATCACCAAAGCAAGAATCGAGTTTACCAGAACAACCTGTAAATGAACAATCTATATCTGAAAATCAATTCCCAATAAATAATATTGAGACAAATACGTCTCCGCAATAAACCTATTATAAATATATACTTTTATATATTCATATATAATATGGGAATAATCAGTGTATTTGCCATAATTGTTATTTTATTATGTGTCATTGCGTATGTTGTTCAGTCTTTTTCGAAAGAATCATTCATACCAAATATGTCTACTATAAATAAAAGTTTAGATGCGATTGATGATGAACAAAAAGATACTATGATAAAGGGTGTTCATAATCATATAGATCACATTCAAACAAAAACACACGATATAGTTGATTCTTTGATACCATGTTTATTAAAAACAAAGTCATGTGATAAAAAATTGGATTATGGAATATTTGGAAAATCACCGGAAAAAATAAATAAAGAAACTAATATGGATACTTATGCGGTGGTTCCACCAATTACTACAAATATTGTCATTCCGAGACCTATCCCAGTAATGAAAGCTGAAAATAATGATATTGTATTTATGAAGTCTTAGAGTATTTTAATTACTTTTATAGTATCATCGTTTTTTTGTGTATTTTGGTTTACATTAATATTTGTATGACGTTTTTGTGGTGATCTGTGTTCAAACCCTTCTTTACGTTCCTTTTCTACGGTTTCCCAACCATGTTTAATAAGTGGAATCGCATTTTGAAACCAATGGTCATTTCGCAATACTTCTACACATGAATACTCATCTAAATACCAATAAGATGTTTCATATAGAATATGAGTTTCTTTCATTTCGTTTTCATTGTTCTGGATCCACTGTTGTTGAAGTTCTTCTGTTTTTGTAAATGAAATTGGCATATATGTATAACAAGATTCGTGTGTATTCGTATTTCGAGATAAATAGAACAATACAATCCCTTTGAATTCGCAATCATTGTCTTGTAAAAATTCTTCTTTGGTTTCGTATTCTTTAATTCTCGTTTCTACAAAATCACATTTGCTTAATTTTGCCACTTCCAATTGCGTTTGAATTTGAACCCAATATTCTTCTGATGGAATACCGTTTATTTCACGATTATAAATATTCTTTATTTCAACCATATTTCCGTATTTTTCGTGATTACGGTCACATACAATCCCATCTGGAGATGCACCTATAGGCAAACTATCATGTGGTAGGCAACCAAAGTCTGTATTCACTTTCACATGATTTTTATATTCATATAGCATGACTGTAATCGGTTCATATTTAACACCCCAATTACGAGGATTTTTTGAAAGAATATCTACATTTTCAAATCGCTTCGGATCCACACCCTTACATTTTTCATAAATAAGACTATTGTATAGTGATGGAGTTGAAAACAGTTTCCATAAATTACTTGCACTAAATAAATTGTTTCTTTGAGTATGCCATTCTTTCGATCTTTGTTTGTAATTAGGGTGTTCTTTTATTATTGCGATACAGCTATCTATTTCCTCAACATTCAATTCAATTGGATTATAGGGTGAATTTTCTCTCAATGGAATCGAAAACATTTTGAATGATTCTATACATGTTTTTCTAATCCATTCTAAAAGATATTCATCGTCTTCGTCATACCATTCTTCTTCTTGAGCTAAAATAGAGATAAAATCCATTACATGATGTACGAAATATTCTAGATAATTCGGTTTCGAAAATAGAGCCGCATTTGTCTCCACATATTCCTCTAAAATATCTTGGATAGACTCAAAAATGTCTTCTTTTTCTGAATCTGCTAAGAATTCCATATTAATATAATTATTATTCGTATTATATTTATATTTATTTTCAATTTTGTATTCATACAGACCCGATATTACCAACTGTAATCATGGGTTGTATCTTTATAATAGCAGAAACACCAAGATTTTTTCGGAATTTTCTTATTACAGTATCCACAGTATCTTTCCATAATATATATTATTACTAAATATTTTATTTTTCACTTGATTCATCTTCTATTACATGTACAGTTGGTTTTTTCCTATCACTTATATCACGTTTGGTTGGACCTAATGATTTTAATGTAGATTGACGAGTTTTGTCTGCTTTCAGTGTAAATGTTCTTGAAGATGGATGTAAAAATAATCCTGGAACATCCGTAATTTCTTGGGTAATTTTATTATAAACAACTTCTTTTGTCTTTTGGAGTTTTTTCTTGTCCAACATATCACTAAAAAATCGTTTTAATTGGTTAATTTCCTTTGCGGAGTATTTATGTTCTTTTCCGTACTTTTCGGAATATTGATGAAGCTTTTGAATCTTACTTGTTTTATTTAATTTATTCCATGATTCTGTCTTATTATGTGTATTTTCTCTTTCTAATATGTCATCTAAATTTAATTCTATCGGTTCTTCTGTAACTGAAGAATTCATAAAAACACTTTATATACTTTATTCTAATAATACGTTTATATAAATTTAATTATACATTAATAAATACCATAACAAATAATACGATGAATACAGAAATAAGCGAAGTCATAGAAAGTTTAATAGAAAATATAGAAAATGAGAGAAACGGGGATATTAAAACGATCTACTTACCCGAGCCGAAACAAAGCGGGAGAGGTAAACCGAAAAATAGTAATAAATGCCATAAACCAGCAAAAAAACGGGTCGTAACAAATAGAAACATTTGGAAAAATACTCTCAATATGAATGATTTTGATAGTGGAAATCAGCAACATTTATTTGATGAAGCGAATCATAATACAGAAGATATGAAAAAACGTCGATTGTTTCAAAGTGAAATCAAACAAAAACTATTAGGATATAAATATCAAGATATAGAGAAAAAGAAATATAGTCCGAATGAGTTTGTCAATATGAGTCACGTCTTACAATTATTACAAATGACAAGTGATTGTTTTTATTGTACAGAACCTGTAAAGCTATTATATGAAATTTCGAGAGACCCGAAACAATGGACTTTAGAAAGAATTGATAATTCTCTGGGTCATAATGTAGGTAATGTGGTGATAAGTTGTCTATCTTGTAATATAAAACGACGAACCATGTATTTTGAAAAATTTCGGTTTACAAAACAATTTAAATTAGTAAAAGATAATTCTACAAATAAATAAACGATATAAATCCTTTTTGTTGAATCTATAGAAATGAACGAGCAATTAATTTATGCGAAACTAGAATCATTTCATAAAAACAATCGGATTCCTCATACAATTTTTTATGGCTCAGTTGCTTCTAATAAAGAAACCATTTTAGTAAAGTTTTTAAAAATGATTTACAAATCCGATCATATATTCACCGAGAATACCATGTTTGTTAATTGCGCTCATGGAAAAGGGATTCGTTTTATACGAGAAGAAATAAAGTTTTTTGCGAAAACAAATTCACAACCGGGGATCAGCTTCAAAAGTATTATTTTATTAAACGCAGATCATTTAACTATAGACGCACAATCCGCATTGAGAAGGTGTATTGAGCAATATAGTGAAAATACCCGGTTTTTTATTGTCGTAGAGAACAAAAATAAATTGCTAAATCCAATACTCTCTCGTTTTTGTGAAATTTACGTTCCTGATAACATACATAGAAATATATATAATAACCTTAATATAGAGAATAATCAAAAAATGGATAAGATACTTGAAGCATATACATACAAAAATACGAAAATTACACAACAAGATATGGTAGGAACATCGACTACATTGTATTCTATGGGTTATTCCTGTTTTGATTTAATGGAATGGGTGAAAAAACAAGACACTTGGACAGAACTTCAGAAAGCAAATATTGGCATGTATTTTCATAAAATTCGTGCGGAATTTCGTTCTGAAAAGCTTTTGTTGTTAGTATTGTTGTCATTTATACGTGATTATCCTGATTGTGATTTGAAAACTATGTCATTTATGTAAATTATACAAATTATTTAGTAAATTGAGACATTATATTGCTCGAATATAATCTCTTAATGCGCAATTGGTGATAAAATAGTTTCAACGCATCAATTACGTTTTTTGCGGTACGATCTGCTTTTGGATTTTCGTTTGGATTTTCGTTTGGATTTTCGTTTGGATTTTCG
>Ga0213869_10001561_pt1 | contig 16909 bp, 11 predicted proteins | sample PICome_10_FD_160083 | JGI IMG/M metagenome (GOLD analysis project Ga0213869, IMG submission 160083) | Coastal seawater microbial communities near Pivers Island, North Carolina, United States - PICO132 | ecosystem: Environmental > Aquatic > Marine > Coastal | place: USA: North Carolina...
CGCCTCGGCGGTGGCCTCTGGGTTATTCCAGTAGCCCGGCGTGATGTTCGGGCCCTTGCACCAGAGTTCACCGATCTCGCCGACTCCTACGTCTAAGCCATCATCGCCGACGATCCGAATAGCTGTGTTCATTGCGGGCAGACCTGCGCTCCCCGCTTTCTCGACGGCCATCTCTTTACTGATCGACAGCACAAGCGGGCTTGTCTCGGTCATCCCGAACGCTTGGATCAATGGGCAGCCCACCGATTCCCACATCTTCAAAAGTGGCAGTGCGGCCGGTGCACCGCCGATAGCTGTTGATACCAGCCGAGAAAAGTCTGTTGATGCAAAGTCAGGGTGCTGGCCCATGAACAAGTAGTTCGCAGGAACACCGAGAAAATGTGTGATGCCTCGCTTCGGATCGCTGATCAATTCGAGAGCTCGACCCGGGTCGAAGGTACGCATCACCATTGTGGAACCTCCGAAGTACGCCGCGGGGTTCGTGTAACAGTTCAGACCGCCAGTGTGGAACAGCGGCAGAAAGCAGAAGTTGACCATCGACCGGGACAGGTCATGGAGTTCGGCCAGGTTGACCGAGTTCCAGAACGACATGCCATGCGTGATGATTGCCCCCTTCGGTCGACCAGTTGTGCCCGAGGTATACATAATTGTCAGGGGATCATCATGTGTCAGCTCTGGCATCACCGGGAGATTGGATGTGTCGACAGCGGCAAGTCCGTCGTCATAGTTCGCACTGCAATCAGGGTGAGATCCATCGCCACCGAAAACGATCAGGTGAGGCGTTTGAGTGCACTTGACAAGCTCCTCTGCGGTATCACCGAGTTCAGGATCCGCTACAAGCACGGTTGGAGCCGCATTACTCACGATGTAATCAAGCTCGTGAATTGTGAGGCGCCAGTTCAGCGGGACAAATACAGCACCAAGCCGGGCGCAGGCGAACTGCACCTCAATGAACTCAACTCGATTCTGTGAGTACATCGCCACACGGTCGCCTCGTCCGACACCGAAGTCGTCACGCAACATGGCTGCTGCTCGCCCCACCCGATCGTGCGCCTCGCGCCACGTCGACGCCACACCCGGCGACCCGCTGAGCGGGTCAATGTCAGCCCAAGCCATTCGATTTGGGCTGACCATTGCGTGATGGGCAACCCAGTCATACGCCGGTGTTGATGTCATACCCGACATGTTGTCAGGCACTGCGAGGGTCCTTCGACTCAGACCGACTGCCGGAGCATCTTTCGAATCAGAGTGTGCACCCAAGCAGTCCGCATAGTGTGTCGACCAATCGCCCACATCGCGACTCCGGTTGCCATCGTGGAAAGAAACGCTACTTCGCGAACAAAGACGCTCATGTAGATCGGCCAGACCTGCCAGTGGATCAGAAAAATCACCATCGACGCAGCAGCAACAACGCCAAATACGGGTACAGCAAGTCGTGGCACTCGCACAGACGGCAGCCACAACAGTGCTCCGACTAACGATGTGACCATGAGCGCTTGTTGCCACCGGTCGAAGTAAAGCGGTGCCCCGATGACGAGCACGGCAGTTACGAGTAGTCGCTGTCGATTCGTGACCGCAACCTGGCCCGCCCACCCGAGCAGGACGAACCAGATCGTGGTGTGCGGTCGGAAGATGTTGTTGTATGAGTCGCCAAACTCTACGAGCTCCAAGCCGACTGCAGTTGCCCCAAGCAACGCAACGAACGCGAACGCGAACGGACGTCGTCGTTCAAGGTGGCGGACTGGGCCGATCGCGAACAGCAGAGTGAGGACTAGGAAGACCTGAACAAATGCTTCGAAGTACCAATATTCCCAGCGGCCGTCGCGTCGCCACGCGGACCCGAAATAGTTGTTGACGAGAAACAGTGAACCAGCGCTGTATCCGCCAACGAAGAGCATTTGCAGTCCAATCCACATCGACGCAGGGACAGCAACGCGTCCAACAGTGGCGAGCCCTCGGCGAATACTTCCCGGTGCTCCAGCCCCAGCGAGTTGGAACCGGGCGAAGTTGTAGCCGGCAACTGCGAGGAGTGTGTGTGCACCGCCGGCAAGACGGAAGACACGCATATGGGTTCCCACAATGATGCAGATACCGATCGCCCGTACGACGACGCTGGTATCAATTCGGTTAGTGGAACGGCGCTGACGTTGGGGCGTGTACGCATCGAGTTCGGCAACAGAGCGCGTGTGCCATCCGTCGGGGAGATCGCCGAGTGTGCGTTCGAGCCGAATGGACGCCTCGACGTAGGACAATGAGTCGCCACCCAATGAGGCGAAGGTGCTGCGTGGGTCAACGATGTTGACGTTAAGCACCTCGCTGAGTATCTCGGTTGGGGTTACCGTCTGGCACGTTTCGTCGAGAGGAGTCGTCTGCTGGTCGACGAGTTGCAGGATCGCTGCAGTATCGACCTTTCCGTTTGAGAGCCGCGGAATCCGTTCGACCTCGATGACGTGCACCATGGTCGCAGGTATGGGCAACAGATTAAGTCGCTGCTGAAGTCCTTCGGTATGGCGATCTGCCACGATCACCAATCGATCGTCGGTACCCGCTACCGCAACGTTGCCGCCGGCATGGCTGAGGTCTGCTTCAAGAGCTTCGAGGTCGATGCGATGGCCGAGAAGCTTCACGAATCGTGATCGCCGGCCAACAATTTCGTAGAGTCCGTTCGGGAGACGGCGACCGATGTCGCCGGTGTGTAGCTGTTTGACGTCCCGTCCGCGCCGCAAATCCTCCACGGATGTGGCGTAGCCCAACATCACATTGGGACCGGTGTAAACAATTTCCCCCACGCGGCCGATTGCCGCGTCAGTTTCCAGTTCAACCGGGACATCGCTCGAAGAGATCGGCTCTAAATCAAATGCTCCTCCAGGGATTGGTCGGCCAATCGAGCACGGGAAACCGTCAACCAGTTGCGGCTCGAGCGTCGCCATGCGTGCTGTTGCTTCCGTCTGGCCGTACATCACGACGAGATCCCAGCCGTGACGGTGGCCGAGGCGACTCAATTGCTGAACTTTTGCTGGCGCCAGTCGACCGCCGGCTTGAGTGACGCGACGAAGCGACGGTGCCATGAGTGCGTCGCCGTCAATCCGGTCAATGAGGTCGAAGCTGTGGGGCACACCCGACAGAGTGGTGACGCCCCAACGCTCGACGAGGTGCCAGAAACATGTATCAACAACTGAGGTGTCGGTCACGACGACAGCTGCGCCAACGGCAAGGTGGGAGGTGACAATTGAGAGCCCGTAACAGTAACTCAGCGGCAGCGAGGTAATTGCGACATCGTCGAAGCGCAGCCCAAGTGCCTCGGCGACCGCCACAGCGTTGGACTCGACATTGTCGATCGAAAGCCGCACAGCCTTGGCCGAGCCAGTCGATCCGGACGTGCTCATCAGCACGGCGAGATCTGGATGGAGATCACTCTTTACGGCCACGGTAAACGGGTCGTGCCCTGCCGTGCTCCGAATCGAAGCAACGTGACCACCGCTGAGGCAGGCCAAATAAGTGACGATTGTGTCGATCGAATTGGTCGCATGGAACGTGACCAATCGGCGATCTGGGCCAAGTTCATCTTTTCGCTGCTCGATACGAGTGACTAAGTCAACGTAAGAAACGACTGCGTCGCCAGCAATGAGCGCAGGCCCATTCCCTCGCCGACGCATTGCCTCGAGATCGGAAAGACGCGCAAGTCGCTGACCTGACAAGACGTCCATCTCAGCAACACTAACAGCCTCTGTTTAGGTTGCCTAACATTTTGGCCGGATCAGGTCAGGTCGATGGCTTCAATCCGATCAAGGGTGCCGAGATCGTTGGACTGCACTCTGCTCATCGACAGTGTCCAGAGGCTGTTGTTGATCACCATCGTGCGTTGCACGGCATTCTGAAAACCGTTCCAGTCCGGGTAACAAATCTCGATGCGGTCAAGGCCGGTGGTGTCGATCGTGGGTTCACCATCCCAGTAGTAGAAATCGATCTCATCTACTGGGATCGGGTTGCAGAAGAGCCCGGCGGCGCCCCCCTGGTCGTTCGGCTCGCATCCCTGCACTTGGCCACCGCCGTCCTGGACGTAGAAGAACTCGTTGTTCTCCTCGGTGCCGATCTCATCCAAAGTGAGCACTCTGCAGTCGGTTTGTCCGATCGCGCCGACTTCCTCATCGCTGTGCTGGATCCTGCCCTGCTCGGTGATCACGTTGTTCTCAACTTTGAGTACCACTGCGCCGGAGAATCGATCGTTGAACGACTGCAGCGGCAAAACTGCCGTGTTGGTCGGTGCCCACCAGAGGAACGCCCGATGATCGAACTCGGCATCACTGGAGGAGTCAGGCATCATCCACACATCAACCTCAAGCGGGTTCGCTGGATCGCTCACATCAAATAGCGAAACTTTGGTCCCAGTCGTGCGCCCTTCGTCGGTGGCATCTTGCCCAACTCCGAGCACAAGGCTGTCACTGATCGGATGAAGATATGACGAGTAGCCGGGAATCTTGAGCTCCCCTTCAACAGTCATGTTGCGTGGATCGCTGAGGTCGATCACATAAAAGGGATCAATCTGACGGAACGTGACGACATACGCAGTCTCGCCAACGTACCGAACCGAGAAAATCCGTTCGCCTTTACCGAGTCCACCGACGGCACCGATCTTGACCAGTTGATCCCCGTCGGCTTCCATCGCCACGATCTGGCTTTCGGAGCCATCGCCGCTCCACGGTGCACCGCTCGTCGTCGCCACGTAGAACACACCGTTGCGGTCGTTCATCGAGAACTGATTGAGGAGGTGTCCTTCAACCGAGCCTGATGCTTCGTAGTCGGCCGGGCCGGTGCCGGCGATAGAGAAGCGATGAACTGCGGTTTGATAGTTCTCATCAAGCCATTCTTTGGTCTGCTCGTTAACGATCGGTTCCCAGATGTTGGTGGTGATGTACATCCGGTCCTCCGACGCGTACACCGTGTCGCCTGACGCCACAACAGAGCTTGTACCGGTCGGTGCATCAAGGCTGTTCCCTAGGTCAAGCGTGACGATCGACAGGATGTCGAAGCCACCAAATTCGGCGGGAGCGTGGATATTGCCGCAATCGACAAGCTGACCTGACTCCGAGCTTCCGTCAGCGTCGATCACGGTGTAACCAGGAATCCAGTCCTCTGCGGTCGATTCGAGGATCACCTGCCGATTGGCTTCTTCTGCTTTGTCCTCCGTGCCAGAGCTCGACGGGTAGAGAAATCCGAGATCTTGCGGCGGCGACGTCACCACGACTCGTGCAGTCTCGCCAATCGAACGGGCACTGACGTATCTACCGTCAATCAGCATCGTGTTGGCGACCGTCAAGGTGTCTGGATCCGAGAGGTCTACCTCAATGATCAGAGTCTGCGGTCCGAAGTATGTGCCAGGCAGAATGGATCCTTCAACCGGTGCATCAAGCTCATCCGGACTTGCCGACTCCAGCAGCGTTTCTTCAGCTTCAGTGATCGCAACGTCGTCGTCGGAGACCGGTACCGGACCGCCTCGCCATAAATCATTCCACACCTCACTCGAGGCAAACACGAAGGCCCGATCGTCCGTAATGAAGATCTCGTAGCCGTACGCATATTGCGTTTCGAAACCCAGCACGATCGATCCGCGCTTGGCTCCCGTGGAGCCGTCTTCGGAGACATCGATGTAGTGAAGCGTCTCACCTGTGATGGCAAGAATGCGATCACCGTCTGTCTTGATGATGTCGGGCTCGTCGACTCCTTCGACCTGGACGTTCGTGGTCGAGAAACCGCCATCACTACTAGCCCCACCTTCAGCGTTGGCTGGAGCTTCGCTGCCGACCTGAGCCTCAGTGGCACGACCCTCGCTGGGCTCAGAGTCAGCTACGTCAAGGCTCTCCTCAGCGGCAAACACCTCGGGGAAGCCGACGAAGCTGCCGTCCTCAAAGCCATAGGGGCCGACTCGCTTCACGCCTTCGGTGTGCACGTAACCGAGGAATGCCGCACAGCTGTCGAACTGCTGCAGAGCTGCCGACGTAAAGCCAACTGGGCTGGTGGTTGCGCCATCGTCCATTTCCTCCGCCTCATCGACCGTGTCGGGCGCAGTAATCTCTGGCTCAGTCGTGAACGGTTCAGTCACCTCAGGCCCAGAGCTGTCGGGTTCGCTGGTCGTTGAACCGGAGTTGGTGCATGACGCAGCGAGTAACGCGAAGGCCGTCAGCGGGAAAGCAAGAGTGCGCTTCATAGATATTAGACGTCCAGTCTTCGTGCTTGGTTCCCCGAGCGGTTGGATTTGTTCCCACAGGCCTTCGTCAAGATCAGCCTGGGGCGCCGAGTTCAAGAAGCCAGCGAGCATGCTCACCTAGTTCACCGATTGCAAGTTGATCAACCAAGGCGCCGGCATCCGGGTGCATGTTCAGTCTGATCGAACCGATCGAATCGATAGTTGATCGCCTGAGCCTGTATCGATTCGCCTGCCTCGATATGGGATCGAAGTCGATCAAGAACATGCCGGTTCGTCAGAGGACTCTGCCCTACCCGCCGCGACCTGCCAACCGCCTGGTCAACATCGCAGCGAAAAATGTCCAGATATGCGTTATTGACAACGGAAATCGTGGGTCCTGGAGGGTTGATCTGAGCATCATTGACACAGACTGCTTGGCTCCACCGTTGCAGGGCCGCTAGGCCGATCCGTTCCGCACTAACCCCAGTCTCCAATAACTCACCAGAGACAAAGTTGACCGCCTCCACAAACGAGTCGCGTAACGCCCCATCGTCGAACGACACCGCCATGTTGCCGATCGTAGATGGGCGACCCCATCAGTTCAATGGCAGCGAGTACAGGCTGCCAACCTTCTCAGTCGAGCGAAGTCAGACGCACAATCTGCAACTGCCGTCGACGCTCTGCCAAACTCAGTGCATGGGACACGAGTGCTTTGACATCGAAATTGCCGACAAGGTTGGTCACATCAAGATGAACCGCCCGAAGAAGGCAAACTCGATGATCGCCTCGTTCTGGAACGACCTCCCCGCCATCGTCGACGAAATGTCGGCGTCGGGCTCAGTGCGCGCCGTCGTCCTATCCGCGGAGGGTAAGCATTTCTGCTCAGGCATGGACCTATCGGTCTTTCAATCCGACCCAACACTGTCCGATAGCGACGGCCCGAAGCACCCAAGCCGTCGAGGCGAACGATTCCGCTCAACTGCGTTGAAGTTGCAGGACTCTTTTACTGCTCTCGAGCGAGCGCGAATGCCGGTGCTCTGCGCAATTCAGGGTGCCTGTGTTGGTGGCGCCATCGACATGGTCTCGGCGGCTGATCTTCGCTACGCGTCGGAGTCGGCTTATTTTTCCATCGCCGAGATCAACATCGGGATGACCGCCGACGTTGGCACGCTTCAACGCATGCCAAGACTCGTCGCTGAAGGCATCGTGCGTGAACTCGCCTACACCGGTCGCCGCTGGTCGGCCGACGAAGCGTTGGCTGCGGGATTCGTCAACCGGGTCTTCGCGGACCAGGACGCGCTGTTGTCTGGAGTCCATGAGGTCGCTGCCGAAATTGCCAGCAAAAGCCCGATGGCTATCTGGGGTACGAAGAAGTCGATGCAGTACAGCCAGGAACACTCGATCGCCGACGGCCTGGAATACATCGCTAATTGGAACGCCTCAATGTTCGACACTGATGACATGACCGAAGCATTCACCGCGGAGCTGGAACAGCGGCCCGCTGAGTTCCCCGACCTCTGGCCCGTCAGTCGCGGCCTCTAGTCCGACGTTCTATCTCCTTCTCGTCAAGCCAGGTTGGGTCGGTGCCCACGGTTAAGTCCGGTGAGGTCACCTTCGACTACGGCGAGCCGACCGTTGCCCACCCCGGTGGCGTCGTCGATTCCGGCCATTCTTGAATTGTTTCCCAGCTCGTTTATGTCGCGATTTCTGCGGGTCAGTGCGCAGAAATCTGGACGAACGCAGCCGAGATCGTCGGGTCAGGCCTTGCGACGACCGAACATTCCACGCGATTTCATCGTCATCACGACAACACCGTCCTGATTTGTCATCGCTGACTCAATGAACACGGTACCGCGCGTCGGGTCTTTGCTCGAAGGTTGCGCATCAACAACAGTCGTCGTTCCAGTCAGCGTGTCGTCTGGTCGCACCGGCGCACGCCAGCGGACCTCTTCGATGCCCGGTGATCCACGACTGTCCGCATCGAGCAATAGTGCATCTGCATAGAGCCGCATCCACAGCGAGCCCGTGTGCCAGCCACTGGCAATCAGGCCCCCAAACGACGAATCGACAGCAGCTTCGGGATCGATATGAAACGACTGTGGATCAAACTGGGAAGCGAATTCGATAATCGATTTCTCGGTGACCGTGACCGATCCGAGCTCAAACACTCGGCCGACTGCAAAGTCTTCAAAATAGATCGACGGCATCTTCGAATTCTCTCAATTCGGTGCCGGCGCCAACGAACCCCGCACCACTGATGCTGAAATATTTAAAGCAATTGTCGGTGAATAAATTTTTTTCGATGTCTCTTGGGATTACTTCAGGATTTTACGCCTTGGCCTTCGGCCCGTGGCAACGTCGCTGGAGGTCAGGAGAGGCCAGCGATGAACTCAGCGGTGAGGGCAGCGACTTCGGTGGCGTGGGTCTCTTCGTGCATTGAATGGTCGCCGTCATCGAGAACGACGAGTCTTGCGTCAGGCATCTTGCGTTCGAGGTACTGACCTGAGCCGGTGTACTCCGGTCGATCGGCGCCGCCTGCGAGAACGAGCGTCGGTGTGGTCGTCTCAGCGAGTCGATCCATCACGACTGAATCCTGCTGCAAGTTCAAATCAGCGACGCGTTCAGGCACACCAAACCGATGAGCATTGCGGCGAGAACGATCGTTCCAGCCTTCCCGCTTCTCAGGGTCGCGGAAGCCCGGACCGGTATTGAGCACAACGATACCGCGCGCCACATTGGGCCGAGTCGCTGCATGTGCTAGCGCCAAGTAGCCACCGAGCGAGTGACCAACCAGGATCGCCGGACCCTCAAGTTCGGTCAGCACGAGGTCAATGTCAGCGAGCGCGGCGTCACGGGTAAACGCAGCTCGGTCCTCAGGACACGGTGAATCCCCATGGCCAGGCAAGTCAATAGCGATTGTCAGGTATCGGTCAGCAAGCACTTCTGCGCACGCGTCCCACGTCCACGCAGCAGTCCCCATGCCGTGGATGAAAACAATCGGGTCGCCGGATCCACGGCGGATGGTGTTGAGTTGCACGCCGAGACCGTAGCCAAGCAGCGTCCTGTCGTTAATGTCCAACGCGTGAACACCACTGACGTCGCTGAATCCGACCCGGCCATGATCGAACGTATCTCGGCAACCTTTGCCGAGGGGGGCGCCGGAATCATGCACGACCTCAACCTGCGGATCACCTACGCAACAAGTGGACACGTGCGTTTTGAAGTCGATGTTTTCGATCACATCACGCATAGCGGCGGCGTGATGTGTGGCCAGGCAATTCTCGGCTGCATGGATACCGGCATGGTGTTCGTGATGATGTCGCTTGATCAGCCAGACCGGAGCTTCACGACCGTTTCCCTCAACACCAACTTCGAACGCGGCGTACCTGAAGACATCGGCACCGTGACCTTCGATGCGTATGTCACCAAACCAGGTCGTTCACTTGTCTTTGGTCAAATCGATCTCTTTTTACCGACCGGCAAGCGTGCCGCAAGTTCCACGACGACCTATATGTGGTTGTGAACATGCATCCGATCATTGATCCCAGGAACATCGCCTAAATCACCCGGGCCAACACGATTGAGCTCAAGCAGATAATGATTGAAAATCTCCGGACCGTGTAGCCGTGGATGGCCGCGGGTCGATGCTGAGGATCATCCGTCACTCCACAGGCAATGACGTCCAGCCTGCGCGACACCTCACTAGCAATACGGTGACTCAGTCTTCGTAGGGATCCACTTCGCTGACAGCGATCAGCACGGCGTTGACAATGCTTCCGGCGTCGATGCCGGTTAGTTCGTGCAGATCAGCGATGGTCCCTGATTCACCGAAACGATCAACACCAAGGGTGTACTGGCGGGTGCCGAGCGCCGAGCCAATCCACGCCAAGCTGTGGCTGGCCGCGTCGTGCACGCTGACGACCGGTCGGCGTCGTTCTGTGACTGGTACGAGTCGGTGGAGTTGGCTGGGTGCACGAACGATTCGTGCTGTTGTTGCGGACTGGGCAAAGCCGGCGCGCCAACTGCGGTAGACCCGGTCCGGACTGGTCAGATGGATGACGGTCGCCTGTACTCCTTCGCTGTCGAGTTCGGCCGCTGCGGCAAGTGCCTCGGGTGCCATGGCACCCGTCGTGGCGATTGTGACACCAGGTCGACCGTCTTCCGGACCGTCGACAAGGCGATAGCCGCCAGCCAGAACCTGGGACCGCAGCCGCTGTTCCCCCATTATCGCCAACACATTTGCGAACGGTGCCTGATCGATCGGCCTTGTCGATAGCCGGAGATAGCCGCTCGTCCCGGCGGGGTGGCTGAGCTGATCGAGAGCATCACAGAGCAGCCAGTCAACCTCACTTGCGTAAGCCGGCTCAAAGTAGGTGATGTTCGGTAGCTCCGCACCGACCGACGCTGTGATCGTCGACTGGTGTGCGCCACCCTCGGGTGCGAGCGTGACGCCTGCGGGCGTACCCGCAACAACGAACTTCGCGTCGTTGTAAATGCCGTAAATCAACGCGTCGAGTCCGCGCAGCACAAACGGGTCGTACACCGTGCCAACCGGAAGCAGATGCCGACCATGGTGATCGTGGCTCAGTCCGAGCTGGCCTAGCAGCATGAATAGATTCATCTCGCTGATGCCGAGTTCGATGTGTTGGCCGGTTGGTCCGGGCGCCCACTTCAACAGTCGGTCGGCGCCGCCATGATCGTCACGTTCCGCATGGGAATAGACGCCGCGCTTGTTGATGAAGCCGCCAAGGTTGGTCGAAATCGACACGTCGGGCGCAGTCGTGACTAGTCGATCGCCGACACCCTCGACGTCCGCAAGCGAAGCCAAAACACGACCAAACGCCTCTTGGGTTGACGTGGCGCCGTTGGTGACCGTCGAGCGAGCAGCTGTCGGCACTGGGAGGATTGGGCGCGGTGTAGGTGGCGAGTTGTTGATATCTCCACCCACGGCGCGACAGAGCTGGCCTTCTGGCGAGTGGGCGTCAAAACGATCCCACTCGGTATCGGCATCAAGCCCGAGTTCGCTGCGGAATGCATCAACTTGATCGGGTGATAGCAGCGCAGCATGATTCATCGGATCACCCGCCATCGGAAGGCCGTGACCCTTGATCGTGTAGGCAAAAACCACCGAGGGTTGCTCCGGTGTGGCATCACATTCGCGGAAGGTGTCGGTAAGTAGCCCCAGATCGTGACCGCCTAAGTCAGTGACCAGATGCTTGAGCTCAGCATCATCGAGGTCGACCACGAAATTGCGAACGGTCTCATCTGCGTCAACGAGGAACTTGTGTCGGACGTCAGCGCCCTCGAGCGCGAACAGCTCCTGATACGCCTCGTTTGGCATCGAGTCGATGTGTGCCTCGAGCGCATCACCGCCCGGCTCGGCGAACGCAGCGCTGAGTCGGCTTCCGTATTTTGCTTCAGCGACGTGCCAGCCGGCGTCGGCGAAGAACCGTTTTAGTCGCACCGCTGCGATGTCAGGAATTACTCGATCCAGGCTCTGACGATTCAGGTCGATGACCATTGTGAAATTACCGAGCTCCTGCGTGGCAGGGTCAGCAATGGCTTCCCAAACGTTGCCCTCATCGAGCTCGGCGTCACCGACAAGCGCGATGAAGCGTGCAGGCGACTGCTCTCCGAAATGAGACTCGACGTAACGACGGGTGAGCGCTGAGAAAAGCGGTGCGACCGCGCCAAGGCCGACTGAGCCAGTCGAGAAGTCAGAGACATCAGGATCTTTGGTTCGCGACGGGTAAGCCTGAAGGCCGCCGCGCTGACGCAAAGTCTTGAGGTAGGACCGGTCAAGCTCGCCGGTGAGGTATTTGATGGCGTGATACACCGGCGAGGCGTGCGGCTTGACGGCGACCTTGTCGTCGCCGTTCAGGTGCGAGAACCACAGCGCCGTCATGATTGACACCATCGAGGCGCTCGACGCTTGGTGACCACCAACTTTTACATCGGTTGCGCTGCGCGAGTTCGCGTGGTCGATGATCCGCGTCGCAAGCCAGAGCACGCGCTGCTCGATGCTGCGCAGCGTCTCCGGGTCTGCCTTGGGACTCACTGCATCAACCTGATCGTTCGACTCTGCGAGTTCATCACTCATCGAGGAGCCGCATCGCTGCGACGCGAAGCTCAGACGCCTGGCGGCGGAGCCGTACTGCACTGTTGAAATCATCCATCAACTCGGCGACATCGGCTAACTCGTTGAGTCGGTCAGCGGCGGCCGAGCGACTAGCCGTCAGGCGTACGCGCCTTGCACTACAGATATCGCAGCTCACCTGACGAGCGTTCGAAGAGCTGACGGTCGCCATGTGTACAGCCTTGCACGGCGCCTCATCGAGTGACGGGTTGGCAAGACGGGCACCAGTAGGTGCTGCGGGCGGTGCGCTCCCCCGCTGCGGAGAACGCGACAGCGTTGTCGCATCGAAGGCAGGCGAAGTGATGACGGCCGTAAACATGGGTCCGGTTGAGGCTTCCAGGCCTTGTCGTTGATCGGTAGGGCTTATCTCGATTGGCAACCAGCTGACGGTGGGCGATAGACCAAAGCTTCGCGAGCTGCTCGTCGGTTACTGCGTTCACCAACGTGAACGGATGTAGCCCAGCGACGAACAGTGCTTCACTCTTGAAGACATTGCCGACACCCGCCGCCACTTGCTGATCGAGGAGAAGTTCGGCAAGCGTGGTGGATTCTTTTGAGCGTCGCCGGCTTCGCATAAGGACATCGTGCAGGTCGACGTCGTCGTTGCTTAGGTCTGGGCCAATCCGGTCGGCTGAAGCGGTACCCGACCCTAAGATATGGGTAGAGATGTCCGGTGCGGCGAAGCAGAGGGCGCGACCTGCTGCTGTCTCGATGAGAATTCGGAGCTTTGGGTCGCGCGGGTGGGCTCGATCAGGAGCCGTGACCCGCCACGAGCCAGTCATGCCGAGGTGAGTATGCAAAACGAGCTTGCGGTCAAACTCAAGCAAGAGGTACTTGCCAACCGCCTCAACGCTGTGGATCGTGTCGCCGACGCGTGGTCGATAGCCGCGCAACTTCTTAAACCAGAGGTCAGTCACGATCTGGCCCTCAAGTACTGGCGTCAACACCTCGGCAGCTCGCCGGAGTGTGTCACCTTCAGGCATCGGGTGGTCGGGCCTTTACCCGCACCGCTGGCATCCAACGCGGCCCAGCCGTGGCATCAATTCGGGCCACAAACGCATCGTGGTGCGGTTCGATCAGCTCACAGAAGGCACGTGTCGTTTCAACTCCAACTGCGTCCCAAGCGGGGGCGGTGAGTGCGTCGGTGCGGGCTTCGAGGTCGAGTCGGAATCTCCGGCCTTCGTCGCTGATGGCACCGCCCGATGCCAGACCTTTCACTTCAAGTCGCGCCCACGCAGCTGCGATCGCTTCGTCGTCATTGCCGCGGCTTCGAGCAATCCACTCTTCGCTGCCGTACTCTTCGATGTCGACCATGACCGAGTGAAGAAGCCCGGCCTCGACGTCATCGAGATTCTCACTTGCGCATAAGGCCCAGTGGTTGTCGCCGCGCAACTCACGCAGACAGTTCGCTGCGAGCCATGCCGACAACGCAGAGTTCTTCTCTTCAGGACGGGGCAGCTCGCGATGCGCAGCAAACATGGGCCGAGCGCCGAAGTGAACGGCATCGGCACCGCGCCAAAGCGGTGCTGCAAGATCGGCAAGACCGCTGGAGAGGCCGGGTGCGATTTCATCGAGCCCAGGTTGGACAGCAGCGTCGCGGACATCCAGAATCGAGTCGACATCGGTGACGTCTTGGTAGAGCTTCATGACGTTCTTGATCACGCTGGGGTTGATCGAATACGCAGCTGCCGCTGCAACCCCTGGGTTCACGTCGCCGAGCGATGCGAGCCGCCAGGCCACGAGCCAACCAATACCATCGGGAACACCGAGCGCCTGGTATTCGGCAATAGCTCTCGGGTCCCACATCATCCAACCGACTAGGTCATGGCCGGCAGCGCCTGCTCGGGCAGTCAGGTCAGCCGGTTGACTCATGTCCACAGCGTAGATGGCCGCCGATCTGGATCGCTAGGTTCGACTACGCGGTGAGCGTGCCGTAAAACCACCTGATCTCGAACGCTAACCAGGCAGTACGCACCGTACCTGTCCCAGGTTTTGGTTTGTAATTGTCCCACCCGTGGACATTTGGTCACCGGTCGGTGCGGAGCGGTTCGACGCTCACATCCGGGCCGCTCCAGATAGAGCTGTTCCTGGTCGCCTTGACGCGCCACCTCACCGGACGGTCCGTCGTCAATCTGTGTTGAACTTCAGAACTGTTGCGTTCAGTCCGGGCAGGTAGTTATCGCCGCGGGGAGCTTAAAACGTGTTCACTGCTACATCGATCGTGCGGCATTATCGAAGCGCGTGTACTGCCCAAGGAAGACGAGGCGCTTTGTGCCAATGGGGCCAGAGCGGTGCTTTGAGACGATGACTTCAGCTGACCCTTTGTCGGGCGATTCAGGGTTGTACACCTCATCGCGGTACAGAAACATCACCACGTCAGCATCTTGCTCCAGAGAACCGGACTCACGAAGGTCAGCCAACATCGGTCGTTTGTCAGAACGCGCTTCCAAGTTTCGACTGAGCTGAGACAGTGCAACGATCGGTACTTCGAGCTCGCGGGCCAGCACCTTCAGATTTCGGCTGATCTCCGATACCTCAAGCTGACGGTTCTCCGATCGGCCGGAACCTGACATCAGCTGCAGGTAATCGATAAGAATGAGTGACAGGCCACCATGTTGCGCCTTGATCCGTCGTGCTTTGGCTCGGATCTCCATGACAGTGACCTGCGGATTGTCGTCGAGGAAGAGCGGCACTTCGAGTCGACCGACAGCGAGGCCGATCTTGGACCAGTCGCCCTCGGTTAACTTGCCTGTGCGTAGCTTGGTCGAATCAACCTTCGCTTCGCTCGACAGGATTCGCTGAGTGAGTTCTGAATGCCCCATCTCGAGGGAGAACACAAGTGCCGGCTTCGCCTCGTTCTGTGCGATGTGGGTGGCTAAGCCCAATCCAAACGCTGTCTTTCCCATCGCCGGACGCGCTCCCACAATATTGAGAGTGCTCGGTTGCAGGCCAGACAGCAGTTCATCAAGGTCGTCGTAACCGGTTGCGACACCGGTGATGGTGTCGCCGCGCTCGAAGTTAGCTTCGAGCTCGTCCATGGTGACGTTGAGGAGGTCTCCGATCTCACGCGTCGAGTCGACCACCTTGTCTTCGGCAACTTCGAACATCTTGGACTCGGCCAAGTCGACAGCCTTCGTGACGTCATCGGGTTCACTGAAAGCAAGGTCAGTGATCTCACCGGCGGTATGGATTAGGCGCCGGAGTAGCGCCGTATCCATGACAATTTTGGCGTAATGCTCGGCGCCGGAAACCGATGGCGTCGCATTCTGTAGCTCGTTGAGGCGCTCCATGCCACCAAGTTCGTCAAGCAGGTTGTGGCGTCGAAGCTCGTCGGCAACGGTGACGACGTCAACCGGGCCCGATGATGAATACAGAGAGCGGACAGCGTCAAAAATATGCTGGTGAGCGGGGCTGTAAAAGTCACGAACATTTAGCCCGGCCTCACCAACGACCCCAATCGCGTCGCGAGATAACAACAAGGCACCAAGTACTGATTCTTCGGCCTGGAGGTTGTGAGGAGGAACACGCCCCGAGCCTCCGGCCGGGCGGGATGGCGCGCCGCCGCCAAATTGGCCGTACTCAACATCGTTACTCATGATGACGTTATTCTCGCTGGACTTTCCTGTGCGGCGATAGGGGAACAACCCTGGGACTTGCCTGTGGACAAGTCACTCATGTCTGTGGATGAATTTCTGTGGACTGTCTGTGGAAAAACAAAGGGCGGGCCCTGCCGTGTGGGCAGGACACGCCCTCAGCATGTCGTTTGAGCGGCTACGTGCGCCGCCGCTAAGAAGGCCCGTCGCCGGGTTCAGTCGGCCGCAACTACCTCGAGGGTGATTGGGAACGATACATCATGGTGCAGCGACGCAGTGACCGTGTGCTGACCAGTGGTTTTGATGTTGTGATCGGCCTCGATTGACTTGCGATCAATGTCGATGTCGGTCTGCGCCTTAATCGCAACAGCAATTTCAGCGGCGTGAATTGAACCGAAGAGCTTGCCTTCGCTCGATGCCTTCGCTGACACGGTGATTGTCTTCGGCACCAACGTGCTGGCGATTGCCGTCGCAGCCTCGCGAGCGCTCTGATCTTTTGAATCGCGTGATGCACGCATCTTGGCTGCCTGCTCCAGCGCGCCGGCGGACGCCTTGATGGCATGACCCTGCGGGAACAAGAAATTGCGGGCATAGCCCTGGGCGACATCAACGATGTCGCCGCGCTGGCCGAGGCCGTCAACTTTGCTGCGGAGAATGACGTTCATGTTGCTCAGGACTCCACTTCTGTGGTCTCGGTGGACTCGACAGCTGTCGCGGCGTCGATGGAGGTATCGATTGACTCAATGGACTCGTCGCCGGTGTTCTCGGTGTTCTCAGAGTTCTCGTCGCGACCTTCGTCGCGGCCGCGACCACGGTCGTCGCGATCACGACGGCCACCGGTGCGCGTTGACGCAACACGAGTGGCGTACGGCAGGAGCGCCATTTCGCGAGAGATTTTGATCGCGTTTGCGACTTCGCGTTGCTGTTGCAGGTCGTTACCTGCCACACGGCGGTTCTTGATCTTGGAGCGGTCGCTCATAAAGCGTCGGAGTAGAT
>Ga0213869_10001567_pt1 | contig 16876 bp, 17 predicted proteins | sample PICome_10_FD_160083 | JGI IMG/M metagenome (GOLD analysis project Ga0213869, IMG submission 160083) | Coastal seawater microbial communities near Pivers Island, North Carolina, United States - PICO132 | ecosystem: Environmental > Aquatic > Marine > Coastal | place: USA: North Carolina...
TGGTGAACTGGGCGCCGCCCGCAGCGAGCGCATCTACGTTTGGCGTGTCGATGTCAGAGCCGTAGCAGCCGAACTGCGCAAAGCCAGTGTCGTCGAGCAGAACAACCACAACATTTGGGGCATCCTCACTAGGGTGCGGCGGTTCGTCGAACCAAGGTTCGGAGTCCGCGAGCGTCTTGCCGATCGTGCCTTCGAAACGTGAGGAGCGTGTCATGCCATGCTCTCCTTGCCTGTATCAACGTCTGGTTCAATGCCGGGCCAGCCAGTGAGAATTGCTTCGATCGACCGGGTCCACGACTGGGCGATTTGGCGATCCGATCGACCGTGTGCTGCCCGCAGAACGTCATACGCCTCGGGCGAGGTCAACGCATCGATGACGGCGATCAGGTTGGATGCTTCGGCCGGCGTCAGCTGTGCGGCTTCGGTTGCAAAATGTGACCGGGTCTGATCCGATAGCTGCGATCGGCTCCGAGCGACACCTTCTGATATCGGCTGATAGTCGAGTGCTCGGTGGCGGGCAATTTGTAAAATTGGCCCTGCGGCTTCGAGCAGCTCGAGTCGGCTCTTGACGTGCTGGGTAACCCTCTGACGGCGAGGAGAAGTACTTGGAGCCACCGGGTCAAACAGTTTGCTGTAACGCTCGCGGAACACATCAAACGCCTGGCGTTGCATGTCATCGAGCCCGTCGAAGTTGCGGAACACTGACGAGACCGACACGCCCGCGTGTTCGGCAAGACCTTCGACCGTGAGAGGAATTTTGCCATTACGCACCAAAGCGAAGACAGCATCGATTACCGCAATGCGACTGCGTGCGCGCCGAGCGTGGCGTCCATCGATCGCTGGCTTTAAATCCGTGCCCATGTCCTTCACACTACGTCCACCGCCAAGACAATTGCGAGTCACACTTGCAATACCTCTACGGTCGCCTGCCGATTGCATGCGCTCGGCGAGGTCGTACCATCGCAGTCCAGAAGTGCTGAGCTGTTCATCGGTGAGGCCAGTCGAGGTCAAGGGCGCTGGTGCGCGGTCGGTGGCTGCAGTGACTTCTGCGTTGACCATTTGACTCATCGGCGGCCTAGACGCCTGCCTCTAAACACCACCGTCGAGGTTGTGGTGCTCGGGCTCCGGCATGGGTGAGCAAAGGTTCGACCTCGTCGAAAACCACGCTGGCTGACATACGGTACCTCTATGTCTATTGAGCTTCGCAACTCCGATCGGCTGCCAGCACCGCAGGGGTTCTCCCACGCGTCGATCGCATCGCCGGGTCGCATTGTCCATCTGTCCGGCCAGATCGGCACAGACGCCGACGGCAATCATTCCGACGGGCTTGCGGCGCAGACCGACCAAGCAATGCGCAACATCGTCGACGCACTGATAGGCGTGGGCGGATCAACGAAGGACCTAGCGAAACTCACCATTTATGTCGTCGGATGGACTGCGGCCATGCAGGGCGATCTATTCACCGGCCTCGGCGCAGCCGGCCAAGTCAACCCGATTGCGCAGGTGCCGATAACCCTCGTCGGGGTTCAGTCGCTTTTCCTGGATGAATCACTCATCGAAATCGAAGCGGTTGCAGTCCTTGCGAACTAATCTTGAAAGACCCCTCGGGCCGCTCGACGGTGTCCGCGTCATCGACTTGACTTCAGTGGTAATGGGGCCACTTGCGACTCGAATGCTCGGAGACATGGGTGCCGATGTCATACGCGTCGAGAACCCGGGCGGCGACATCCTTCGCCATTATGAGCCTGCTCGAAGTTCAGGGATGAGCGCGCTGGCGATCAGTATGAATCGCAATAAGCGCAGCGTAGTGCTTGACCTCAAGACCGACGCCGGCATGCTTGCGTTGCGCGATCTCATCGCGACCGCAGACGTTTTCATCACCACAATGCGTCGATCTGCACTCGTTCGCCTGGGTCTCGACTATGCAGGTGTTCGCGACATTCGTCCTGACATCGTTTACTGCGTCGCGAACGGATACGGCAGCAACGGGCCGAGTGCCGACAAGGCTGCGTACGACGATGTGATTCAGGCCGCCTCCGGGGTGAGTGACTTGTTCACGTTCGCCGGTGGAGATCCGCAGTTGATGCCAACGATCATCGCCGACAAAGTGTGCGGGATTCATATCGTTCCTGCCATCACTGCGGCGCTGTATCGCCGGGCGATGACAGGTGAGGGGGACTCGATCGAGGTGCCTATGGCTGAGGTGATGGCGTCGTTCAACCTCATTGAGCATCTTGGCGGATTGACGTTCGAGCCGCCGATCGGACCGTTCAGTTACGCCCGGGTGACCACACCCAACCGACGTCCACGCCGCACGCGTGACGGTTGGGTCGTCATCCTCCCGTACAGCACTCAGAACTGGCGTGACTTCTTCGAGTTTGTCGCCCGACCCGAATTGATCGACGATACGCGCTTCGCCGACCAGAGGTCTCGAGTTGCTAACTCCGACACCTTGTACGGAATGCTCGACGACCTCGTTGCGGATTTCACCACCTCGGAATTGCTCGACCTCTGTGATGCCCGCTCGATCCCTGCCGCGGCGGTCATGTCACTCGAAGGCATCGCCGAGGACCCCCACTTCGCTGCAGTCGATCTACTCCACGACGACAACCATCCCACCGAAGGGCCCTATCGCGTTACTCGCGATCCGATCCGGTTCGACAGTCGTGGCGACGAGCAGGGTCTGCCGCACCGCCATGCGCCACGCCTCGGCGAGCACACTGCGGAAGTCCTCGCCGAGGTCGGTTGGAAACCCGAAGACCTCACTGCGTTCGAAACAACCTGACGATTCGCTCGATTACGTTCCACCGAACCGAGCCGACTAAACCCGGCGGCATGGACGATTTCTCGGGCAAGACCGCAGTGATTACCGGCGCCGCCAGCGGCATCGGTTTGGAGCTGGCCAAGCAATTCGGTGCGGCCGGCATGAACCTGGTGCTCGCTGACGTCGAACGGCCCGCCCTTGATCGAGCGGTGACCGAGCTCAGCGAAGCCGGCTACCCGGTGTTGGCGCGCGAGATCGACGTGCGCGAACACGATCAGATCATCGATCTCGACCGCGCAGCGCGTGATCGTTTCGGCAACATCCATGTGCTCTGCAACAATGCCGGCGTCGGGGCCGGCGGGCCCGTCGCCGACCCTGACAATCTCGAAGCCTGGCGATGGACGATCGACATCAACCTCTGGGGTGTCATCTACGGATGCAAGGTATTCCTTCCAGCGATGATTGAACATGGCGAGCAATGTCACATTGTCAACACCGCTTCGATGGCGGGGTTGGGTTCGGCGCCGATGATGGGGCCGTACAACATCTCGAAGTACGGCGTCGTCGCGCTCTCAGAAACACTGAGCAAAGAGATGCAGATGATGGAGACAGCGGTCGGCGTCTCGGTGCTGTGCCCGGCCTTCGTCGCCACCGGCATCGCCACCAGCGACCGCAACATGCCCGACGACGTGCGCGCAACGCTGCCCGAACGGCCTGCTGCGAGCGGCATGCAGACTCAAATCGAGGCAATGGTGGCCGGCGGTATCAGCACCGAGGTCGTCGGCCAGCACGTCCTCGACGCGGTGCGCAACGACCGTTTCTGGATCCTCACCCACGACGAGGCAAAAGCCAGTGTCATCACCCGGGCTGACGACATCGTCAACGGTGTCAATCCGTCAATGCGCGCTGGCTTCGCCTGAGGCATCTTCAACGCTGGTCAAGGTCAGCGATCGAACGGAGTTCCGTCAAGGAGTTCGCCAGTGAGCCCTTCGATGCGCTCGCTCTTTTCGGCGGCACCATCGAAGCCAACTTGCCGCCATGCTTCAAACACGACGACTGACACCGCATTGGCCAGGTTGAGGCTGCGGTTGTTGGGTCGCAGCGGAATCGTGAGCGAGTGTGCCGGGTCGAACTGGCCACTGACGTCCTCATCAAGGCCTGAGCCTTCACAGCCGAACACGAGCACGTCGTCTGGCTGATAGCTGACGTCTGTATAGCGGCGCGTTGAGTGCGTCGAGAACGCAAACCAGCGGCCAGGAAGTGCGGCCCGCGCGCTGGCCAGGTCAGGATGAACCGTCATCCTTGTGCGCTCGTGGTAGTCGAGCCCGCCGCGCTTGAGCAGCGAGTCGTCCAGCCGGAAACCAAGTGGTTCAACCAGGTGGAGATCGTTCCCCGTGTTAGCACAGAGCCGGATCAAGTTGCCGGTGTTCGGCGCGATCTGCGGGTTGACCAACACGATGTGCATCAACCCAACGGTATCCCTCGGTGACTCGGGTGTCAGCGTGACGAGACAATCGACGTCCGCTTTGCCGCCAACGGCCTCATTTCCACCGCCGTCAGGTTAGCTGATTGTGCCACTAGCGCGAAGGATCTCGATCACCTGGTTCGCAGCTTCCTCTGCCGTTATCAAGGTGGTGTCTACACGGATTTCCGGGGATTCAGGTACTTCGTAGGGCGAATCGATCCCTGTAAAGTTGGCGAGCTCACCGGCCCGGGCCTTGACGTACAGACCCTTCGGGTCGCGCTCTTCTGCAATGTCGAGCGGCGTGTCGACGTGGACCTCGATGAACTCGCCCGCTTCGACTCGCTCGCGCGCCAAACGGCGTTCGGCTCGGAACGGCGAGATGAACGAGACAAGGACCACCAGGCCAGCGTCAACCATCAGGCCAGATACTTCTGCGATTCGGCGAATGTTCTCAACCCGATCTGCATCGGTGAACCCAAGATCGCGGTTTAGGCCGTGACGGACGTTGTCGCCGTCAAGCAGGTACGTGCGCACGCCAAGCGTGTGGAGTTTCGACTCGACGATGTTCGCGATGGTCGACTTGCCCGACCCGGACAGGCCGGTGAACCAGACAACGCCAGGCTGATGATTGTTTTGGTCAGCGCGGGCCGCTTTGTCGACGCGTACGTCTTGCCAGTGAATGTTGTGGCTTCGGCGAAGAGCGAAGTGCAACATGCCTGCGCCCACGGTGTTCTGGGTGCGCTTGTCGATGATGACAAACGAGCCCGTGTCGCGGTTGTCGGCATAGGCATCGAAAGGAATTGGCCGGTCGAGACTCAGGTTGCAGACACCGATCTCGTTGAGCTCAAGTGTGTTCGCAGCAAGATGCTCCAGCGAGTTGACGTCAACCCGATACTTCGGACGTGCAATTGTGACCCCCATCGTGCGGGTCCCGACCTTCAAGAGGTACGGGCGGCCGGGCAGCATCCCGTCTTCGTGCATCCAGACCACGTGTGCCTCAAACTGGTCAGCAACTTCGGCTGGCGCGTCACCAGCGCACATCAAGTCGCCGCGGCTCGCGTCGATCTCGTCGGTGAGCGTGATCGTGACCGACTGGCCTGCGACCGCAACGTCGAGATCTCCGTCCATTGTGACGATGCGGTCAACGGTGCTGGTCGTGCCTGCGGGAAGCACTCGGATGGGATCGCCGGGCTTGATCGAGCCCCCGACAATTCGACCTGAGGACCCACGGAAGTCGAGGTTGGGGCGATTGACCCACTGGACCGGCATGCGGAACGGTCCCGCAGCCACGTCGTCATCAACGGGAACGTCTTCGAGATACGTCATGAGCGTCGGACCGTCGTACCACGGCGTGGCCACGCTGTATTCGACGATGTTGTCGCCCTTCAGCGCGGAGACCGGAACATAGGTGGTGTCGCTCAAGCCGATCTGCTCAGCGAATTCGCCGAACTCGGTCACGATCGCGTTGTAGATCTCCTCCGAGTAGTCGACGAGGTCCATCTTGTTGATGGCAACAACAACCTTGCGGATGCCGAGCAGCGACACGAGGTAACTGTGGCGGCGAGTCTGAGTGAGGACGCCCTTGCGCGCGTCGACCATGAGGACGGCAACGTCAGCGGTTGACGCACCGGTCACCATATTCCGCGTGTACTGCTCGTGGCCAGGGGTGTCGGCGACGATGAACTTGCGCTTCTCGGTCGAGAAGAAGCGGTAGGCAACGTCGATCGTGATGCCCTGTTCGCGTTCGGCGGTGAGACCGTCGAGCAGCAGCGCGAAGTCAAGGTCCGTGCCCTGGGTGCCGACCTTGGCCGAGTCGACCTCGAGTTGAGCCAGGTGGTCTTCGAACACCATGTGCGACTCGTACAGGAGTCGACCGATCAGGGTGCTCTTGCCGTCGTCGACGCTGCCACACGTGATGAAGCGAAGCAGTGACTTGTACTGGTGCGACGTCAGATACTCGTCGATGTCCACCGCAATGAGGTCAGAGACATGGGCCATCAGAGATTCTCCTTATTACAGCCGGTCACGGTGCTGAACCTTTTGTCCTGCATCAGAAATAGCCCTCTTGCTTCTTTTTTTCCATCGAGCCGGCTGAGTCGGTGTCGATCAAACGGCCCTCACGCTCAGACGTCGTGGCGAGCAACATTTCCTGGATGATTCCTGTCAGGCTGTCCGCATCGCTCTCGATCGCGCCTGACAGCGGATAGCAGCCAAGCGTGCGGAATCGCACGTTCTTGATCTCAGGCTCCTCGCCCGGTTCGAACTGGAATCGGTCGTCGTCGACCATGATCAATGTGCCACCACGATGCACGACAGGCCGCGGCGCGGCGTAGTACAGCGGAACAATCGGGATCCGCTCGAGGTGGACGTACTGCCAGACGTCGAGTTCGGTCCAGTTGGAGATCGGGAAGACGCGCAGCGTCTCACCAGGGCTACGACGTGCGTTGTAGATCTGCCACAGCTCGGGGCGTTGCCGTTTCGGGTCCCATTGGTGCTGCGGGGAGCGAACGGAAAAGATGCGCTCTTTGGCCCGTGATTTCTCCTCGTCGCGCCGAGCACCGCCGAAGCACAGGTCGAACTTGTTCGTGTCGATCGCCTGCTTCAGACCCTCGGTCTTCCACATGTCCGTGTGCATCGACGATCCGTGTTCGAACGGGTTGATGCCGCGCTCGACGCACTCCGGGTTCTGGTGCACAATGAGGTCGACGCCAAGCTCTTTGGCCTTGGCGTCGCGAAATGCGTACATCTCGCTGAACTTCCACGCGGTGTCCACGTGGATCAACGGGAACGGCGGCTTGCTGGGATAGAACGCCTTCATTGCCAGGTGCAGCATGACCGAGCTGTCTTTACCAATGCTGTACAGCATCGCCGGGTTGTCACTCTCGGAGACGGCCTCGCGCATGATGTGGATGGCCTCAGCCTCCAAGCGCTGCAAGTGCGTCAGTCTCTCCACTGATGGAGCATTGTCTACCAAGTTCACGGAGAATAAGATAAATACATCAGAGTCAAAGGCGCAACCCTTTCCTTAATGAGGCGCGCAGGAGCGGTCAGCGCTGATGGCGGGCGGCGGTGTCGCGCTGATACTCACCGGCGAGTTCGGCAACCTCGTCCGGCAGTTCGCCTGAGACGAGGTCAGCGAGGCTGACACCCTCGAGCACTCGACGCAGCCCACCGCGAATTGCCATCCACACCTGCGGCAGTGCGTCCGCCGGGGCGGGATATGTCAGATCCCGCAGGCTCTCATCATGAACGTCCGCCAATGGGCCATCGACCGCACGAAACACGTCGGCCAACGAGATGTCGGCAGCCGGCCGAGAGAGCGAAAACCCGCCATCGGGACCGCGCTTCGATCGCACAAGCTCGGCACGCTTCAGGTCCCGCGTGATGTCGAGCAAGTACTTCAGCGAGATGTTCTGGCGCTGCGCAATCGCATCAGCCTTCACGACTCCGCCCGGCCGCGTCGCCAGTTCACCCGACGCGAGTTCGACCATCGCCCGAACGGCATTATCGACTCGCTCCGAGATGCGCATTGCCGGAACGGTATCGCCCACCTGCGCCGCAAAGAAGTTGTTTTCCGCCTTGCTCAGTCGCGGACGCGACGGAGGAGCACTTCCTGGGCGATCGTCGCAACATGCGTGCCGTCGATGTTGAGCACATCGCCAGTCACCAAGCCGCGGCCGCCGTTGAGGCCGTGCGAGCGCGTGTCGAACCAGTGCCACTGATCGGCACGGCACGGCCGGTGGAACCAGACGGAATGGTCAAGGCTCGCACCCTGAAACTTCGTGCGATCGCTGTTGTTGTTGTCGAAGTCGGGGTGCGGCGACCGCGCCGCACGAGACGGTGCAGCATCTGACAGGAACGCCATCGCGAGCGTGTGCTTCACTGGGTCGTCGTCGAGGTCGGCCATAATCCGCAACCAGTAGCCGAGCCGACCTGGTTCGCCATCGACGCCGGGCAGGTCGATCGCACGTCGGTCGATGAGGTTCCCCCACGAGTAGTTGTCGAGGCTTGGGTCGTCAGGCAGCAAGATGTCGTCGGGGAAAGTAGCGATCTGCGCGTCGACCTCGTCTTCATCCACCTGGAACGACACCGAGACGTTCAGGATCGCCCCAGCCGACTGGCGCGCCACCACCTGGCGTGTGCAGAACGAGCGGCCATCACGGAGCCGTTCAACTTCGAAACGGATCGGCTCGGTGATCGAACCCGGTCGGATGAAGTACGAGTGCAGCGAGTGCGCCCGTCGATCTGGATCGACGGTAGCAATGGCAGCCGCCAACGCCTGGGCGACGACCTGGCCCCCGAACAGACGCTTGCCCCACGGGTACTTCGCCGAGATGCCGACGAAGGTGTCGGGTCCATGCGGCTCAAGTTCGAGCAAATCGTCGAAGTCAACGTCGTCGATTTTCGGGGCGATATTCCATGGCTCGCTCATCGCTCCATCATCGCCCACGATCATCAATCCCCCGCATTTCCCGCGACTTTGATGTGCGCTCCGGGCAGGCTGGGTCGGTGGGAACGATCGACACGGTAGACCTGAGCAGCGCGGACGCGCCGACACGACTCGATACTGCACTCCGCAAAGATGGTTTCGTCCAACTCGTCGGACATGGGTTGTCCGACGAGATCGCCGACGGGCTGTGGTCCGGAATGGACGAGTTCTTTGCACTCTCCACCAACGTCAAGGCGCGATACGTCGTGGACGACGCCGCCGCCAACCGTGGATACCGGCAGCGTGGGAGTGAAGCACTGTCGTACTCGCTCGGCGAAGCGAGCCCACCCGACCTCTTCGAGTCGTTCAACTCCGGCCACGACGATCGCGCTGGACCCGATCGCCTGATCCAACAGACTCCATGGCCCACCGAGGCCCCCGAATTTGTCGCTGCCGCACAGCGCTACCTGTTGGAGATGGCTGCACTGTCGGCGCGACTCGACGCAATCTTCGGCGAGATCATCGCCATTCCTGACCTTGCTCAACGATCGATGGCTGGACCCGACACGATGGCGTGCATCCGTTATGAGCGCCGCTCGGACGAAGTTGCGCCGGTACCCGGCCAGAAGCGGATGGGCGCACATAGCGACTACACCACGTTCACCATTCTGCGCGCCGATCCGGTGCCTGGCCTCGAGATCCTCACCAGCGGAGCCGCGCCCGGCGAGCGCTGGAAATCGGTCATCCCCGACCCAGGCACGCTCCTCCTCAACGTCGGCGACCTCCTCGCGATCTGGACCGACGATGCCTGGCCGTCAACAGTCCATCGCGTGCCACTGCGCGGCGACGGCACCGACCCAGCGCTGCGTCGATCGGTCGCGTACTTCCACTATCCGGACCTCGACGTCAGCGTCGAACCGCTTCGGGCGTTCCGACACGCCGAGACGCGCTACTCACCCGTCACCGTCGCCGAACACCTTGCCGCCCGACTGATCGGACCAAAACAGCATGAGCCGTCTGAGGGCACGAGCACCGTTGGCAATCGACAGCTCTAAATCTCTGAGACCAGCGATTCGTCGGCCACCCATGCCGTGAGATTGGCGACGAATCGTTCGTTCACGCGACGCCCAGTTCCGTCGGTGCTGCCCGAATTGTGTGGCGTGAGAATCACATTGGGAAGGCCCCACAGCGGATTGTCAGACGGCAGTGGCTCCGGGTCGGTCACATCGAGACCTGCGCCGCCAATGTCTCCAGCCGTCAGTGCTGCAATGAGCGCGGCCTGATCGACAAGCTCGCCACGGCCCACGTTGACGAAGAACGCGTGCGGCTGCATCGATCTGAGGACGTCCGCCGAAATCAAACCGCTGGTGTCGTTAGTGAGCGGTAGCGCAACGACGACGACGTCGACTCCCGCCACGACATCGACCAGTTCTGACAGCGGGCGTGTCGGGTACGGCTCGTCGCCCTGCGCCGCGCGTCGCACGATCGTTGGACGCATCCCGAACTCATTGGCTAGGCGGGCGACTTCCTGACCAATCGGACCCCAACCGAGCACGGCCACGTGCTGCCCCTCAAGTTCATTCCAACGCGCCCATTCCCACTCGGCGCGGGACTGCGCCCGCATCATGCGGGGCAGATCGCGGGCCAACGCCAGCAGGTACATCATGACCGTACGCGCAATCGGTGCCGAGCTCGCGCCGGACGAATTCGACAGTCGAACCCCGCGCTCCAGAAACGTCGCAAACACCGGACTGTCAATGCCGGCTGACATCGAGTGGAGCCAACGCAGGTTGGGCGCTCGCATCGCGACGCCGAACCAGTGACCCGCACGTTCGGGCCATGCATCGTGAGAGAACTGGGCAATCGTGATGCGCTCGATGTCAGCGTCGGTGACGGGCGCATCACCCTCAAGCAGAACCGTCTCGATGTCGGGAGCAATCTCCCGGACCCGATCACCGAAATCAGCCCAGAACGTGTCGGTACAGAACAGCACCTCGCTCATCGGGCGCCTCTTTGGTCGTTGCCGGCAGACGGCAGGCTGATGTCGCGGACGATGTCACGAGCATCAAAGTCCAGTGGTGCGTCGACCTCCACGATGCGTTCGTCGACATCGTCGAACTCGGTTCGCAGGGCCTTGGACATCACGGCATGCTGCGCATAGAGCGTGGTGATGTAGGTCAGCTCGAGCAGTTCATCGTCCGGCAACGCTGCTCGAAGCCCATCGAAAATCTCGTCGGGAACTCGGCCCATCCCGGTGATCAGGCAGTCGGCGTATCCGAGCACCAACCGTTCGAGGTCATTCCAGACCGGCGCCGCTGCACCCACGGCGACGGCGGCAATCCTGTTCTCCGACACACCAAGGCCCCGAAGCGATTTGCAGTGCTGGGAGTAGACGAATTGACTGCCGACCAACCACCCAGCCCGGGTCTGACCGAGTTCGCGCAGGACCGGATCGAGCTTGGCGCCTCGATACACGCCGAATCCCTGCACCGCGTGCTCGAACACTGCATGGTCATTGGCGAAAACGCTCCACCAATCGCCCGGTGTGCCCGTCGCCGTTCCCGGTTCGGCGACCGGGTCCCGATCGCCGAACAACAAGCCGTACATCGTCTCGACGAGCGGCGAATCGTTCTCCTCGCGGGACACCTGGTGCAGTCGTGGCATCTGCTGATGCTGACAGAAAGCCAAGCGGCGCGGCGACACAGCCTGACTCTGCTTCTCGGCGACGTGGCCCTACGCGACAAGATGGCGCGATGCAGACAGCTGCCACCGACATGCTCAACATCGAGTTCCCGATCTTTGCCTTCAGTCATTGCCGCGACGTGGTCGCAGCCGTGACGAAGGCTGGAGGGCTCGGAGTACTCGGAGCCGTGGCGCACTCGCCGCAGGCCCTCGAGACCGACCTCGCCTGGATCGAGAACGAGGTCGGCGGCCGACCCTACGGTGTCGATCTGATCGTCCCCGCGAAGTACGCGGGCGACGAAGACGGCGGTTACACCCTCGACGACATCGCCCAGCTGATTCCCGACACGCATCGTGCGTTCATCGACGAGATTCTCGAGCGTTACGACGTACCGGAACTCCCCGCCGACGACACGACGACCCGATCCAACAACGCCGTCGGAGGCCACGACGGCAACGCTCCCTTCAGTGCGAATGCCGCTCTGCCACAGCTCGAAGTCGCCCTCGCCAGCAACGCGTCCTTCATCGCCAACGCGCTCGGACCGCCGCCCGGATTCTTGATCGACCGTTGCAAGGAGGAAGGCAAGCTGATCGGAGCCCTCGCCGGACGACCCCAACACGCGGAGCGACATCAAGCAGCAGGCGTCGACATCATCATCGCCCAGGGTTCCGAGGCCGGTGGCCACACCGGTGAAATCGGCTCGATGGTCCTCATCCCCGAGATCGTCGACGCGGTCAACATCCCCGTGCTCGGAGCTGGCGGCATCGGGCGTGGACGTCAAATGGCCGCCGCAATGGCTCTCGGCGCGCAGGGCGTGTGGTGCGGTTCGGTTTGGTTGACGACAGAAGAAGCCGAAACACATCCGGTCGTGAAGGAAAAGTTCCTTGCGGCAACCTCGGCTGACACCATCCGTTCTCGCTCGCTCACCGGCAAGCACGCTCGAATGCTCAAGTCCGCCTGGACCGAAGAATGGGACCGCGACGACCGCCCTGACCCGCTCGGTATGCCGCTGCAACCGATTCTGACCACCGAGGCCCAAAAGCGCATCGCCCGGGCCGCGCACACCAAGGGCTCGGGTGCCGAGAAGCTGGCGAACTACTTCGTCGGCCAGATCGTCGGGACGATGAACCAGTCGAAGACCTCCGGACAGGTGGTCATTGAGATGATCGAAGAGTTCATCGAGTCAGTCGAATCCTTGGCGCGTCAGCTCGAAGTCTGACCACCAGCATCAACGCTCCCCAACATCTACGATCAACGTATGACCCTGTGCGAAGGCGATCTCCTCCCGAGTCTCGACCTCGTGTCTGCATCGGGATCCTGGAACAGCAGCGATCATCGCGTGCGAGGCGTTCCCCTCGTGCTGATCCTGCACCGCCACCTGAATTGACTGCCATGTCAGGAACACGTCCTCGCCGTGCGCGAGCGACTCGATGAATTCGGAGACGCTGAGATCGCGGTCGTGACCTTCACCGATCCAGCACGACTGCCCTCGTACGTCGAACACCTTGGTGTGCCGTTCCCGGTCGTGTCCGATATTGATCGGCTGCTGTATCAGGCGCTCGGCGTCGAGCGAGGCACCCGTCGTCAGGTGTGGTCGCTCGGCACACTCAGAATGTACGGATCACTGCTGCGCTCGGGGCGAAGGCTTCGTCGCACTCACGAAGACACCCAACAGCTCGGCGCCGACGTCGTCGTTGCGCCAGATGGCACGATTGCCAAGCTCATCCTCCCGGCGACGCCCGACGCACGTCCGGGCGTTGACGAGTTACTCACCGCGCTCCGCGACGCGTAGCCAGCTCGCTGCAGCGTGACTGACGCTGTTCAGCGGCCAAGACCAGACGGCAACAACGTAGCGACAACCGCGCCGTCACTGAAAACGGTGATGTCGCCATCCTCGGACACCTTAAGCACCACCAGCGCCTAATTGGACAGCGACTTCGCCGCTGCGGTGCGAGCCCATTCATGCTGGCTGTCTGAACTTACGATAATTACCCCGTAGGTCAAGAGCCGGCCATCTCGATCGAGCACCGTCGCTCCATCAAGCTCGGCAAGCCGCGACATCAACCACCCCGAACCCCCCACCTCAACCGGTACCCAAACGTGAAAAATGTCGGACCATCGTCGCTGAGCGACGATTTCGCAGCACATTTTTCGGGACGAGGTGCGGCGAGCATCACACCTCTGAACAGTGCTTTTCAGTCAAATCCGGGGCACCGTAGAGACGTGGCAGCTGAGCAGTACGACATTGCCATCATCGGCGGAGGTCCGGCAGGGACTGCTGCGGCCATTCGAGCCGCCCGAGCGGGCCTGCGGGTGATCGTCTTCGAGAAGAGCAAGCACGGTCGCGACAAGGTCTGCGGCGATGGCCTGACCCCACGGGCGATCGGCGCACTCAACGAACTCGGGATCCCGCTCGACGATGCGCACCGCATCAAAGGGCTGCGCATGATCGCCGGCAACCGTGTGCGCGAACTCGACTGGCCAACGACTGATCGCTTCCCGAACTATGGAGCGGTGTGGCCACGTCGTCGCCTCGACACCGCATTGATGGATGCTGCCGAGGACGCAGGCGCCGAGATGGTGTACGAGACCGTTGCGCTGCCCGTGCTTGATGGCGATCGGGTCACCGGTGTCGAAGCTGGTGAAGGTTCCACCCGCCGGGCGATTGCCGCCGACCTCACGATCGTCGCGACCGGCGCGCCGGGCGCGGTTGCCAAGATGCTCGGCGCCGATCGTGTGCCCAACGAGACGTTCGGGCTGGCGATTCGGACCTACGCAGAGACGCCGCGCCATGACAGCGAGCACCTTGAGGCATTGCTGTCACTCAAAGGCGACGACGGCAAGGCCGTGCCCGGTTACGGCTGGATGTTCCCTGCAGGAGATGGCACGGTCAACATCGGCTGCGGGGCGCTGTCGACGATGAAGGGGTTCAAGAAGTTGAACCTCAACACCATGCTCGAGAACTACCGCAAGCAAGTGATGGACGACTGGGAACTCGGCCCCAACCTGGAACGGCCTCGGGCCTGGCGGCTTCCAATGAGCACCCAGAAGCGGCACGGGGCAGGCTGGGTCGCTGTCGGTGACGCAGCAGGACTCGTCAATCCAATGAACGGCGAAGGCATCGACTACGGCCTCGAGAGCGGCATGCTCGCCGTTGACCTCTTCATCGAGAACCCTGGCACTGCGCCGGACTGCTACGACGAGATGGTCGGCGAGAAGTTCGACGCGTTCTTGCGCACCGGTCGTCGCTTCTCGTTCCTCATCGGCCACCCGTGGATTCTTAAGCCCGGTTTGGCCATGTCGGTCAGCACCGAGTCGATCGCCAAGATCACGCTGGCGGTCATGGGCAACCTCGTCGACAACACCACGCCCGGCGTCGCTGGCAAAGTGATGTGGATGGCCGACAAGGGCCTCGGCCTCGTCGACCCCATCCTGCGTAAGACTCGCGCCGCCGCCTGATCACGGTCTGCACAGCGTCGCAGGGCATGCTGGTCGGGCCGCCGCCCACCGGCGCGTCCTCCGGGGCTGCGCCACGACGACGCGCATGACACGATGTCGTCCATGGGAGTCACCCACTTTTCACCCGACACCGACGCCGAGCTTCTGCACCAGACGTTGCTCAGCGATGGCGCGCTGATCATCGACGACCTCGCCTCGACGCTTCCTGATGGCGCCGCGCAGTTGGACATGATCTGGCGTGAGATGCAGCCCTACATCGATGCGACGCCGGTCGGCGGTGACAGATTCACGGGCAAGCAGACGCGTCGCTCCGGCGCGTTGATCGCACGCTCACCAGCAAGTCGCCCCTTGGTGCAGCACCCCACAATTCTCGACGTGACCGGCAAGCTCCTGCACAAGGCGCAGAGTTATCAACTGCACCTCACCCAAACCATAGCGATCGGCCCGGGTTCGCCAGCTCAGGCGATCCACCGCGATGAGTGGGCGTTCGACTTCTTCGAATTCCCGAGCGATCATCATGTGCAATGCAACACGATCTGGGCGATGACCGACTTCACCGAGGAGAACGGTGCAACGCGGTTGATCCCGGGAAGTCAGGCCGACCCAGTTGACCTAGGCCGATCGATCGACGAGAGCGTGCCCGCCGAAATGAGGAAGGGTTCATGCCTGCTGTACACCGGAAAGGTGTACCACGGTGGTGGCGCCAATCAGTCGGACGACGTGCGGGTTGGACTCAATGTCACGTACAACGTCGGCTGGCTTCGCCAGGAGGAGAACCAATACCTCTCGGTGCCTCGCGAGATTGCTGAGACCCTCGACGACGATCTCCTTAAGCTGATGGGCTACCGCATTGGGGCCTACGCACTGGGCTACATCGATGACATCCGCGATCCTCTCCAGGCCCTCCGCGACGACAAGGTCACCACGTCCCAAGGCTTCATGAGCACCTGATCAGGCCAAGTCAGCCGCGGTGAACGCTACGGAGAGCCGCTTGCGCCACACCACCACGGTGTCGAACTCGCTGAGATCCACGTCGATCGGAATCTCGTAGTTCTGCTCGCCGACGTTGCCCTTGAGGCGGCCCAGGTCAACGAAGTCACCCTCGATACCAAAGGCACCAGCATCGGCTCCCGCGTCTGCCCGCGTCAGGTACACGAACAAGTCGGACCCGTTGTCGGTCTCGAAGTCCTCGAAGTGTAGGAATCGTTGTTCGGTCCCGTCGTTGAGCACCTTGGCCAGACCTGACCCGGGGTGGCTGCGATCGACGAATGACCCTTCGATCAACTTGACGACGGCACCGACTTCCGGCGTTATGTCCACCGTCTCCGGCATCGGTGCTTCGACCGCGACCTCGACCGGCGTGTCCTCGTCGTCCACGACGTCGACCACCTCGTCAGTGGCGGCTTCGTCGACCAACTCAGGCGGCAACTCGGCGGCAGCGCCCGACGAGAACACCGGGCCACTCTCACGCACCTCGTCATCGATGAACTTCGCGTGAATGCCGAAGACGCCGAACGCCACAAAGGCGACCAGTCGGGCAAGGACGACCGCAACGGGCCGTGCAATCTTCAGGTTGTTGCGAACCCAATCAAGGGCGTCTCGAATCGTGTCGGCACCGTAGTCACCGCAGCTGATTGTCCAATCGAACTCGGCTGATGATCACGATCCGTTTCGCGACGGTTTCTCAAACTGTTCGACTTGGGTGGGAACGCCCCAGTTCGTCGGGTATGCGAACCTGAGCGTGAACTGAACAACCAACATCATCGGCACTCCGCCAATCAGGCTTTGCGCACAATCACGCTGCCGACCGAGTATCCGACACCGAAGAAACAGATCACCCCAAGATCACCCGCGTCGAGATCGGCGCGGTGCTTGTGGAACGCAATGACCGAGCCGGCGGAGCTGGTGTTGGCGTACTCATTCAAAATCACTGGTGCCTCGTCATCGTTGGGCACCCGCTCGAGCACTCCCTTGGCGATGAGTTGGTTCATCTTGAGGTTTGCTTGATGCAACCAGAATCGGCGAACACCTGCAGCGTCGAGCTCGAGTAGTTCCAAGTGGTCTGTGATGTGCGCC
>Ga0213869_10001570_pt1 | contig 16857 bp, 15 predicted proteins | sample PICome_10_FD_160083 | JGI IMG/M metagenome (GOLD analysis project Ga0213869, IMG submission 160083) | Coastal seawater microbial communities near Pivers Island, North Carolina, United States - PICO132 | ecosystem: Environmental > Aquatic > Marine > Coastal | place: USA: North Carolina...
TTATAAAGAGAGGGGGGATTTTTTTTTTTTTAAATTCTATATAGATTTTTTTTTTCTTATTTTAAAAATTAGAAAATAGGAATTTTAAAAAGATAAAAAACAAATCTTTCTCTTTCATTGATTTGGTGTTTATATATTTTTATACTGATTTTTAATGTCCAATACAATATTATACATTTTTATCGTGACATGAACGATTATCGTAACATGAACGGCAAAGAGGCAAATATGATTCTGCAGTACCTACTAGATGTTGCTGAGAAATAGAAGTATCAATTCTATAAGAAAATATAGCCTTTGTACCATTTTTACATTCTATACAGAGTGAGTGAAGTTTGTAAACGTTATCAGAAAGGGGAATAAGATCTAATATTTTACCAAACTTTTCTCTCTTAAAATCTCCATCTAAACCAGCAATATAAACGTGTTTTTTATAATTAGTAATAATTTCTGATACGGTATCATATAGATCTGGAAAGAATTGTCCCTCGTTTATAAGAATAGCAAGTTGATGTGGTGATTCTAGATCATTAATGTTATGTGTTATTATATCACTTAATAAGTTGCACTGAACACAAGGTATTTGTTTCATATCATGAGTACTGAGAAGTTTTTGGTCGTATCTGGTATCACTGGAGTGATTGACGACAATAACTTTAATATTACATATTTGATATTGTTTTTGTATTTCAAGTAACTTAGATGTTTTACCTGAAAACATGGGTCCTAAAATAAGTTCTAAATATCCACACGAAGGGTTTTGCATTATAATATTAGTGAATGAATTAATAAATAATATAATACGAATTCAATTTTTGGTTTTTTGTATTTTGCATTTCCTAATAAGAGTAGAATGATTTTTTTCTGGAAAGTGAATATTGTAAGTTCTAGTTTTAATAGGAAATAGTTCATTGCAATGTTCTGGTAATAATGAGTGATTGGAATGTTTTTCAAAAAATGCTAAAATATTTTTTATAGAAGTGCTATATTTTATTGATTTTTTATGTATTAAGTTGTTGTTATTGTCATATAAAAAATACAAAAGTGTATTAGGTGATCGTTTAGACACTGAATATATAGAATGATAACGTGTATTTAATTGACATATAGAATAAGGAAACAAAGATGGTTCTGGTAAAGGAAGTTGTCCAAATATACCATTAAAAGTAAGAACTAGACCATCGTATACGAACGTACCTTTATCAGTATACGTCAACTTAGATAACGGTGTAGTAATTTCATATTGATCAACCAATTGTCTAATGTGAATAGATTTGTTCGATAAAGTAGGTAATGTAATGGAATCACCATGTTTGTCAAGTAAAATATAGAAATTCTTACCAATAAGTTCGTTTTTATCATAAATAGTCGAAATAGCAGAAGATGGATCTGAATGTGAGTCGTAAAAAAGGAAAACGTCTTTATTTTGAGAAACGAAGCCAGGAAGTGTTAACTTAGAAGATAAGGCAATATTTTTAATTTTAAAAGTGTCGAACAAACATCGTATAATTCTCTGTGTATATTTTCTTTTTTCAGAATGAGTTTTTCCTGAAATTTCATCAGTAATCGGCATTTTGGTAAGTGTTTGAAATATATAAGTATCATCAGAAGAAGAGTCAATAAGAGGTTGTTCATGAAAAGGAACATATGTATGTACATTCCATGAAATATTATCATAAAGATGATTGGTAATATCAGTATAAGGTGAAATGGTATATGCATTAAATGTAACATTTTTAAATGGTTTATTTACAAAAGAAGGCAAAATAAATCCATCAAAATAAGCATGCTTTATACCGGAACATGAAAAAGCATCTTGTGAGATTTGTGTCAAAGACGAAGGAAATATCATAGTAGTAAGTGATAAACATCCTGAAAAGGCAGATGTTAAAATAGACGTAACGTTTTCAGACAGTTGACAATAAGTTAAATGATCACAAGCATAAAAGAGAAAAGGTTCAATTTGTTGTAACTTAGGAATATAGATATGAGTAATAGTAGATTGCGAAAAAGCATATGATTCACAGGTTATAAGTTCTGGAAGAAATAATTTTTGAATAAGAGTAGATGCGAAAGATTTAGTTTGTATAGTATGACAAGAAGGTAAATTAAAAGACATAGACAAAGAAGTATTTGAGAACCCTTCGTCACATTGTACTATACGAATGTTAGGGAAAGAAACTGGTTCATCTTGATCTTGTCCAATATAAGAAAGATGTAAGTTGTTAGAAAACTTTCCAAATGTTTTAATACTAGGATTAAGTTCAATAGAAGAAAGATTGGAATATCTAAAATCACCTAAGTTTTCATATAAATGATAAAGAGAAGGGATATTTTGTAACGATTTACAACCGTAAAATGAATAATCTGGGTGAATGAATTCAAGATATTCGAAAGTGTTAATTTGAGTAAGAGACGTACAATAAGATGCGAAGTAACGTTCAATTCGTGAAAGAAAAGGAGTTAATATGATAGTAGTAAGATCGTAACATTTATGACACTGGTTTCCGATTGGATCCATGGACTTAAGCGCAGGAAAATCAAAAATTTGCAATGAAGAAAGAGCAAATGCGTATTCGCCAATATGAGTACAATGGTTCATAGTAATATTATGTATAGCACTATCATAAAAGGCATTAGTTTCAATATAGCCAGGATTATGATGTTCAATGACCAATGACAATGATAAATTATTGGTATGGGAAAATGAATATGAAGAAACATTCTGCAAACATGGTAAATGAAAAGTATCATTATTGTTCAAATTAGAAAGAGAATTACAATTGAAGAAAGAATAAGACGAAATAGTAGAAAGATGAAGTGTATCGTGAAAAATACATTTAGTAAGTTTCTTACAGTTTTTAAAAGCAGAATTTCCAATAGATGTAATAGGTCCATTAATAAAAATAGACGAAAGTTCAACACAACCTTCCCAACATGAAGGAGGTATAGAAGTAAGAGATGATGGTAAGTGAATTTGGCAACTTAATAAAGAGCAATTATGAAATACACTCATACCGAGATGTTGTAAAGAGGTAGGAATATGAATATATGAAAGTTTTGCATCTTGAAAAGCGTAACTACCTATTGTTTGGATAGTGTCAGGTAAATTAAATGTAGATAAAGTAGAATTAGCAAAGGTATAATTACCAATTTGAAGTAAACCTTGTGGAAAAGAAATAGAGTTAATATTGTTTGTATTTTTAAAAACACTATCGTCAATCCTAACAATATCATAAAAGAATTCGTTTGCTTTTACTTCGGGTAAAATAGTAATATCATATTGTACATCTTCTGATTCATATATAAAGTCTTTAACATAGCCAGTGAAATTATTAGAAAAAGAATAAGTGATATTATCAATAGTAAGGTCTGGAATGAATTCAAATAAAGAAAAAGTCCATTGTGGAAAGTGAGTAGATAATTGGTTAATGTCAATATTATTGTCGTTAATGTAAGCGGTGAGATGTATATCAGAAGAGAAAGCATTTTTGTCAATTTGAGGTAAAGAGTTACCCATAAATGCGAGATGTGTCAGTGAATTGTTACTACAATCCCAGAACTTAGGTCCAATATGCTTGATATTATCTGGTATAATTAAGGATTGTATATTAGAGAAATTTATCAAAGAAAAATTTAAACACTGAACTAAAGATGTCCGTGAAATAACAATATTAGAGATGCCTGAGTTATGGAAAGCGTCGTCAATATTAGTAAGAGATGATGGTAAAATAAGTTTAGTAAGAGATGAAGTGTTTTCGAATGAAGAATAACTGATAGTATGAACAGTGTCTGGTATATTTATAAGCGTAATAGAGGTGCAATCCTTAAATAGAAACGGAGGAATTGACTGAATATTTGGGCTTAACAATACTGATGTTAGTTTTTTGCAACCATTGAAGCATGCAGGATGGAGAATATGTAGATGTTGTAAAGAATCAATATATTGTAATGATGAACAAAAAGAGAATGCACCTGAATGCAATGTAGATATAGATTTTGGTACAAAAATTTCATTAAATATTTTTCGGTCATCAAATGAGAAGCCATAAACGGATTCAACTGTAATCGGTGTATTATTATGCTGTATAGTAGTAGGTATAGTAAAGGAAGATTGAGAAATACCAAATGAACCAACTATATGAGCAGTATTGTTATGTATAATAAATGAGATATTATTGTGTCTTATGTAAGGTATGATAGTAGAGTAATTTTTTATAGAAGGAATAAAATAAATAGATTGAAAGTCTTGGAAAGATTGTTGGATAATCCAATCGGCACCGTATTTAATATTACCAGAATAATCATAAGAAGAGCCAATAATAACATCACATGATACATTAAGAATTTGAAAGTAAAGTTTCCAAGAAGGATGTGTTAATAGATTAGGAGTCAAGAAGTCAATATTTCTTAACGAATAATGGTTTACAATATCAACCATAAATTGTAAATTTTGAGAAAAGTTTAAAGGCAAATTTTGATATACTTTTCTTTGTAATTTAACAGTTGTATTTTCATCAATGTCACCTGGAGTAAAAAACGGATATAATCCCAGAAAAAGAGGAAATGCATTTTCGTGAAATACAATTCCAACTCTTTTAAGTTGAGGTAAATTTAATTTAATAAAAGACATAACTTCTTGACACGTAGTGTTGTGATCATATATAATAGCAGCAGTTGAATTAGATAAATAAGATTGATAGTCACTAACATTTGCATCAATAAAGAGTAATTGTTGTTGCGAATTATGGATATTTCTATTTTCAAAAGATGTCATATACCATAAATAGACACAAAAAAGTTATGCTAAATTCAACATAAAAGTAATTTCATAGCAATATGAATGTATTTAGTGAGTTTTGACGTAGGAATAAAAAATATGGCATATTGTGTATTTGATTTATGTGGAAACCAGATAGTTGATTGGAATATATTGGACTGTTCTAGTTATGATACGATAGAAACGAAGAAATGCGGAGAGATTCAAAAAAATGGTAAGAATTGTGAAAATATAGCGAAATATTACCACGGAGATATGTATGTTTGTGAGAAACATGCAAAAAGTTCAAATCGTTATTTTATTTCAACTAAAGAAGAAAAAAAAATAAGTAAAAAGTCGTTGAAAGAATTAAAAGAATTACAAAGTAAATATATCCCTACGGATACGAGTGTGTTAAAGAAAGATATAATATCAAATGTGTCTACGTATTTGGAAAGCCATAGTTGGAAGAAAATAGAGAAAGGAAAGAAAGCGAGTGATATAGATTTAATAGAAATAGGAAGAGTATTATACAGAAAGCTAAACGAAATTAAATATATGAAAGATGCGAAATACGTAATAATCGAGAACCAAATAAGTCCGATAGCAAATAGGATGAAGACGATTCAAGGTATGATAGCACAACATTTTATATCACTAGGTACAGAAAGAATAGAATTTGTATCATCAAGTAATAAATTAAAGGACTTAGTGACTAAATCAAATGCAACAACTGAGTACAAAAAACATAAACAAGACGGTATACATTATTGTCGTGAGTTCTTGAAAGAATATGAAGATAAATGGAAAGAAGTATTAGAAAATTCAAAAAAGAAAGACGATCTAGCTGATTGTTTTTTGCAAGGTTTGTGGTATAAAAATGTAATTTTAGTAAAAAATGATTAAATATATATTAGAGTGCGTACAATTTAAATATAAATAATGTAATTTAACCATATTATGGAAGTAGTGGATATAGACTTGACGGATGTTCCAACCGAAAATATGTCATCAAGCTCACAGCCGCCATCTGTCTCGTTTGGAGGTGGGATAGAGTTATTAATGAATGAAAAGAAAAAATCATCATCATCGTCAACAAATATTGATTTAGGAGATTTAGATAATTTAGAAAGTGAACTGAATGATTTATCATCTTCTTCATCGGGGAGGGGCAATAATGGAAGTTCAAAAACACTAGATGGATTGTCTGGATTTGGTAATTTTTTTGGATTACAAAATGAATCAAAAGACACTGTAGTTATAGACGATGATCCAATTCAATTAGGACAAGCGACAAAAGAAACGTCATCATCTCAATCAAGTACATGGGATGGATATGCAAAAATGAAAGAAGATATACCACAAGAACGAAAATCGGCAGGAATGTCTGAAAGAGAAAAAAGACGAAAAAAGAGGTTAATGATAAAAAAGTTAGAAGAGTGGGCAGAAAAGGGTACTTATAAGAATGGTTCTCATTTTACAATGGAATCAGATTATGACGAAGTGGAAGATGAGTACGAAGGGGCATTAGAAGAGAAAAGGAAGAAAGACAGTGTAAAATTACAAGGCTGGTGGTTTACTACAGTAGTGAGTACACTTGAATATGGAAATGCATTGGTAAACCCTTTTGATTTAAATCTAGATGGATGGGGAGAACAAGTAAGTGAAGATTTAGATAGTTATGAAGAAATATTTGCAGAGTTGCATGATAAATATAAAGGAGGAAAAATGGCACCAGAAGTATCATTATTGTTGAGATTGGGATTTTCAGCAGCAGTTGTAAACATGAGTAATAAAATGTTAAGTTCAGCAACACCTGGATTTAGTGATATTATAAAACAAAGTCCAGACTTAATGAAAGCGTTTTCCAGCGCAGCAGTAGATACAATGAGCAAACAGAACTCAGCATTTGATTTTGCGAAGACAATGATAAACACTCCTCCTGAGCAAGTAAGCACACACATGGGTCCACCTCCTGCTCCTGTAAAAACAAAAAATGAATCACCAATAACAAGACCAGGTATGCAATTTACTACAAAACCAAATAGCCGTCCTGATTTAGATTCATCAAGAGGATCAATGTTTAATGAAAGTGGTGTGGAATTAAATTCTTCACAAGTATTAGATGAACCACATAGATCAATAATTAGACCTGAAATGAAAGGACCTCAAATATCACCAGAAATAGATAATTTGCTTTCTGGTTTAAAAACAAAACCTAAGACATCGGAACCAATAATGGCTCCGAGAAACGATGAATTAATGACAGGAAATACATCTGTAATAAGTGTTACATCAATAAAAGATTTAGATAGTACAACATTACCAAAGAGGACAAAAAGAAGAAATACATCTAATAAAAATACAGTTTCCTTAGATATTTAAATATAATTCGATATGAATATATAGATATAATATTATAAAAAATATATTATTATGCATGGTACACGTTTACAGTCATTATTTATAAAAATAAGAGAAATAAATAATTTTTTATGGACGACTCCGTTTTCAACATATGTTTCTATAGGTTATTTTTTTATGGTTCACTTCCAGAAAATAGTAGAAGAATTATTAAGACCAATATTACAAGTAAAGGAAGAAGAAGAACCTGAAAAGGATTGTTATTTAAAAATATTTTCTTTATACGCAAATCCAAATACAACTATACCTTTGTTTACGGCATTTCCATATTTTCAAAAAGAAGATATAGTATATGATGTGGAAATGATAGAAGTAGAAGTAACAGAAAACACGATAGATATTGTAGTGAACACACAATATGATATGTTTTGGAAAGATGACGATAACTCCAGGGGGGATTCGCTAGAATCGTTATTTATTGTTAAAAACATAGACAAATATATTATAAGAAGAAAAGAACAGAATGATGAATACGATACCGATAAGGAGATACCAAATATTCTCAAGAAATTAGAGACAGTTCCATTTCTGTATGCGGAATACACTCATCCTATGTTACAAAATCCAGTAGAAATTGAATTAGACGCAGGGTATTATACAGTCGGTAATGAGTTATTTTCAGCTGCGTTCTTATCTTGGTTTTTAGAAAAATCAAATATGTATTATGTGTTTGATTATGATTATAAATTAAAGGTAGTTGATTTAAACATGAATGAATTAACTCTGAATTCAAATGACTATATTAAGATAATAGAAACAGGTTATGAAATATTTATGGATGATAACGAAGAAGTAAATAAAGTGGAGGAAAATTTAGAAGAAAATGATTGTGAATATTTAGATGAAAATAATGAGTGTATATATTCACGTTCAACGAAATCAGAATCAGAATCAGAAGACGAAGAAAGTGAAGTGGAGGATAGTGAAAATAGTTGTAGTTCAAAAACAGGTAATTTTTCTGAGAATGAATTATAATTTTTTTCACATATAAATATATATGGTAAACCAAATTAAAAAAGGAGGACGAAGTATAAAGAAAGGAGGTATGGCAACGTCTAATGGCAAATATGGCAAATTATCATCAGTGTGTATAAATTTTGATAAAGATGGTGTATATAAAGAAACAATAGTTGAACACAAACATGATTCAGAGAAGGAGGATGAGGATGAGGATGAGGATGAGGATGAGGATAGTGATAATAAGGTTAGTAGTCCTTTATCAGCAATATTCTCTTCATCAAAAAAACAATCTTCACCATCTTTACTATCTTCATCAGAAAAACAATCTTCACCATCTTTACTATCTTCATCAGAAAAACAATCTTCACTACCTTCGCCAAACGGACAACCATTAACAGTTGGACAAGAAGTGATGAATGAACAGCAGAAGGGTGGTAGAAAATTAACACAAAAAAGAAACAAGAAAAGTAAAAGAAGTAAAAAAAGCAAAAGTAGAAAAAACAGAAAAACAAAAAAAACAACCCGTAAATAATATAAAGATAAAAATTTATAATTTGTATCGTCGTTGATACTTAATGTCAAGTTCTTCAGCCGTAGAAAATCTGCAAACCATGACTAGTACCATTTGTTCTTCACACTCTTTAAATGACAAATGGGTTTTATATCACCATTTACCATGCGAAAAAGATTGGACAATGTCTGGGTATACAACAATCTGTGATGAAATAGATAGTATAGAAAAGGTAAAGTCTATATATTCAAGTCTTACCGAGAATATAGTGAAGTTCAGTATGTTATTTTTCATGCGGGATGCAGTAACCCCATTATGGGAGGACGAGAACAATAAGAACGGCGGATGTTTCTCGTATAAGGTAATAAATAAACACGTTATGCAAGTGTGGCGTGATATGATGTATTTGACAAGTGGAGAAACGCTTGGATTAAACAAAAAATACAACGAAAACATAAATGGTATAACAATATCACCAAAAAAGAATTTTTGTATAATAAAGATATGGTTAAAAAGTCCAGAATATCAGGATTCTCAAATGATAACATCTGTAAATAATTTGACAAAACATGGTGTTATATTTAAAAAGCATGGAGAAACTTAAAACATAAGATATATATATTATTAATCTTATGTTTAATACTTTACAGGTGGCAATGGTGATAAGCATAATTTAATATCTCCCATGTCAGATCCAATGTCATATTTGACAATAAGAGGAAGATCATTTTCTAAATAAATTTCTAAATTTTGGGAGAGAGGGGTACATTTAATAAAGTTATTGAGAGATTTGAGAGGGAACTCTCCACACATAATGGTTTCTGGTGCAGGTTTTTTGCGAAATTTAATGGCATCTGCCATTTTATCATCTATAATTGAATTAGCATTTGGTTTCTGTTCACTTCTGAAAATTTTCGAAGTGGCAAATTGACCTGAACATGAAAAAATTAAATCATCACCAACTGACTCAATTTTGATACGATCTGATAATCCAGTAAGATCTCTGATAATTTTTTGAAATCCAGTACTAGGCATATGTATAATGGCAGAATAAGTTACTTCGGGAACTTCTAGTTCATCCTCTTCTGGTTCAAATAATCGTAGTTTATAATTGTTACACTGATTAATTTTACCATTATCATATTGAAGACCTAAATGGGAAACACTACCATCATGATAGTCATCTTTGTCAATGTACATTGAGAAAAGATCATCATTAGAAGTGTTAGATATGAGCTTAAATAGATGAAGAGAGTTTGCACAAATAACAATTTTATCAGGTGTACATTCGTGTTTTTCAAACTTTATTTTCACTGCTACTAGTGTAGTATGATTTTTATCGAAATTTATAATTTTCATTCCAGTTTTATCAAGAATCATAGTAACATCTGGAACTAAGTCCTTTAGTGCACTATACAAATTTTTAATTGGATTAATTTGAATAGTCTGCATAGTTAGTACATTTTTTTCAATTTCCATATATAATATGTATTATTTTTTTTGTATTTATATTTGTTGAATATTATTTTATATTATTTTATATTATTTTATATTATTGAGATTTCATTTTTAATTCATTATCAAAAAGTGGGAATACATCTTTATCGTGAGTAATAATAAGTATGCTACTCTTGAATTTTTTAAAATCTTGAATCAATCCAATAACCTCCTTTTTAAGTTGGGGATCTAAAGCATTCGTAGGTTCATCTAATATTAGTATTTTGGAAGGATTAACAAATCCACCAATCATATTTACAATTTGACGTTGACCTCCAGATAAGTTTTCTCCTAATAGTCCTGAATCTTTAGTACGAATATTCATGTTTTTGTAAAGTTTTGCAATTGTAGGGTATTTCATAATTTTATCAAGGAAATAGTCACATTTTTCTTTATCGTTACATCCATATAACATATTGTCGATTACTTTTTTATCAAACAGTTTAGAATTTTGATTGACATATATAATATTTTTACGTAAGAAATTAGGATCAAGCTCTTTAATATTAACCCCATCTATAAGTATATTACCATTTTCTAGAGGATACATCTTAATTAATAATTTTACGAACGTACTTTTTCCTGAACCAGAAGGTCCTGTTATACCCAAAATTTCATGATTACCAAGAGTTATATTATAGTTTCTATCTTTAAAGACATTTTTTCCAGAACTATATTTATATGTAACGTTTTCAAATGTTATTTTTTTAAATGGTAAGTTCTTATCTGAAAATCTACCAGACTTTAATACTTCTTCGAAGTGAATATTTACATGTTCAAAATATTTCAAAGCTACTTCCATTCTTCCAATAAAACCAATAAAATCAGGAAGTTGTTCTACAAGAGCTACCATTTTTTCACGGAAAGTAATTAATATAGTAATAGATGCTATAAAAGTAGTTTGTGTTATATTATTATTCATCTTTAATGTAATTAAATAGTATAGAGAAATCAAAAACACAAATACTAGTATAGCACTCATAACTGCTGATAGATAATTAGATACTTTATAGTATTTATAACCGGCATCTGCATTCTCGTTCGCAATTTTATGCATTTTATCTGACTCATCTTGGGTTTTTCCTCTATAAACTATCTTATCTAGGTTGCTTAATATGTCAATTAAAACTCCATCTGTTTTTTGTATTTGATCTTCATATTCATTATTTTTCTGTAACACGCTATCAAAAGACCACATGTAGTACATAATCACGAAAATATTACCAACAAAAAATATCATAGCGAAAATAGGACTTATAAATAAAAAGTATGACGCTATCACTATAGTATATATGACATTCGGTATCATAAATGCCATAATATCGGAAATAATTGCAGCAACCAGGTCAGAAACACGATGAATAGGAGAATTAAGTTTTGTAAAATTAATTTCGCTAAAAATATCATTGTTTACTTTCATAACTAGCTCAAGCAATTTATAACGTGCCCATGGTTTCATTTGAGTTACTAGTTTACTTTTTATTTCATAAAACAAGTAATATAATATTTGATAAAAAATATAAAACCCACATAAAATAAGAAACAACTGCCAAACATTGTTGGATGAAGAATCTTTTGTAGTTTCTATTAACTTAGATGTAAATTCACTAATTCCATTAGTTTGTACTAGTCCGATGACAACGCTAATGACAATCAGAGATATCATGTACCATTTATTTTCAATTGAAAATTCTTTTAACAAATAGTAAATAATATTGGAATCACTTTTAGGCATATAATATAAATACTGAAAAAAAACATTGCTAAATAGCGAAAATTATAATAAGTTTATTTTAAGTAATTCATATATTATATATAATATGGATGCCTTTTTGAAAACCCAAATTATAACATATATGGGTAATAAACGGAAATTATTACCACATATAGAAGATATCATTGTGAAAATAGAAAAAAAACTTGAAAAAAAACTAAAAATCGGAGATGGCTTTTCAGGATCTGGTATTGTGTCTAGATTATTTAAACTTTATGCACAAGAATTGTATGTAAATGATATATCTCACTATTCGCATACATTGAATACGTGTTATTTATCGAATCGTCCATATGAATTGAATGAAGAATTAAAAAAATACGTAGATCTGGCGAATCGTTACGTAGAACAGGATAATAAAGAAGTTCCTAATTTTATACAAAAACATTGGTCTCCTAATAATACGAATATTACCGAAAATGATCGTGTTTATTTTACACACCAAAATGGAAAAAGAATAGATTCTTATCGCTATTTTATAGAAACACACGTACCTGACCATATAAAACCTTTTCTATTGGCATATTTACTAGTAGAATGTTCAATTCATAATAACACCAATGGACAATTTTCTGCGTTTTACAAAAATGGTGATGTTGGACAATATGGTGGAAAAAAGAATATAGACCTTACTAGAATTACACAACCAATAAAACTATCTAACCCTGTATCTTATAATTCTACATGTAATACTCATATAAGTTGTCAAGATACGAACGAATGGATAAAAAAAATACCTGAATTAGACTTAGTATACTATGACCCTCCTTATAATAAACATCCTTATAACATTTATTATTTTTTATTAGAAATTATTGATAAATGGAATATACATCAAGAAATACCGGACACATATCGTGGACAACCACTAGGATGGGAAAGATCAATGTATAATAGTTCAAAATATGCAGAAAAAGCTTTTGATTCGTTAATAAAGGAAACAAAAGCAAAATTTATTTTAATATCATATAATAATGGTGGAATAATACCAATAAGTAAAATAGATGATATTTTAAGTAATTATGGTAATGTTGAAAAAATACCAATAGAGCATAAAACATATAACCGATTAAAAGGAATAAGTGAGTATAAAAGAAGTAGTGAAAAGGAAAAAATACAAGAATATATGTGGTTGGTTGATACAACATCAAAAATTTAAAAACAATATAAGAATTATTCAGGTATAACATAAAACAAATGGAAGAATTCGACACACAATCCTTATTAAATCAAACACAATTATTCTGGCAATACCCAGTTAAAACTGAACAAGTATTTTATGATCAAAACAAAGAAAATGTTAATTATTGTGGTATTCCATGGGCAACTGTATTAGATAAAAGAGTTGACAAAAATGCATTGGTTAGAGTTTTGTTCAAGTTTCTAAAACATAAGCGTTATTATACTTGTTGTCAACATATATCATTTCGTAAATTAATACCATTGATGAAGGTAATTGGCATAATAAAGCTATACACCCCTCATAAAATTAAAGGAGAAGATCAAATCAATGGTATTACAATTATGCCATGTCCCTTATATGCTGTAAACATAGAAGACAATACTAAAAATGCAATAATTAAAGATGGTGATGTCTTTAACAATAAGAGACAATATTTATTTTCTTTTATGGGTGGGGTACAACCAGACTATATGAGTAATGTACGTTATAATATATTAAAAATGAATGACGTACCAGATAGTTATATTGAAAATACAGGACATTGGCATTTCAACCATGTTGTATATACACAATTTCAAAATAAATATGGAAATTTAAATATAGACGAAAAACATAAAAGAAAAACAGACAAGTATAATAATGTATTGTTAAATAGCCGATTTAGTTTATGTCCTAGTGGAAGTGGACCCAATTCTATCCGATTTTGGGAATCGTTAGCAGTTGGTGCAATACCGGTTTTATTGTCAGACACTCTGGATCTTCCATATGGTATTAATTGGAAAGACATGATAATTATCTTACCAGAAAATGAATTAGAAGAGTTACCAAATATTTTAAGAAACATTAGTACTGATACAGAGCAAAAAATGCGTATATTATGTATCAACACATATAAAGACATAAGATGCAACTTTACAAACAACATAAAAAAATAGTTATTTTAGTAAAGTAACATTGTTTAATCAGTACAAAGTACATGATATAAATATTTAATCGTGATACATTTTTTACGTGTCCTTTCACATTCTATCAATGCTTCTCTTAATTCATCACAATAATTATACCCGCTAGAATAATGAGGACTACTATTATGTCCTCGTTTAATGACATTTGTATTTGTACATTTTCTTATATTTACTTTCTTAATCTGGGACAAACTTGAATTCATAATATAGTATATAATATGTATATACTATTTAAACATTTATTAACTTTTCATTTATTCTTTTAATATCACGTTTGGCAATGTCATCTGCTAGATTTCTCACTTTATCAAGCATATTCATCATATCTTGTCTACCTTGAAAACGATCCTTTTCATTGTTTATTAAATAACGAGGCTTTCCACCGATGTTATCGCAAAAATGATGTCTTAATGGGAAAAATGCATTAATTCCTTTATATATTAAATTAATCCAATCATCACATCCCCAGTTTATTATTTCTGGAGGAAAAAAATATCCAAACAATTCCATATGTTTTCTAGATACAAAACTTTGTGTTAAAATACGGTCATTATTGTTCATTGGTCCAGTCATTCCTATATTGTTATTATTTTTTAGAGTTATTATACAATCGTCAATCCATCCTGAGGTAGTAAATTTTATATCGTCCCCACATTGAAAGAAATAATCACATTGATCATTATATGCAGCTTCAAATAATACATTCCACATTAAGGTTAGGTGACCTTTTTTTATACCGTCCATATGTAAGAACTTAATGTCTATGTTTTTTAATACAGAACAAAACCGTTTTAGTTTGGTTTTGTTTTCATCATTGTCATATATACGGTCATTTTTGTCAATTCCAATATAAAATGTGTAATTATAGTCTTTGTTATAAGTTAAAGCAAACGTTTTTATAGTTGTATCATACAAGTACGACTGTTCAACCGTTTGCCAATCTCTATCCTTTGAAGTACATGGAATAATAATCCCTACTTTCATTATTATATAATATAATTTACACCCTTTATATTTATTTTCCAGATACAGAGCAATATTTGTATATTTTCTCTTTTATAATATCAATTTTGGATATAAGTAAATTATCTAATTTATAAGTTGCACCTAAGTTTTCAAGACCGGGTATACTGTTACATAACTCTTTCATGATTGCTGATTTTGTATAAATATTTTCATCGTATGATTCGTCACTTAAATAATCAAATGCCTTATTCATTATAATAATTATAAAATAAATTGTGTCCTCACGACTATCCGATGTCCACCATCTACGAACACTTGAAAACGATCGTGAATCTACATTTAAAATTTTATTTTGAACAACCATTTTTTCATCTTGTTTAATTTTAGATATCATTTTTACATTGAGTATTACTTCTTCTATACTTATTTCGACAATTTTATCATCCATGTTTATTAATACATAATATATTTAGGTATCTTTAACTGATTATTTTTACTTTATTTTCTATTTTTATAATATATGGTCGTTACACGTAAAAAAAGAGCGAATTTAAAAATGAAAGGATCAGGGATGATTGAGAATGCGGTGGGCAGCCTAATATCTGGAGCATTATCTGCGTTACCGGATCGTGTAAAAACGGTAATTTTAAAGATGATAACGAATGCTCATCCCGTTTTAAAAATATCAATCCCAATTATTTGTAAGGTATTAAATGAAATAGAAGATTATAATTTGAAACAAGATATTATAAAAAATTTTTCACAAGTACTTATAAATGCAAGTGATTTCGACATCAAACAATACATAGCCAATAATGAAGATGAGGTCACCCTCTCTATTAAAGATGCAATGAAAGAAGCAAAAACTCCAGATATGGTTATAGATGGAGTTGTACCGAAGTTAATAGGCATTCTAAAAACCGGAGGACAGTCTATGAAAATGATTCAGTTGCAAATAAAATCGCATATCACGCTTATTGCTAGTCAAGCATCTGTGATGATGGAAGTATTGGACACATTATGTAAGGGAGATATAAATCCAATTTCTTTACCACCTAATATTGATCTTACATCATTTGCAAATGATTTGAATAGTATGTTGGTTAAAATTGCTAAAAAAATAGAGGAAAGTGATATAGATGGTGCAATGGAGGTAATAAATAGTTTCAGACAAACCAATAGTATAGAAGCAGCAGAAGAGCCAGCAGCAGAAGAGCCAGCAGCAGCAGAGCAAGTAGCAGAAGCAGAGCAAGTAGCAGAAGCAGAGCCAGTAGCAGCAGAAGCGCCAGTAGCAGAAGCGCCAGTAGCAGAAGCGCCAGTAGCAGATGCGCCAGTAGCAGATGCGCCAGTAGCAGCAGCAGCAGAAGCGCCAGAAGCAGCAGCAACAACAGAAGCAGCAGCAACAACAGAAGCAGCAGCAACACCAGAAGCAGCTCCTGTTAATAATATTGGTGGAAAAAAATCACGACGAAAACGAGCTACTAAAAAAAAGAGACGCACCCGAAAAAAGAGAAGAATCCGTAAGAAAACGACAAAAAAATAAGTTGTTAATATACATATTATATTAACAATTAGTATCTAGACCATTTTTCACGATTAAATGAATTAAGGAAAACTTTATTGCCTCCATTATTTTTCCAATATTCTATTTTTTCTTCCATTTTTTGTTCTTCCTCTGTTTTAGGATAAGGACGATCTTTTTTAGTTTCTAACATATTCATTTCGCTTTTTGTTGGCTGAGGCTTATACCCAAAACAATTTGCACCGAATTTTAATTCAGGATTATCAAAGTACCCACCGTTTACACCTGGACGTCCA
>Ga0213869_10001571_pt1 | contig 16850 bp, 20 predicted proteins | sample PICome_10_FD_160083 | JGI IMG/M metagenome (GOLD analysis project Ga0213869, IMG submission 160083) | Coastal seawater microbial communities near Pivers Island, North Carolina, United States - PICO132 | ecosystem: Environmental > Aquatic > Marine > Coastal | place: USA: North Carolina...
ATATTCAGCACCGATTTTACTGGCATTCCATGTTCCTTGAGTGACAGTACCTAATGAAGTGATATCGGTTGTTTTTACATATTCAGCACCGATTTTACTGGCATTCCATGTTCCTTGAGTGACAGTACCTAATGAAGTGATATCGGTTGTTTTTACATATTCAGCACCGATTTTACTGGCATTCCATGTTCCTTGAGTGACAGTACCTAATGAAGTGATATCGGTTGTTTTTACATATTCAGCACCGATTTTACTGGCATTCCATGTTCCTTGAGTGACAGTATCTAATGAAGTGATCCCAACTGTATTAGCATTTGTAAAGTTAACGATACCATTAAAAGTTGGGTCTTTTTTATTAGCTTTTTCGTTAATTAACGCATTGATATCATCTACATCTTCTAATTTCTTTGCAATTTCTTCAAGTGTATCAAAGGCAGCAGGTGCAGCTCCAATTAAATTATTAAATTTGTCATCTATAATTTGTGTTACGGTTTTACCTTCTATGTAAACATTACTATTAGCGTTGTTAGAATCACCAACATAAATACTTCCATCAACAAAAGCATTTTCATTGACATATAAATTTTTATTCATACTGACATCATTAATCATTTTAGAAGTATTTTCAACAAAAAGATGGTTATGTACAACAATATCGTTTGTGCTAATATCGTCTGCACTGACAGTGGTAAAGATAGAATGTCCATTTACAATTGCAGATTGATTGACATAAATATTTGTATTGAATGAAATATCAGTATCAAACTGGGTTGGTATAATTTCTAAACCGGGAGGTCCAGTTGGACCTTTACAACCTTTAGGTCCTTTGGGTCCAGTCGGACCTCTGCATTTTTGTTCTGTAGTACAATCGTTACATGGATTTATAGGTACAATTTTACCTTGATACGATATAGAAATATTTGGATGTTCCGCATTTTTAGTAGACATTATATATAAGAATCACATTTCTTTTTCGCTAAAATGCTTTTTAGAAAAACTATAATGGTAATATAACAAGACATGAGTGATATTGATTTGGACATAAATAATTATGAGATTCAAGATCTTGAACGTTTTTTTCGTTTGCAAAAACCATACAATGATCATGATGTTGCTATAAAGGAACGTGAAATACGTGAAATACTGTTATCATCTGGACACATTGAAAAACATTTAAAAAGAGATCTCGTGATGTTTTTGGAAGAAGGGAAAAGGAGAATAGTAGAAGCGACAGTAAAAGTAACACCTCATACTAGTATTTATGAAACAGATATGTCTTCAATACCAAAAAATTATCCTAAACTAGAAAAAAAAATGCCTAGTCGGGAAGATAATATAATACCAGCAAAGCAAACCACGTATATATACAACAAACCAAGTGATTATTTTCCGGGCGTTTTAAATCCATTAGACACCAGAACGATTCAAAAGTATATATCATTTGATACACGTTATCGTCCAGAAAAAACAACAAATACAGATTTTAATGTAAATTTACCAAATAAATTACAAAAAGTACTGTCAATGGAATGTATTTCTATGGAAATTCCATATCACTGTGTATATAATATATCCCAAAGTTTAGGAAACAATTATATTTATGTTTCTATCGTGACTGTAGAACAAGAGTTCAATCAGGTATTTATTGTACCAGATGGTAATTACAATATAGATTATTTATTGTATACATTAAATAGGATGTTTTCTGATCAAGCGAATACTCCTTTTGTGTTATTAGAGTGGAAAAAGGACCCATATGGAACGAATAAATGTATATTAATGTTAAACGAAGATGATGAAAATTTATATTTTGCGCAAAAATGTAAAGGAGTTATATTAGACAATACAATAAGTATTCGTGGAGAAATAGATATCTTGCCTGTATATGGAAAGTTGGCATATGTATTGGGATTTACAAAATCGAGATATGAAGGGTATTGTGAATATAGTGGAGAAATACCGATAAATACATATGCAAGTTTGCCTTATTTTTACTTAAGTATTGACGATTTTCAAAATAGGTCAGTAGCGCCATTTGAGCCAGCGTTTTCGGAAATAACGACCCCGTCTTCAATTTTAACTCGTATATCAGTATTGAATGAGCCAAAAAAGTTGGAATTAATACAATGTCCCCGGCACTATTTTGGTCCGATAGATATAACACGTTTACAAATAAGACTATTAGACCCGAACGGAAAAATAGTGTGTTTAGATGGTAATTTATCATTTTGTTTGAGATTTAACATAGTGTATGATTTATAATGTATATATAGTATATAGTATATAATGATTGGAATATTATGGATAGTATCATTATTCTTATTTTGTATAATCATATATGTTTGTCGGTTGGAACCATTTGAAAATAATAAAGAAGTAATCGAGAAAGTAAAAAGGAATACAACCGTAATGATAGATTATATGAAGAAAAATTATCCTAACAGAGAAGAAACAAAGGTATTATCAAATTTGGATGTAAATGTGATTCAGGAAAGAGATTATTTTGATAAGAATATAGCATATTATAGAGTAAAAAATGGAAAGGAACGAATAGGATTATGTTTAAATGAAGAACGAAATAAAGATTCATCATATGTAAATGAGAATACATTAATGTATGTTGTGATTCACGAACTTTGTCATAAATTACATAGTGGACATGGAGAATCATTTAAAAAATGTTATGTATTTTTATTGAAGTGTGCATCAGAGGCAGGAGTATATGTTCCAATTAATTATAAACAATATCCAGTAATATATTGTTCACATCGTATTCGAGAAAATCCATATTTTGATGAACAATGAATATAAACACAAAAGTATGTAAAAAACAAATATGGCAACAGTAGTAACTGCTTTTATGACAAATATAAACACAATAGATTTCCGTGATATAGAAACATATATGGAATATGGTAAAAAATTATTAAATCAATCAATACCAACAGTGTGTTTTCTTGAAAAGAAAGTTTATGAACATTTTTTCAAAGAAGAAGTGGATAAATATGTAAATACGAAATTTATAATGTTTGAGAAGACAGATAATTATCTATATGAATTTGAAGATAAACTAACGAAATTTTCTTTGAAGACAGATAATCCTAAAAAAGACACACCTGGTTATATGTTTATTCAGTGTCATAAAACCGAATGGGTACGTAGAGCTATAGAATGTAACCCATTTAAAACAGAAAATTTTATATGGATAGATTTTGGAATTTATCATATGATAAGAGATGATACCGAATTTGCGATTGCAGTATATGATGCAACAATAAAAAAATATAATAGTTTACGTATAGCGAGTTGCCGTAATCCCAATCAACCATATGAGAAAGATATTTATCATGATGTAGCTTGGTTTTTTGGTGGATCTGTATTTGGGGGAGCGAAAGATAAATTGTTGATGTTTGCGGACAAAACAAAAAACAAATGCTTGGAAATAATAAACGAGAAAAAACATTTAATGTGGGAAATAAACATATGGTATTTAATATATAAATCGGATCCAGGGTTGTTTGACTATTATCATTGTAATCACAATAGTACAATACTTCAGAATTATTAATAAGTTAATAATAATAATAATAATTATTAATTTATAAGGTTGAATAAATAGTAAAAGAAATAAATATAGAACGAAAACAATATTATAATACATGGTGACTCCAAGTGAAGAACAAAAAGATGTTCTTCTTAATATAAAAGAAGGAAAGAATGTGTGGGTAGACGCATGTGCAGGATCTGGTAAATCAACAACAATCTTAACATGTGCAAGAGAATTAAGTGAATTAAAGTTTATACAAATAACGTTTAATAAACAATTACAAATGGAAGTCCAAGAAAAAATAAACGAAGAAGAATTAAAAAACATAAAAGTGTATACATATCATGGATTGGCAGTAAAATATTATGATTCAAAGTGTCATAATGATACTGGGATACGAAAAGTATTAAGAGAAAAAGCAGAACCGTCAATACCTATTCAAGAGTTTAATGTATTGGTAATTGACGAAGCACAAGATATGACAAAACTGTATTTTGATTTATTATGGAATTATGTGATAAACATGGGGAATGAAGTACAAATCTTGGTATTAGGAGATGAAAAACAAGCGTTATATGGTTTTAAAGGAGCGGATCATCGTTTTTTAACAATGTGTGAATATTGTTGGCGTAATTTACCGTTGTTAAAGTGTGAAGAGTTTATTTATTGTACATTACGAATGTCATACCGGATAACAAACGAGATGTGTATGTTTGTAAACAATGTAATGTTAGATGCGCCTCGGATGAGAGCGTGCAAAGAAGGTCCATCAATAGTGTATATAAGACGATCAATATATGAAGTAAAGCGGTTGTATACAATGATAAATCACCTAATAATGACAAAAGAGGCGAATTACGATGATTTTTTTATATTGTGTAGATCGTTGAAAGTGAGTAATTGGTCAGTAAGAATGTTGGAGAATATGTTGGTGGAGAATAATATACCGTGTTTTATTCCATGTAATGAGACGAAAGATGATTTAGATACAAGAGTGATAGAGAATAAGGTAGTATTTTCAACATTCCATGCATCAAAAGGAAGACAACGTCCGTATGTAATAGTATTGGGGTTTGATGATTCGCATTTTACACATTTTGCAAAAGACAAAGATCCGAATGAATGTCCAAATGAATTGTATGTGGCGTGTACTCGTGCGACAAAAAAATTATTTGTATGGGAGAATACAGATAGAAAAACAGGTACATTACCATTTTTAAAAATGAAGCATTATCAAATGATATCAAGTAATTATGTTTCATTTCAAGGAGTTCCAAGTGGAGGTCGTTTACAAGTGGAATCGTTAGAAACAAGTTATGAAGTAAAGAAATATAATATACAACCGAGCGAGTTAATAAGATTTTTAAATGAAAACACATTAGATATAATATCACCATTAATCGAGAAATTATTTGTAGAGATACAAAAAGAAGAGGAAACAGTAGAGATACCGAGTACACATATAACATCAGAGGGGTACTGTGAAGATGTAAGTGACTTAAATGGAATAGTATTACCAATAATGTTTTTTGATTATTTATATGGAAAAAAAGAGGATGTAATGCGAGATATGATAAAACAAAATATGAAAGAGATATCAAAAAATCATCATAGTTTTTTACATAAAAAAGTGGAAGAACTACCAGAAAAATGTGAAGATGTAAGTGATTACTTGTATATGGCGAATATATTAAGTGCGACACAAGAATTGTTGTATTCTCGATTGAAACAAATACCAAAAGATGAATATAATTGGATATGTGATGAAACGATACAAACTTGTTTTGATAGACTAGAAAAGACATTTGAGAATGAATATAATCGTGAAAGTTGGAAACAAGAATCATATATAATATATAAAACGAATGATTTGGATCATATAGAAATAGATAGAGTGTTATCAGAAAATCTGAAAGATATAGATACCTTATATAGGTTTAGTGCTCGTGCAGATTTAATAACAGATGAATCAATATGGGAATTAAAATGTACATCACAATTAACGTTGGATCATAAATTACAACTAATAATTTATGCGTGGTTATATATGGTAAAAAATAAAAAAACAAAAAGATTTTATTTATATAATATTAAAACGAATGAATTATTGGAATTAAAAAGTGAACTAGAAGAGTTGACAACAATCGTGGTAGAAATAATAAAAGGAAAGTATTATGAGCCGAGTGTGTTATCAGATGAAGAATTTAAGTCCCAATTTGAATGAGCGGAAAATTGACTCGCTTCGCTCGCCCATAAGATACAGTCTTCTAATTTATGTTGCTTTTCTTCCCACATATAATGACGTTTACAACCACTATACAATCCGATTTTATCACATGATGTATATTTGCATTTTTTATTATTTCCAAGTGGTTTGCAACACAAGTAAACATATGTTCCATTTGGACCTCTTTTTTTATTACTACACCATTCATCATGTGCGTCGTCAAAGTCAATATCAATACCGAACTCACTTATTTCAGAATCTTCAGAAGCAATAGAATCGGTATCATCATTGTCACATGATGCGTAATCAATACTTATTCTGATCAACTCGTTGTGTGTTTGTGTATTATTTTTTTTTGGTATTGTTTTTTTGACCTTATCCGTAAGAGAATAAAAGGTTGTTAAGTTCGTTGCTTCCGAGCGACGAATCATTTGGTTCGTTTTTGATCGTGTTGTGTACATTATAAAAGATATAGACAATTATATATTATTTATATCTGGTTTCAAAAATCAATTTTTATTTATTGCGTATTGTAAAACTTTGTCGAAATTTTGGATTATATTTCAATGCTCTTAATAAACGAATTTGTTTCTTAGCTTTTTCTTTAGTCGTGCATTTCGAATATATTTTTGGTTTTTTACTTCCATTCTTCTTTCCACGTTTTTTTGTTTTTTTTTCACGTACACTATAACATTTACGTGTTTTATTTGGTATATATTGTATTCTATATGGCATATATATATATATTGTAGTTAGAAAATGATTAATGGTATAAAGATTCTAGTTTTATCAAACATGTTTTCAATAAAAAATAATGACTCTTCTTAAATTTTAAAAATGGAAAATATAGAAATAAAGAAAGACAATCCAGTAGCAAAAATTGGAGTAATAACGAATATAAAACAATTAAACAAATTAAAACTACTTTTGTTTACATGTGAAGATATTGGATCGTTTATAATAGCAATTTCGTACCAATCTCCTTTACCTGTAATAGAATGTGATATTATTTCATCTTTCTCAAAGTTTATCATAAAATCTATTTCAGTCTCATTAAAAAAATCGTTATATAATTTACATGGGTAGCATATATCTTGTGTCGTATTTATGTTTTCAAAATCTTGTATATTAATGTATCGTGGAATTTTAAAAAATCTAAAATCATTTTCATTAATTGTAAATAAACGAATCATATTTCGCTTATCGTCAAATTGTACAATAGGATAATTTTTGTTGATATAATTTTTTATAGACGAATAATTGTTTAGTAACATCCTATATTCATACATATTTAGGACCATGCTGTTTACCTTATTTTATCTTATATAATAAATAATTATCTTTTTAAGTTATGATTATTTTTATTGATAATGAACTTTTATTTTTAACGATGGATTAAATATACGTCTAATTTTTCTTCGTCAAATGAGTCATTCGTACTTAATCTATGAACGAATCCAGTATCTGCACTCAACCATTCTCGGTGACAAACATCGATGTCATTTAAATAGGCTAAAGAAATTTTATCTTCACCATCTCTGTTTCTGTTAGCTATTCTTTCGATACATTGTTCTGGAGATGTATCTAACCAAATTATACCGTCTGCCCCAAATTCTTTTAAACCATCTTCGCTCATTAATTCATATACTTTATACATACTATCTTCTATTTTGTGTGTCTGATGAAGTAATTTTGCAAATATATTCTTATCAGCTTCTAAAGATCGTTCCATAACAATTGTTTTAACACTTGTGTTTGTGTATTGTTGAATTAGATTTTTTAATAGTTGTCTTCTAGTAGTATACGCTAATATTTGGAAAGCAAAACTATATTTTTCTTGATTTTCATAAAATAATTCTAAGATATTTTTTCCATCCTGAGTTATGGTTCCCCATATGTCTACTGGCTCTTCTGCGAAAATAACCTCTTGTGAATTTTTGTATAATTCTTTTAGGCGGTTTACAAGGGTTGTTTTACCAGCCCCGATATTTCCTTCAATACTAACGATTCTTGGACGTGTCATCATAGATATATTGTGTATGTATTTATATAATTATATCATATATATAAATAAAAATCAATTTTATTATATATAAGGATGAATCTATTTTCTATTCTTTTTCCATTGATATCTTTAGTGTCCATTGTAAATGGATATAGTTATGTACCAGAGTTGAATTTAACACAATATGAAGGAACATGGTTTGAAGTATATAAAGATTTGTTTGATGAAACATTTCAAAAAGGAGGAACTTGTGTAACAGCAACTTATAAGTTGTTGGACAATGGAACTGTTTCTGTTTTTAATTCTCAAATTTCACTAAGTGGTAAACAAGAAAATATAACAGGTAGTGCTTATTACGAAGACGGTAATTATGGTGGAGATTTGACAGTGTATTTAGACGGAACAATTGCAGCTCCTTATTGGGTAATTGGTTTAGGACCAATTGTAAATGGTTACTATGACTATGCAATTGTTTCAGATGATAAACAAATATCATTATTTGTATTGGCAAGAAATATCGATACTTTTTTTAAAAAGTATAATGAAGAAGTTTTAGATTCTTTGAGTGATTTTGGATTTACAAAAAAATATAATGAACCAATTCAAGTAGATCAAAGTGATTGTGAATATCGTTAATTTGGACAAAATAAATAATGTTCATAACTTATGTCGAAATGGTTTTGTTGTTTTTTTAGAAAGAAAAAAAAAATAGAAATAGAACAAATATTTAGAGGATCAAATCCAATGCATGGAGATGATATTTCTTATGTAATAGGTTGAATCCATATATTAACAATAATATATGGATATTGATTGATATTAACATTCAGAAGTAGAAGAACATGTTTGTTGATTGTCTTTGAACACAGGAGTTCGTGTATTTGGGTAACCGTATTTGTCTTTAATCGTATATCCATTAGCAGGTACACCATATGCAAGTGCATTTGCAGTATGTTTTCCGAATGAGCTAACCATTTTTGAAGCGGAATCAGTAATTGTATCATATTTTAAACGTGATAAACGAGTACTTGCATCTACAGCACCTTGTTTTGCAAATTTTTCGTTATTTGGTTTGTAATAAACTGGAATATAATCATTATTACCACAATATTGAATGGAGTTAGACGAATATACATTATTAGACGATTCAGAGTTTTCTACTCGTAGACTATTAAATTGGTTTTGTTTAAATGTTTTGTTTCGGCTATGTAAATATTCGGAAGATGAACGATAGTTATTTGCTCTAGTATTTAATGAAGAATCAAATTTTGTACGATTCATACCCGCACTTCGGACTCTACGACGTGCATTATCTGCTTGAGATAATGTATGATTGTCAATGTATGTAGAATCCAGTGCACCACATGGTCTTGCCGTTTTTGATTCATCAAATGTAAATTCATCATTACTTATGGTACCTTTACAGAATGTTGTATTGGTAGCGCCTCCTGGTGCATCATGATGAAGGGAAATAGTAGTAGATATTCTGGAATTTCCATATTGAGGTGTAATACTCGCAACTTCTCGGCGGTAATGTTTTAGAGGTTGGGATTTGAATATATCATGGGATGAGGGTGAAGGTTTTTCATTTTTTTGAAGCATTGAAGATACTTGTTGAAAAGTCCGTCCTTTCCACTTAAAATATTTAATTTTTTGTAAACCTAAACGTCCTTCTTGACTCGATTGCATTATACTTTATATACGAAAAAAATAAAAAATCTTTTAGTTTCTTTTTGTATTATAATGTATTTTACAAAAAATGGTATCGTTTTTTATTCTGTCAAACTGATAATAGTTTTTTATACCGGTTGTGTTTAAAATATTTTGTAAATTTCTAGAAAATATATCAGGATATATGTTTCTTAAACAGTACGAATCTTTTACGATATTAAAATCTAGTCTTTTTACCAAAAGATGAATCCAGTCATATCTAAACTTTAAGTAATAGAATGATTTACTTGATAAAAATGTCGAATTTGTAATTTCGTTTACTCCATTGTTTACTAAATCAAATGAATGTGTAATGGTGTTCCTTTTTTCGGAAATATGAGTAGATATATTTTTTGTTTCAAGAATACTTTGTATTGTAGGTAAACATATTTTTTTGGATAATTCTGAATCTGTTGAATAAGACATCATTATATGGTTTGCATGTAAATCAACTAGAAGCAAAATAAACTCACGAATAATACTCCATAAATACTTTTCTGCAAAATTTGAAGACAACGTATATATGTTTTCTTTTGGTAATCGTATATAAATAATATTTGTAGCTTTTACATCTTCAACTTTAAAAGGTAAATTATTAATATTATTAATTTTATCGACATAAATAACAGTATTTTGAATAAAATACAAAAGGGATTTAACTAATTTCTTCTTCATATAAAAAAATGTTGGATCAAATAACACGAACAACATGTTTTCTTTGGGGTCCCTACGTTTGGCTAATATTGATTCTATCTCTAATCCAGAACAATTAGATAGCATATATCATAATGTTACTTTTTTTTTCGTTCATTTATTTCATCGTCAAAATCTGATTTGGTAAGTTTATATCCCCAATGTTGTAAAACTTGTCTTATCTTTGGACTGACCGTAATATCATCATATTCTTTCTTTTTTTTTACAATTTGAGTAATCAAGAATTTTTTGAATCTTCCGTTTTTACCAGTGAGTGCTGACCATCTATCAACTTGTCTTTTATCATCTGGACATCTTTTTCCCATACAAAAATCACAATACCAATGGACCCATCCATACGGGTGATATTGTGTTATCCACTGTTTTGATTCCCAGAATTCTAGGGTTGTTCCTACTTTTACTTTGTATTTATTTTTATTTTTGTCATATTGACGTTCTGTAAGTAGGGTTTTAGGTATGTCCCGAAACCATGGATATTTTTTATGTACATTTTTGTAATTTTTTTTATTAACACTTGAATAGATTGGTCTCCAATAAGTGCCACCGAAACTTCCCATTTCAAACATTTGCGTTGGTGTTAAATTAGGTCTAAATTCAGGAAAATCTGGAAAATAAAGTGTATTATTTCTCTTTTTTAATTTTACAGTTTTATTATTTCTATTTTTTACTCGTTTTGTCATTATATATCACAATGAGATATTTTGGGAATTATATAATATAATATATTATAATGATTATCAGATGTGACTATAATTATTTCAGTAGTTTTTGTGTAGAAAATAATGATAGTATTTTTTTGGGATATGATGATAAAAGTATAGGACATATATTGATAAGTGAAGGAACTGCTGAAACGTTAGGATACTGCAGTATAATTCCTAAAAAAATGAAATACTCAAATAACCATTTATATATAACAGATGATAATGAAATAATTTGTTATGATATACGTAATAAAATAGAACACTCTATTCATGAGAAATCTAAAAATTATATAATACAAATGAAAGTGTTTAATGACAATATATATTGTCTTTTCGACAATTCATTAAACACAATATATAAATATGATATACATGGAACCCATACTGAGTTTATAACACACAATAAAAAAATACGAACATTTTACGTAACCAATGAACTATTATATGTAATCGACAAATCAAATTTAAACATATATGAGAATGATGGAACGTTATATCATCATTATGACATGACAACATTTGATGATAATTTAACAGATTGTGCAGTAACTGATAATCACTTGTTTATTTGTTTAGAACATAAATTTGAAATGTATGATTTGGAAAAATTCCATAAAGAATACGATAATATGTCTATTATGGCATATAATGTTGACGTGTATGATAGAGTTATTTATTTTATGGACATGAAAGAGAATGTATTAAATACGATAACCGATAATAAGATAATGGTTATTTATCCGCATAAGTTTAAACCAAAATACCCAGACTTACATTTTATAAAGTTTTGTAATGAAAACGAAAAAGTTTATTTTAGTGGAGATTCTAATATTTTGTGTTATACCACAAAGGAAGAGCAATGTTTTATAAAAGATATTAAGTGTGGTATGTTTGTAAGAGTATATGACAAAGGTTATGTTTTAGTAACAAAAATAATAACCAAAAACACAAATTTTCAATATGTATATAATACCAATGACGATAAAGAAAATATAAATTTCATAACAAGTGGAAGTTTACAAGAGACAGATAAAAAAATAATAAAAGAAACAATATTTTATACAATCGAATTATTATGTTTAAACAATCCAATTATATACATTAATAATGTTTTATCGAAAATATAAATACATATTATATAAATGGAAATAGTACAAAACATTCGACAAATCAAAGTACAATATATATATGGGTTTTTATATTTTAGCTGTTTTATTTTTATAATAATGTATCTATTGAGTGTATTCTTTTAATTATTATATGTGTTATATTTATAATGATTCCGTCTCATTATGTACCAAAACAGCTTACTAAAAAGGATAGAGCCAAACAAAAAAAGGCAATACAAAAAACACGAAAGTTATATAAAAAAGGAAAATATATGAAAAGACCTCATATGAAGTCATTTAAAAATAAACCATCGCCACACGTAGAGAAAGCAAAAAAAATGTATAATATAAAGTCATTAAAACCATCTAGGAAATTAGCGAGAATAACAAAATGTTCATTGAAAGCGCTTAAGGAAATTACCAAAAAAGGACGTGGTGCTTATTATTCTAGTGGATCTCGTCCAAACCAAAGCGCACAATCATGGGCACGGGCAAGATTAGCAAGTGCATTGACAGGAGGGAATGCAAGTTATGTAGACCGTTCAGTATTGGAACAAGGATGTGCTTCTGATAGTTTAGCTTTGAAATTGGCAAAGACAAAGATAAAAAAAGGTGGATGAGGAGGAATTCCAGTGTTTTCTGAGAAACACAAAAATCAAATATAAATTTATGGTTTCATTGAATGATGTGATGTGTTGTGAAATATATCATTGAAAAATGTAATAAATGTATTTTTATAATTTCATTATATAATATAATATGATGAAAATTTTTTATTGCTGGTGGTGTTGTTCTTGTTCAAAAAAAAGTGAGACATTGTATCCGGAAGTTGAAGCTGAAGAAGACGAGAAAACAAAGTATTTAAATGTATCTGTTACTGATGAAACTATGAGTGAGATAATTAATCATAACTCATACAGATTTTCATTTGGATCTTTGTTTTCAAATGATTGACTCCATAAAAATATTCTCTAATAATCTTAATCTTTATGAAGTGAATTATTTTATGCATTGCATATAAATTATATTATGTGTAATTCATAAATGGAAATAAATGAAAATTTATATAGAATTTATATAAAAACACAATTATATTTCAGTTATGAAGTCATACTCTACATTTTATATGTTGCTATTTCATTGTATATCCGATGTACAATTGTTATGGGGTCCAATAAACTCGTTTACAGTTTTAAGTATAATTCCATATAATAAAGATAACCCTACAAATGTTCATATTAATGATATAATAATGAAATATCACGATTTTATTACACGAAGCTTATTGTGTTATTCATTAAAAAAAACATATTCTCTCAAGTTTAAAAGACTGTTTAAAATAATAAATGATCAGAATATTGACAAAGACGTTAAATATAATGTAATAAAGGTATTTGGTATAGCTCAAAAACGATATTTAGCCTTATGTAAATTTGCGTATATATGTAAATATAAGAGAGCAGATGTTACTGTAAACTATGATTTAATCAACTATGAAAAATTAGATAAAAATAAGAACAATACAGTTGTTTATTTTCATGAAAATAAACTGTATTATTTTTCGGTATTGGATCTTATGAACATTATTCATAACTCTCTTTATAGAACAATAGATGGTACATTTGTTCCATCTCCACGTGCACCTTTAAATCCATATACAAAAACCCCATTTACAAAGTCACATCTATATAATTTATATTTCCATATAAGATATAAAACAGGAATGTCAATATCTACGACTTTTCATTTATGGTATAAAGAAAATTTTGCTATAGATTTATTCAAATGTAAAAATGAAAAATATCTACGAAAATGTTGTATAAGAAAGTATACGTGGAGTACTTGTAATACAGACGAGATTATAATTGAAGATGTAATGGACTTAATTAATACTAATGACAGTACGAAAAAATGGAATATACACAAGGACTTTCCGAGAAAACAAATCGTGGATAATATGCGTCCTTATTTATATCTTTATTATTTGATTCATTATGAAGCGTTAGATGAATTACTTGAATCAGTTTACACTGATTTACTTATGAAAGAATTAGATCATTGTTATAAAAACAATAAAAATTATGGGTCAATTGTAAACGGTTTTGACGAAAAAGAATGGGATTTTTCATCTTTTCCATTAAATAACGTATTCAATAACGAGTTTTATTCAACTTTCTCATCTAAAACTTATTGATTAATAAAACGCCCGAATATTTAAGTTTTTATTTAATTATTTTGATTATGTAAAAATTCTATTATTTCTTTATCTATTAAAGGTACTGAATTATCATTATAATGAGTTGTCCCATCGCAATATTTATTTTTAAACTTCCGTCTTCTTCTACTAACTCACATCTTTTAGAGTTATTAAGGAACAATATGATCATACAAAACATCTAATGTTCTAATATGATCACACGGTAAATTATCAGTAAGATCATAATAATGTATCCATTTTGGACTATATGATGGTTTATCTCGTAAAAGTGCAGCAGTTAAACAGAATGTACTTCGTGACAATATAAGTGTTTCTGCATGTATCATTAAAAATATGTCATAATCAATATCGTTACTTCCTAATATATGTTCTTTCGGAGAATCTATATTGCATTGTTGTAATATGCTTAAACATCTATTGATGTCATTTTCAAAAGGAGTAGTAAGTAAATAAATTGGTTTTTTAAAATATTCTTTACATTTATTTACTAATTGAATAAGTCCTTTATCTCCTATATAACATTGATGTTCATATTTGGTATTTCCATCTTCAACTCTATCATAAACGTCTCCTAATCTTACATGAATAATAATACCTTCTTTTATTTTATTATATATTGATACATATCTATCAAGCATACAATGTGTACTTTCTCCTAACATATAAATAGGTTGATATTCTAAGTACTTATCATTATATTTTTTTCTTAACATTAAATGTGTATTACTCCCCTTTAATTGGTCCGGGAATGAAATATTAGGTGAGTCAGTATAAAGTATTTTACACATCCAATATACAGACCAACGACCTAATAGCCATTCAGCATTAAAATCTTTTTCTATTATTTTATCGTTGGTTGTAGTACGTGAATATTGTAATAATGATGAATGAATAATGTTATTAAAGTAGGATATTTTACATCGATCATAAATACAATTGTGATATAATGGTATGTTATATTTATTACTTATAAACAGTGCACATATCCATGGTACAGAATTAGCACCGTACCTATCTAGTCTTGTTGTAATATATATAAAAGGTGGTGCCATTGTATATTGTATATTGTATAATTTAGATTTATCTTTATACTTGTCTTTTTTCAAAAATATATGTAATCTCTTGTCCTTTTCTTTTTTCACCGTTTTTATCATGATTCATTCCTGGACGAATTGAGTTTCCAACTGAAAATTCTTTATCAGTTTTGTACCATCCATACTCGTCATGAATACGAATAACATCATCTAATAATTTATAAGTTTTATCAGTTTTGAAATTTTTAACAGACCATGCACTTTTTCCATTATCTAATAGTTTATTCAAAACTCCTTTAATAACTGGCTCTAGAAAGTGTTTTATCCAATTGTTGTACGTTCCGTAATGGTGAGATTGGGTATCTTCGTTACTATAAATTTCTAAGTTGTAATACGGTGGAGACGTCAATGCTAAGTCATATTTTTTATCGAGAGAAGGTAAAACATTTTCTGCCGTATCATTATACAAACTAACATTTTCTATATAAAGACTGTTTTTCATATCTTTTAATTTTTCAAATGTTATTGAATATGGTTCAATCCCAGTATAATACACACCTGGAATACAACATGCTCCTAACATACGACCTCCCCATCCAACACAAACATCTAATACCTCTTTTGCGTTATAATAATTAACTATACGTTTTGTTAAAATAGGTCTATAAATTGTTATTTTACTCATTCCACTTGTAAAACCAATTTGACGAATAATTTCACTTATATAAGGTGTTTGATGAGTTTTCCTATTCATACGGATAGCTTTGGAGACGCTATCATAGTTCCAACAGTTACGCATACATTTATTTTTGTAGTTCTTCACATCATATATATGAAGCATAAAATTTCTTATAATTGCCATACCAACTATACACGTTGAAGAAATATTGTCTTCTTTTATTTCTTTTTTTTTTAAGTTTTTCCAATCGTCGTGAATATCTTTCAAAGTTTGCGTATAATATTTTAATAAATTATCAAATCCATAATTTACAACATTAGTGGTAAATTCAGGCAAAAAAATATCAAATTCCTCATCTGACATTTCCTTTAAAGACCCTTTTTTGTTAATATAGTTAAAAATATTCATTGAAGATTTGAGTTAATTATACATATATTGTTTGTTTTACAACAATTATTCAAAAAATTGAAATACTTAAAAAAAAATAAATATATTATATTAATTATGAAAATAGAAACTTTGTATTTATCCGAAACTAAATATGTACAATTTATAATAGGTCAGGATAGAAATGAGAATCATGATATATTAGATTTAGCAGATGACACAAGTATGTGGTTTCATGCAGATAATTATCCGTCTTGTCATGTTATTGCAATATTGCCAGCTGGATTGAATATAGATAAAAAAAATAAAAACAAAATAATTAAAAAAGGGGCGCTTCTTTGTAAGACGAATACAAATAGTTTAAAAAAAACAAAGAATTTAAACATTATATATACAACTTGTGACTGTATTAAAAAAACACACGTTATAGGAGAAGTTATATCCAAATACACAAAAATAATAACAATATAAGAATTAATATAAGAATTAGAAATTATTATAATATTATGGACAAAG
>Ga0213869_10001580_pt1 | contig 16787 bp, 17 predicted proteins | sample PICome_10_FD_160083 | JGI IMG/M metagenome (GOLD analysis project Ga0213869, IMG submission 160083) | Coastal seawater microbial communities near Pivers Island, North Carolina, United States - PICO132 | ecosystem: Environmental > Aquatic > Marine > Coastal | place: USA: North Carolina...
AAAGCTATCTGAAGAATACGGATTTGAAATAATTCAACAAGACCTAATCAAATGGGAAGCATCTGGAAATCCAGAGTGGTTGAGAGATGGTTTATCCTTAATTAAAAAAATATGAAGTTAGCATTAAAAGAAGCACTTAGTTGGTATCGGGGAGTTTCTCCTAGCATCTACAGGATTCAACAACTAGAATCCGTGATAAATGTTATAGAAGATTTTCCGTTTGATAAAGTTTGTTGTATTGAAACCGGTGCTTCTCAAAACTGGGATGATGGGTGTGTAGGAGCATTTTTTGCTAAATTATGTCAAGCTACTAACGGTGAATTTCATTCTGTAGACATTTATGACCACATTGTAGAGGGGAGTAAAGACTTATATAATGGTCTAGGGCTTGAAACTAACCATTACACCCAAGACTCAGTAGAGTTTCTAGAAGAAACTGACATAATTCCTAATTTGGTACATCTTGATTCTTGGGATTTAAATTTAAAAGACCCCTTTCCAAGTGCTTTACATGGTTGGAGAGAATTTATTGCTATTGAAGACAAAATGCCTGTAGGTTCTATTTTAGTTGTTGATGATAATTACTTTAAGGGTACCTGGGTTGAGTTGAATTATCCTAATGGTGGAGAAAGTGAAAGGATTGATATTAATTATACTATAGTGGGTAAAGGGAGTAATATTTGGCATTTTGTAGAAAGTGGAAAAAGTAACTGGAAGAAACTTAGTGAAGACCTAGCAGGTCCTAATGTTAAGCTAGTATATCAAAAGATTAAATAACACTAATAATAAATAAAAAAGAGAAAAGGATGGAGAAGATGAGTAAAAGTAAGGGCTATTTTATAGTAGCAGTATTTTGGTTAGTAGTAATGTGTATGTGGTCAATGAAAGCCAATGCACAAAACCAATTAGTAACATGTGATTCACTTGGTTGGACACAATATCCAGTAACAGGATTATCAATAACATTAGATACTACAAATGCAATGATGTCACCCGTAGATTCAGTAGTGGTGATTTGGGAAGTATGTGATAATCAAATCTGTTATTCAGGTAATGGTATGACAGATTATTTCCCGTATGTTAATATGTCTGATACTGTAAAGGTTTGTATCTCTACTGAATTCTGGTATGTGCCAGCATTTAATCAGATTATAGAATATTGTTATACGTGCGATTCTATTGCATACAACGGAAATGAGTGGGTGTCTATATATGATAGTAACACGGTTGGTATTGAAGAGTTGATATTAGATCAATTAAATGATAATAAAAAATATGACATGATAGGCAGAGAATTATTAGAGCCAGTTTCAGGTCAAATGTATATACAAAACAGAAAGAAATATATCAAACTAAATTAACACAGTACCACGTTGAATTTAAAAAGCAGAACACAACTCAGCAAGCACATAGGCAATACACCTATGATACAAATCGGTAAAAAACTTTGGGCTAAAGCAGAACTATTCAACCCAACTGGATCAATTAAAGATCGACCGGCATCACACATTATTAACACAGCAGAAAGAAATGGAACTCTATTACCAGGTGGAACCATATGCGAAGCCACTTCTGGAAATATGGGCGTTAGCTTTGCATGGTTAGCAGCAGAACGAGGATATCAATGCGTTATCATTATGCCTAACAACATGTCAATGGAACGTAAGAAAACTCTAGAACTTTATGGAGCAACACTTATTGAAGTAGAAGCCGGGGCTTTCGATGATGCCATTGCACTTAGAGATGAATTATGTGAAATAAACGGGTGGTTTAATTGCAATCAATTTGGCAATCCACTAAACATAGAATCACATGAGATAGGCACTGCACGTGAAATTGTAAAAACTTTTCATGGACAAGACGATAGTCTAGGATATGTGCAAGCTTTAGTTACTGGAACGGGAACTGGTGGAACTCTAATGGGATGTGAAAAAGAATTGAGACAATATTGGCCAGGTTTAAAAATAATTGCAGTAGAACCTGATGAATCTCCAGTCATGAGTGGTGGAGAACCTGGTTTGCATGGAATTCAGGGAATTGGTGATGGTAGTAAATTCTTGGTAGATATGAAAGCTGTCAGTGAAGTTACTAGAATTAAAACTGAAGATGCCAAATCAAGAGCAAAGCAACTTGCTAAAGAACATGGAATATTTGTTGGCATTTCGGCAGGCGCAAACATATTAGCCGCTGAAAAATGGATTGAAGATAATGATCCAACTGGAATCGTGGTTACATTCTTATGCGACAGAGGAGATCGATATTTTAGTTGCATATAATATAATAATAAATGAGTAGCATAGAAGAACAATACCGTGGACTATTAGGTTCACTCTTACACAATTCAACATCTAAGGATGATCGTACAGGAACTGGAACACTTTCTCTATTTGGAAGACAGATTAAACATGATATGAAGCATGGCTTTCCTCTACTAACCACAAAGAAGATGGCAGTCAAAACTATGATGACAGAGTTAAAGTGGTTTTTAAAAGGAGATACCAACATTAAGTATTTAGTAGACAACGGATGTAACATTTGGAATGGTGATGCTTATAAACGCTTCACATATTATACTGATGAAAACACATCTATGGATAGATTTATAGAATTAATTAAAACTGATGATGAGTTTGCTAAAAAATGGGGAGACTTAGGTCCTATCTATGGAAAGCAATGGAGAAGTTGGAAAGGCGATACATGGGAAGAAGGTAATACTGACGGAACTGATGGTTCTTATTTACAAACTGAGTACGTAGACCAAATCCAAAACCTAATCAATGAACTTAAAACAAACCCAGACTCTAGGCGACTAATGGTCTCGGCTTGGAATGTTGGAGATTTATACTTAATGACATTACCACCATGTCACTATGGATTTCAATGCTATGTTAGAGATGGCAAATATCTTTCGTTAATGTGGAACCAAAGATCTGTAGATACTTTCTTAGGTCTTCCATTTAATATTGCAAGCTATGCGGCACTGCTTTGTTTAATTGCAGAAGAAGTTAATATGATCCCAGATCAATTAATTGGAAACCTAGGCGATGTTCACTTGTATTCTAATCATATTGATCAAGCAATGGAACAAATATCTAGAGAAATGTATGATTTGCCCACTATTTCATTTAGCAATGTAAATATATTAGACGGTGAATTTGATTATGAAGTACATGATTATAAATATCACCCATCAATTAAAGCTCCACTATCCAACTAATGAACAAATTAGCACGACGAGATGGCGAGACATTATATCAGTGGACGAATAGGATCAGCAAGAAAAAAAGAATACATAAAATAATACTAGATCAAGATAATCGAATGTTGAGGTTTGGCTTCGGTAAAAATCAAGGACGCTGGTTCTTGAGAATTGATCTTTGGTTCGTAGGATTCAGATTTAATTAATTATAAAATAAAGTCTCAGTAGAGTATGAAGAGATTGTGGTTAAGGTTTGCACTTTGTGCATACGCATTATTGTATACAATATGTTTACCTTTATTATTGGGAATAGAAAATAGTTATAGCGATTATCATAACTTAATTCCCATCGTTTTCCCAATAATAACAATAGGTGTATCTTTAGGATTATGGTTACACAGAAACCACAAATGGAAACTGCCGGCTTTTTTATTAGTTATCATAGCTTGTTTTAATAATAGTGATTGGGGATTTATACACAACACTGCAGCTATTTTATTCTTTATGCTGTCCACATATAATATGGTAAGTGATAAAAGATTTAGATTCTTTGGAATATTATCGCTAATAGCATATCCTTTATTATTTTTAAAATCTGAAGAAAGTCTATTCATATTTGAAGCTGTACAAATACCGATATTATCTACATATCATTTAGCTAGAGTAATATATCTTTTAAAGCTAAAAAATAAACAGTAAACTAAATACGTTTTTTACGTATAACACTTATATAATATACACATTTAAAATAATCACATGCGCAATAAAAGTGAAGATGCTTGGCAGATCATGAGAATTCAAGGTGAATTCACCAAAGGATTTGATACATTTAATGAATTAAACGGACCCTGTGTTTCTGTATTTGGAAGCGCAAGAACATTATCAACTAACCACTATTATAAAGAAGCGGAGAAGGTAGGACGATTATTAGTCGAGGCTGGCTTTGGTGTAATTACCGGAGGAGGTCCTGGTATTATGGAAGCTGCTAATAAAGGTGCTCATAATGCAGATGGAAAATCAATCGGTGTTGGAATTGAATTACCGTTTGAAGCAAGTATGAATGAATATGTAGATCTTGGTGTAGAGAATAGATATTTCTTTACTCGTAAGGTAATGTTCTTAAAATATTCTCAAGCGTTTGTAATATTTCCAGGTGGAGTTGGAACATTAGATGAATTATTTGAAGCCATCACGCTCGCCCAATGCGGACATAATGTAAAATATCCTATTGTTCTTGTAGGTAAAAAGTATTGGGAAGGTCTAGTAGATTGGATGCAGAATACTTTATGGGAACACGGTGCAATAAGTCAAAGTGATTTTGATCTATTTAGAGTAGTAGATACAGCTGAAGAAGCAGTAGAAAAGATTACTGAATATCACGACAAATATCGCAAAGATACTGAAACCAATTTTTAAAAGATGTCTAAGAGGTGTTTAAACATATTAGATATTGAGATCTGTGATAGATTACATTTAAAGGGATACGAAGATCCTATTGTTCAGTCATTGCTTGAAGAAATTAAAAAGTTTATTTCTGGAAATAATTATGAAGCATATGTGTTTGGTGGAATATTAGACAAACCTGAAACATTAGGAACTTGGGATATTGATATGTGTATAACAGGTGCATATGATCCGCCCAAAATACATAAAATGATACATCATATTCTTAGCACAGGCGCTAAGCTCAATATATTTATTGATGTGTATTATTGTAGGATAAAAGAAGCACGAAAGGTGTATAACAATATTGTACTAAAAAAATATAATAAGATTAAAATATCTAAACACCAAATACACTGTGCTGAAACAAATCCTATAGGTTATATAAGTTTTGAAGACCAAGGTGTATGGAAAGATTCTTTATTTGTAAGACAAACTTCTTTGCCCAGTAAAAAACAAATAAAAAGACTAGATTATGGTATTTCGCCATCAATTATTAAATTAGTGTAATGAGATTTAAAAAACTAACAGGCTTTCCAGAATTTGAATTACATAAATATGTTAAAAAATATCTAGATCAACATAAAGGATTTGACGTAAAGATATATTTAGGATGTGATAGTCAAACTAAAGGCAATCAAACTATTTATGCCACAACAGTCGTGTTTCATGTTGCTACCTCTGGTTGTCATGTAATTTATAAAAAAGAAACAATGCCTGTTATCAAGGATATGTGGACCAGATTATGGAAAGAAGCAGAAAAATCTGTAGATGTCGCGGTGTATTTAAGAGAACGTGGCATAGAAATTGATACAGTAGACTTAGATTATAATATAGATCCAAAACATGGATCAAATAAATTAGTAAGTGCAGCAGTTGGTTATGTCGAATCTTTAGGATTTAAAGCTCGATGTAAACCAGAACTTTTACCAGGGTGTTATGCAGCAGATGGAATCGTAAACTAAATGAGTTCGATACATATAACATCTATAAATTAATATACTAAAAACAATATATGTCATTAGCAGCAGACGGATACGAGAACGAAAAAGGAAGAAGAGGTGCCAAAAAGAAAGCAACACCATTCTTAGATGAATTCGGGGAAGATCTAACACAATTAGCAGCAGAAGGTAAATTAGATCCAATCATCGGTAGAGATAAAGAGATCTATAGAATTTGCCAAATTTTAGCAAGACGTAAAAAGAATAATCCTATTATCTTAGGTGACCCAGGTGTGGGTAAAACAGCAATAGTAGAAGCTATTGCACAACGTATTGTAAATAAGAAAGTTGCACGTGTTCTACTAAACAAAAGACTAATTTCTATTAACATGACTACAATTGTAGCAGGAACAAAATATAGAGGTGAGTTTGAAGAGAGAATGAAAAATATTGTCGACGAACTAAAAGGCGCAGATAACGTTATCGTGTTTATCGACGAAATCCATACTATTGTGGGTGCAGGTGGAGTTAGTGGTGCATTAGATGCATCAAATATTTTAAAACCAGCATTAGCACGTGGCCAAGTACAATGTATTGGTGCAACTACTATTGACGAGTACAGAGAAAACATTGAAGACGATGGAGCGCTAACTCGTAGATTTCAAGAAATATTTATAGATGCTCCTTCAGTTAAAGACACTATTGAGATTCTAAATAGAATTAAAGGTAATTATGAAGAGCATCACTCGGTCGTATATGAAGACGATGCAATAGAAGCATGTGTCAAGTTAAGTGAACGTTATATTAAACAACGGGAATTACCAGATAAAGCGATAGATCTATTGGATGAAGCAGGAGCGCGTACACATTTACTTGAAGTTAAAATTCCAGCTAAAATCAAAAATCTAGAAAAAGAATTAGAAATAATTAAGCTAGATAAGAAAGCTGCAGTTGAAGAACAAGATTATGAGAAAGCTGCAAGTCATAGAGATGGTCAAATATCTTTAGAAAGTGTAATTCAAAAAGAAACTGCAAAATGGGAATCTTCTTTAAAGTCTAAAAAAAGAGCAGTAACGTTTAATGATATTGCAGAAACGGTTTCTATGCAAACAGGAATTCCAATTAATAAATTGGGTACTGATGATCTGAAAATGATTAAAAACATGTCTAAAGAAATTAAAGCTAATATTATTGGTCAAGATTCTGCAGTGGAAGCACTTTCTCAAGTAATTAAACGATCTAGAACTGGCGTTGCTAGTCATAACAAACCAAGCGGATCATTCATGTTTTTAGGACCAACAGGTGTGGGTAAAACAGAAACAGTAAAGGCATTATCTGAATACTTATTTGGTGACTCGGATTCTATGATCAGAATTGATATGTCTGAATATATGGAAAAGTTTACTGTTAGTAGATTGACAGGAGCACCTCCAGGATATGTTGGACACGAAGATGGAGGTCAGTTAACTGAAGCTGTGAGACGCAAGCCATATTCTGTAGTTCTATTCGATGAAATAGAGAAGGCTCATCCAGACGTATTCAATACATTACTACAAGTACTTGACGAAGGTAGATTAACAGATTCTAATGGACGTACTGTCGATTTTACAAATACTGTAATTGTTATGACGTCAAATGTTGGAGCTAGAAAGGTATCTGACTTTGGAACTGGAATTGGATTCGCAAGTGAGTCTAATGTTGCACAAGAGAAAGCTAAGAAAGAAGCTATCATCAAAAAAGAACTTAAAAATAAATTTAGTCCTGAATTTTTAAATAGATTAGATGATTTAATTTTATTCGATCAATTAAAACAAGATCACGTTGTAAAAATTGTGACACTAGAATTAAATAAGTTTATTGAAAGAATGGAAGATGAAGGATATTCATTCAAATTTACTGCAGCCGCTAAAGACTTTTTAGCAAAAGAGGGATATGATCCTAAATTCGGTGCGCGTCCAGTTAAAAGAGCTATTCAAAAATATGTAGAAGATCTTGTAGCAGATATGATATTAGAAGGCTTACAGAAGTCTGAAAAATCAATAACTATTACAAAAGATAAGTCCAGCGATAAACTAATTGTTAAGTAGTCATATAACCTTTATAAGGTTTAAAAACAACACATATGAATTTTTCAAATCAATTTATTGATACAATTATAAACATCGAATCAAATGGCGATGTATCACAGCCAAGAGATCTTAAAGTAAAAGAATTACAATTCGGCCACATAGTCATTGATCCTACAAAACCTATCGCAGATTTTGATGCAAGAGGTTTTAATTGGAAATACTTAGCAGGTGAAATGGCATGGTACTTAAAGAAAGATAGAGATGTAGATTATATTGGCCAATTCTCAGGATTTTGGTCTAACATAACAAATCCAAATACAAACGAAATCAATTCTAATTACGGCTCTTTAGTTTTTAATAAAGAACAATTTGGTTGGGCAGTAGATTCATTACTAAAAGATAAAAATAGCCGACAAGCTATTATGTTCTTTAATCAACCTAAATTTCAATTTGAAGGCAATAAGGATTTCGTCTGTACAATGTATGCCAATTTCTTTATTAGAAATAATAAATTAAACATGAAGATTCAAATGAGATCTAATGACATATTTTACGGTCTTACATTTGATGCTCCATTCTTTTCATTCTTACACCAATCAGTTTATCTAATTCTTAAAGAAGAATATCCAGAATTAGAGTTAGGTATCTACCACCACTTTGCAGATAACATTCATTTTTATGAAAGACATTTTAATTTAGCAGAAGAAATAAAAGCAAATAGAGTGTCAACTGGTCAAGGTCACACATTTGAACTTAAAGATAAATTTATAGATTATAATTCAGAGCTTAATGAAATTTCATTAACAAAAATAGGCAAAGAATTTATAGCAAGAATAGATGACATAATAACTCACGAACCTAAGTCAAACAGGCAAGACTATAAAGAAATCCTAGAAGACTATTTTAAAATCTAATATATAATATAAGAATATGATCAAAGAAATGAAAGAACCGCTAAAAATATACATAGATCCAAAACTTTTATTAAAAGGTGATTTAGATAAGGTTCTAATGAGTAAGTACGACATGTTCTATAGAAGAATGGTTGAATATATCCTTAACATATTAGAAGGTAAACCAGAATCAAATCTTCTGGCCATTCTAATAGATGGAGAAGGTATCGAATATGAGATGCAATTACCTGAGTCAGGTTTTCATAAATCATTAACTAAGGCAAATGAGTATTTCTTACAAATAGAAGAATACGAAACATGTACTTTGATCAAGGATATGCTTAAAATAATAGAATCACGATAAACAAAATAAAAGTTTAACGTATAATAACTAAAGATATACAAATGAATTACGGAAAGGAATTTGAAAAATATGCAATGAGTGACCATAATGTTAGTTCAATGAACATGCATTATCATAAACAACATTTAGAAAACTCATTGACACCATATATTCTTGAAGAAAGAGAAATGAGAGTAACTCAAATGGATATCTTCTCAAGATTAATGGCTGATAGATTATTGTGGGTAGCAGGTCCAGTAAATGATCAAATGTCTACAATTGTACAGGCACAATTAATGTTTCTTAGTAATACTGCAAACGAAGATATCACAATGCATGTTGATTCTCCAGGTGGTTCAGTAAAATCTGGACTGTCTATGGTAGATGTTATGGAATATATTCCATGTGATATTAGAACTGTAAATACAGGTATCGCAGCATCAATGGGTTCAGTTCTATTAGGTGCAGGTACAAAAGGTAAAAGATCATCACTAAAACATTCGACTACAATGTTGCATCAATCTTCGGGTGGATTTAGTGGTAATATACAGGATGCTAAAGTAGATTGGACAGAATGGCAAAAAGTTAATGAAGAATTATTCATGCTCTTAGGATCATACTGTGGCAAAACTGCAGAGCAAGTGAAGAATGATGCAACTAGAGATTTTTGGCTAAACGCAGAAGAGGCCAAGAAATATGGAATTATTGATGAGATCATCAAGCCTAAAACAAAATAAAAACAAAATGGCACGTAGAGAAAAGATTCAAGAGGTTTTTGTAGAATTAATAAATCTCCAACTTGAACCTCACGGTAAAACGTACGAAGACGTTAAAAAAGACCCAAACTGGTACATGAACTATTCAACTACTCGTGAAAACGAAAGTACGTTCATGAGTGTAGGAACTGGAATAATCAGAGAAAAACTTAGAATGTCAAAGAAATTGGCAGAAATGGAAATGAGCTGGTTTATCTTACAATGGGGATTAACCACAAAAGATTCTATTGAAAAATTAGAAAAAGAAGTAATAGAATTACAAGAAAGAACTAAAACGCCTAAGAAGAAGAGGGCTAAAAAATAGTGAAATTCTCAAAAAGAATAAGAATACTTCAAAAGTTAGATCATAGAGGTAGATCTACATTCTTTATTGTGCATAGGCGAAACGGCCGAACTAGCATAAAAGATATACCTAAGCAATTTAGAGTATTCGATAACTTAGCAGATGCCGAGAGACACGCAATATATTTGCTAAAAAACTACAAAAATATTTTTTAGATATTTAACAACATTACATGGTTAAAGATGATAAATAAACCATGCAAAATAAGTACAAACTACCAGAGTGGGCAAGCGAAGGGCCAGAGGATTTAGAGTATAGAACATATAAGATGCTATCTCATGTTAAATCGCTTAAGAGTGATTTATTAGATCAAAAATTGCTATCTGTTTTAGTTGAAGTAGATTCTACTTTAGACTACCTCTACAGATATGATGCCCTTAAAATAACAGAAGAAGATACTAAAATTACAGCAGGTGATTGGGGACCTCTGAGTTTTGTTTTTTCAACCGAAGAAGATAGCGTTGAGCAAAGTTTATTAATGGACACTTTAGTAGATTCTGCTATTGATAGATTCGAAGAACTGCACTCAATATGTAGAGATATTTGGAGAGAAATCGAGAGCAACCTCAAAGCAAGTTACATTTCAGATAAAAAATACTTCTTAGCTGACGGTTTTGTTTTCTTAAAAACCAAAGATAATAAATTATTAATATATTATTTTAATAAGCCTGTAAAAAACTTTACCACATCGTGGAAAGACTTTAAGCTACAGCATATCAAGACACAGGAATGGAATCAAGACGATTATTTTGAAAGCTTAGAAGAGATAGTCGAAAAGAAATCAGATAAAATTTTAATAAAATCAGAAATATCTATTGACGTTAACATCGATGGACATGCCATGGCAGTGATAAATAGTTTTATCTTCAGTATGTTAAGGAGAGACTATTCATTTTAATCCTGATATATAATACAGAAACAAAATATATAAACAAATATTATGCCACAAGCTTCGAATCAAGACATTATCGTAGTTTTACCAGAAATTAGAAGGATTATTAGAGGTCAAGCGCAAAGCTTTAATTTCGTAATCTATAAAAACAATGTTGGTAATCAACTAAATATCAATAATGCAGCAGAGGTTATTGCAGAAATAAGTGATCAGAATTTAAATGTAATTAAAACTGTCAGAAAGTCAGATAATACTCTTACATACGGTGCTGCCAATTCAGATGTACAGGGTGAAGTTGTTATCAGCTTAACGCCTGAAGAATCATCAACACTTACATTAGATGACAATAATATAAACGGTGAATTATACGTTAAGTTTACTGTAAAACACAGTATTAACGAGATAGTTATTCCTCCAGTTAAAACAGCAAACATATTTGATGCTGGACAAAATATAGGAGACGGTGTTGTTGCTAGTAGATTTACTCTACCTGCACCAGTATACAAAGTAAAATCATTTACATATACAGATGCGGTTTCACATGGTGAAATAGTAGTTAATGACGCAGATCCAATGAGTATTACTAAAATTAAATTTAGTGTTACTGACGACAAGGGTTATAGAAACGGATTTATAGAAAGCATATTAGAGGATAGATTTACTGGAGAAGGAACAGATGCTATTGTATATTTAACTAACGCACTAAATAATAGTGAGTACTCATTATTAAAAGTTGTTGGTTGGAGTAGAATAGATCAAAATACATCTGACGCAGGCAATATAGGTCCAAATGATTTTCATGATGCTATTACACTAGACGTAGAGTGGAATGATAATTCTAAGATACCTGGTGTAGTTTATAACATTGCAGTTGGTGATAGCTTAGGTATTTTTGCAGACACTTACGCTAAGCCTGGCACACAAGTGAGCGTTAACGGTACATCATATAATGATATAACTGCCATTGAGTTTGAAGGCGGTATTGCATCTTCAGATCTAGGTAATGGAAATCTTAAGCTTACAGTTGAAGGTGGAGAACCTAGCACATCTGGAACAAGCGGAACTTCAGGTATAAGCGGTACATCAGGTGTTGATGGTATAAGCGGTACATCTGGTATTGATGGTATTAGTGGAACTTCAGGTGTTGATGGAGCTAATGGAACAAGCGGAACTTCAGGTGTTGATGGAGCACAAGGTATTGCAGGAATTAATGGAGTTAATGGAACTTCAGGTGTTGATGGTCGAGACGGAGAAGCAGGTAGAGACGGAGAAAATGGTGAAGATGGTACTTCAGGTGTTGATGGTATAAACGGCACATCTGGTATTGATGGTATAAACGGCACATCCGGTATTGATGGAACTAGCGGAACTGATGGAGCTAAAGGTGAAGACGGTGATTCTGCATATAGAGTTTATGCAAACGGAGAAGCTGATCCACTTTCAAAAACTCAATGGTTAGAATCATTAAAGGGTGATTCTGCATATAGAGTATACGCAAACGGTGAAGCTGATCCACTTTCAAAAACTGAATGGCTAGCAACGCTAGTAGGTGCCGATGGTACTTCTGGAATTGATGGAGCTAAAGGTGATCAAGGTGATCAAGGTGTTGCTGGAACTTCAGGAACTGACGGAACTTCTGGAATATCTGGAACTTCTGGAATTGATGGAGCTAAAGGTGATCAAGGTGTTGCTGGAACTTCAGGAACTGACGGAACTTCTGGAATATCTGGAACTTCGGGTATTGATGGAACTTCAGGTATTGATGGAACTAGTGGAACTAGCGGAGATAAAGGTGATAAAGGTGATGATGGAGCTGATGGAACTTCAGGAACTGACGGAGCTGATGGAGCTGATGGAACTTCAGGAACTGACGGAACTTCAGGAACTGATGGAGCTAAAGGTGATCAAGGTGATCAAGGTGTTGCTGGAACTTCAGGTACTGATGGAGCTGATGGAACTTCAGGAACTGATGGAACTTCAGGAACTGATGGAGCTAAAGGTGATCAAGGAGATGCTGGAACTTCAGGAACTGATGGAACATCTGGTATTGATGGAGCTGATGGAACTTCAGGAACTGATGGAGCTAAAGGTGATCAAGGAGATGCTGGAACTTCAGGAACTGATGGAACATCTGGTATTGATGGAGCTGATGGAACTTCAGGAACTGATGGAACTTCAGGAACTGATGGAGCTAAAGGTGATCAAGGAGATGCTGGAACTTCAGGAACTGATGGAACATCTGGAACCGATGGAGCTAAAGGTGATCAAGGAGATGCTGGAACATCTGGAACTGATGGAGCACAGGGTATTAAAGGAGACAAAGGTGACCAAGGTGACCAAGGTATTCAAGGTAATAACGGTGCACAAGGAATTCAAGGAGAACAAGGTCTTAAAGGAGACAAAGGTGATCAAGGTGACCAAGGTGTAGCAGGAAACGATGGATCTGGTGTGCCAGTTGGTGGTTCAGATGGTCAAGCTCTTGTAAAATCAGGCTCAGCAGATTACTCAGTAACATGGGGTAATGCTGTAGGTCAAGGAGGAACCAAATATCTAGCATATGTTACATTTACTGCAGCTGAAACTATTAACACAATAACAATGGTTGATCCTAATTCGGATGCACACTTTGCAACTAGTGGAGTAACTACATCTACGTCAATCGGTAATAATAGTGAAAAGTTTGCTGAGTTTACATTTGCAAACGAATCAGCAGCTCCAGTTTCAATTACAGCTTTAGCCGCTAACATGCTTACAAATGAATATATTATTACTAGCCTAAATGGAGGTGGCGATAATAAACAACACGTACTGTCCAATGTTACAATGACTAGTCCTAACAATGATGTTAACTATACAGGTAATATTTGGACTGCCTTTGAAAATATAAAAATCAAATTAGATTTAACTAAAGGAAATATAGATTATGCAAGAAAGGGTTTCCCAACAAGAGAAGGTCACGCTTATATAATATTCATATTTTAATAAAAGATAAAACAAAAACAAACAAACGTTAAAGATGGCTTACAATAAACCCGATAAACAAAACTATAGTGCTGGTGAAATGCAATTTGGTAATTTCCTGGTTCCTGGCGTTAATACTGATGAGCATGGAATTGTGCACTCATTTTACATTAATGGTGGTATTACGGAAATGCCAACAATTGCAGATAGAAATGAAATTCCAATTAAAACATATATTAACGGTGAATATGTTGGATTTACAGAGAATATAGATGGCATTTCTTCGGGTAGAAGAAGAATTGGTATGTTAGTATATGTGTTAGAAACACAAAAGCATTATCAACTATTACCTAAGGGTTATTTTGGTAATAATGGTGATGGCACATTGGCACAATTTCAAGCTTTACCTGAATGGGAAAGAGCAAGACTATTACATCCAGAATCCAGTGATGTTAATACTGATCAAATGAGTTTTAACCCAATCCAAGGGCCAGTTGCAGAAGCTTATCCAATTACTGGTGTAGCTGCTGATTGTTGGGTAGAAATAGATTTACTAAACTCAAATCCAGTATCTAGCGGACCTACAAAATATCTAGCATATGTTACATTTACTGTAGCTGAAGAAATTGAATCGATTACTATGGTTGACCCAAACGGTGATAACTCATTCTCAGTAAAAAATGTAACTACCAGCACGTCAGTTGGTGGTAATAGTGAAAAGTTTGCTGAATTTACATTTGGAAACGAGACTTCAGCGCCAAGCAGTATTACTATCTTGGCTTCAAATATGCAAACTTCAGAATATATTATTACCAGCCTAAACGGAGGTGGCGATAATAAACAATATGTAGTAGCTAATGCTACGATGACTCAAACACCTAACACAGATAAATATACTAGTGACATTTTTGGTTCATTCGGAAATGCTACTATAAAATTAGATTTAACTAAAGGAAATATAGACTATGCTAGACGTGGTTTTCCAACAAAAGAGGCACATGCCTATATAATATTTACATTTTAATAAAATAGATAAACACTGAACATGATAACATTAACTCCAATTACACTATCGGGTACCATTACGGGATGGACGGGCCAGAATTTATATGGTGAAAACGACGGATTAGGTTTGGCTAATCAATACTCTACGTATGATGTAACAATAAATCCAGTTTTAACACAGACCCATGGTGACGCAAGTACTAGAGAAGCCAATGCGTATAATGCATTAGACGTTTCTGAGGGTATGTTTCTTTCAGATGCAGAAGGTGGCACAATTGTTAAAATAATTAATATTAATTCTAAAACGGCAGATAGTATCTCATGTACTGTCGAAGACGTTGATATGATGTCATATAGACTAAACGCATCAAACGATATGACAATATCTGCCATTGTAAAAATATTCTCTTTAAATCCAGAAGGCGAACCAGTATTTGCAGGTGCACCTTTTGCAGCAGATGCTTTACAAAGAGTGCAATCTAGGTTTAGTTTAAATGAAAAAGACGATAGAGTTAAATTTACACAAAACACTGCAAGTGATTTACGAAAAGGCGATATAGTGTCTATTGACACTAATGGTAAACTAGCTAAATATGGAACACCTAATTCTTCTGAAGTTAAAGTAGGTATTGTAGTAGATGTTTATAGAGGCGGCAAAGATATTTTTGTAAAACCATTTAACGATATAGTTAGAGAGTACGCTGATGCTGAAAGTTTAACAGGAAATTCTGGAGATGTATATTACACAGATGTTAATAATGCTGGTGAAATTACAACAGCAACAGGTGGAAAATCAGTATTTATGCATTTGAATAATAAAATAGCAACTACTGTAAACATTACATCGAGCATAGATCCTTCATCAAACGATTTAATTGAAATTAATGGAGTTACTGTATTTGACGGACCTAACGGAGACACTGTTGCAAATGTTGCAGCATTTAAAGATTTAGTAAACACAAAAACTAACGAGACATTTGTTAGTGCTGCCATTACACAGGCACCTGGAGAAATTAATGCAGAAGGAAACACATTAGCATATACAGATAGTGATCATGGTATTACAGGTCAAGATATGCTTAATATAGTTGGAGAAGTTGGTCAAACACCATCTTCAATAGCTTCTATTACTATAGGTGATGGAGTAAATGCACCGGTAACAATTACATTTGATACACCAGATATTACTATATATGGTGGAACATACGACGCTATGTCTGCGTCTGCTATTTTAGCAGAATTTACAAGTGCAATAACAAACGGTAATTTAGATTTAGTAGCAGAATTATATGATTCAACAGATCATAATGGCCAAGCTATTAAGATAAGTACAACTGGTACAGCAACTGGAATATTCTTGACTAATTTATCGTCTAATGGATTTGGAGCAAACGCTGTAGGTTCAGGTGGATTTACAGGTTTAACAATGACTGCTGCATTAGGAGCATCAACACTGACACTAACTAGAAATTCAGGTGGACCTATCGAAATAGATGGTTCTCCACTAGCAGGTGGATATATTAATCAAAGTGGAGCAGTATCATCCAAAAATGGTAGAGCACCTTACTTATTATTAATAGAATCTGAAGGTGGTTCAGGACTAGAAGCTACAGGCGTAGATGTTAAAGAAGATTTAGATAAAGCACCTTTACAAACCTCATCTGACGGAGATTCAACTGGAATTCAAATAACATATTCACCATTCTCTGACGGTGCAGTTGCAATAACTGTCAATGGATTAGGTGCAAATATAGGCAATGGTGCTAAAGACGAAGCATGTTATTTCTCAAGCGACGGTGGAACAACTGCTAAAGCAATTGCAAACATTTCAGCAGGCGATACACTTTATTGGAACGGATCAATTGCTGAATTTGAATTAGACCCAACTGATGAGATAGACATTATTTACCAAGCGTCTTCAC